>OCAE01001445.1_pt1 | contig 10755 bp, 9 predicted proteins | sample 1495581 | NCBI WGS metagenome assembly OCAE01 (sample SAMEA2580278, study PRJEB22360) | human gut metagenome | biome: human gut; feature: human-associated habitat; material: faeces | place: Denmark | collected 2008/2010 | reverse complement strand
CCGAACTCTTCTGTTTGACGAGTACGTGCGTCAGATCCTGCCAGAGGCCAATTCACAGATCGTGGGTTTCCGTTACTTCAACGTCTACGGACCGCGTGAAGGCCATAAAGGCAGCATGGCAAGTGTGGCTTTCCATCTCAATACGCAGCTCAACAATGGTGAAACGCCGAAGCTGTTCGAAGGTAGTGAAAACTTCAAGCGCGACTTCGTGTATGTCGGCGACGTAGCTGACGTTAACCTGTGGTTCTGGGAAAATGGCGTCTCCGGCATCTTTAACCTGGGCACTGGCCGTGCAGAATCCTTCCAGGCCGTAGCCGATGCTGCACTGGCGTACCATAAGAAAAGCGAGCTTGAGTACATTCCATTCCCGGAAAAACTGAAAGGTCGTTACCAGGCATTTACTCAGGCCGATCTGACCAACCTGCGCGCTGCGGGCTACGATAAGCCCTTCAAGACCGTTGCCGAAGGCGTAACGGAATATATGGTCTGGCTGAACCGCGACGCGTAAGTATGAAAATTTTGGTGGTAGGCCCGTCATGGGTGGGCGACATGATGGTGGGGCAAAGGCTCGATGAGGGATGATGATGTCGCAAAGTCTCTATCGCACGCTCAAGGCGCGCTATCCCCAGGCGGTAATCGACGTGATGGCACCGGCATGGTGCCGTCCGCTGTTATCACGGATGCCGGAAGTCAACGAGGCGATTCCAATGCCGCTTGGACATGGGGCGCTGGAACTGGGCGAACGTCGCAAACTCGGTCACAGCCTGCGTGAAAAACGCTACGACCGTGCGTATGTACTGCCCAATTCGTTTAAATCCGCACTGATTCCTTTCTTTGCCGGTATCCCTCATCGTACGGGTTGGCGCGGCGAAATGCGCTACGGCCTGCTTAACGACGCGCGCGTACTGGATAAAGACGCATGGCCCTTAATGGTCGAACGCTATGTCGCGCTGGCCTACGACAAAGGCGTGATGCGCACGGCAAAAGACCTCCCGCAGCCGCTGCTATGGCCGCAACTCCAGGTGAGCGAAGGCGAGAAGTCGTTAACCTGCAGCGCGTTTTCGCTTTCTGACGAACGTCCAATGATCGGCTTTTGCCCCGGTGCAGAGTTCGGTCCGGCAAAACGCTGGCCGCACTACCACTATGCAGAGCTGGCAAAACAGCTCATTGATGAAGGCTATCAGATTGTGCTGTTTGGCTCGGCGAAAGATCATGAGGCCGGAAACGAAATTCGGGCAACGTTAAGTGACGAACAGCAGGCCTGGTGCCGTAATCTGGCAGGTGAAACACAACTGGAACAGGCGGTCATATTGATTGGCGCGTGTAAGGCCGTTGTCACCAATGATTCCGGCCTGATGCACGTCGCCGCGGCGCTGAACCGTCCGCTGGTCGCCCTCTATGGACCAAGCAGCCCGGATTTCACCCCTCCACTGTCACATAAAGCGCGCGTGATTCGCCTGATTACGGGCTATCACAAAGTGCGTAAAGGCGATGCCGCCGAGGGGTATCATCAGAGCCTGATCGACATTACGCCTGCGCGCGTGCTGGAAGAACTCAACAGCCTGTTACTGCAAGAGGAAGCCTGACGAATGCGGGTTCTGATCGTCAAAACATCCTCAATGGGTGATGTGCTACATACGCTGCCGGCACTCACGGATGCACAACAGGCCATCCCGGATATTCAGTTTGACTGGGTGGTTGAAGAAGGATTTGCGCAGATACCGTCCTGGCATGCCGCGGTGAACCGCGTCATTCCCGTGGCGATTCGCCGCTGGCGTAAAGCCTGGTTTTCCGCACCGATTAAAGCAGAGCGCAAAGCCTTTCGTGACGCCGTACAGGCCGAACGCTATGACGCGATCATCGACGCTCAGGGGTTGGTGAAAAGCGCGGCGCTGGTCACGCGTCTGGCGCATGGAACAAAACACGGCATGGACTGGCAAACCGCGCGTGAACCGCTGGCCAGTCTGTTCTATAATCGCCACCATCACATCGCCAGACAACAGCATGCCGTAGAGCGTACGCGTGAACTGTTCGCGAAAAGCCTGGGCTATCAGAAACCGATGTCGCAGGGCGATTACGCCATCGCGCAGCATTTCCTTACCTTCGGAAATACGGATGAACAGCCCTATGCGGTATTTTTGCATGCCACTACGCGCGATGATAAACACTGGCCGGAGTCGAACTGGCGAACGTTAATCAGTCTGTTGGCTGACAGTGGGATAAGCATTAAATTGCCCTGGGGTGCGCCTCATGAAGAAGCACGGGCGAAGAGGTTATCGGAAGGATTCGCTCACGTTGAGGTATTACCGCGAATGACGCTGGAAGGTGTCGCTCGAGTGCTGGCTGGGGCAAAATTTGTCGTTTCAGTCGATACGGGGTTAAGCCATCTGACCGCTGCACTCGATCGACCCAATATCACGTTGTACGGTCCTACGGATCCGGGACTCATTGGTGGTTACGGGAAGAACCAGGTGGCATGTCGCGCGCCAGGAAATCAATTAGCAATGCTAAGCGCTGATTCCGTCCGCGACGAGCTCACATCATTATTATAAAAGGTAAATGAATGCCAACCTTGAGTCTTATAAGTCCGTGGCGTCACTACGCCACGAAGACATCTTCAGCGCTGGAAATAACAACCTATTTGCTCTGCACCATCACGCTGATTGTTGCACTGTTTGATAATACGCTGAGCATGAAGCTCTATAATGTCACCGCAATACTGGGTCTGTTGGCGCTACTGTTGCGCGGTAAGCCTGAAAGCTATTCAGTACAGTACTGGTTGCTGCCGCTCGCTATTTTTATCATCGGCGCGCTGGACGTCGCCTGGTATTCTGCCTTTAAGGTTGATCATTCTCCCTTTCGCGCGACGTACCACAGTTACCTGAACACCGCGAAGATCTTTCTTTTTGGCGCTTTTCTTACCCTGCTGGCACTGACGTCCAGAATTCGCTTTAAGAAAGAATTACCGCTTTATATCCTGTATTCACTGTCATTTTTTATCGCGGGATATGCGTATTATATCAAAGCCACCACCGGCATAATTCGTCTTGATTTCGGCATTGGTTCGGCCACGGGCGCAGCCTACTCCATTATGTTTGTCGGCATTGTCAGCGGTATATCGATTCTCTATACCCAACGGAATCACCCGATATTATTCTTACTGAATGCCATCGCTATATTCTACGCCCTGGCGCTCACCCAGACGCGCTCCGCGCTGCTGATCTTCCCGGTGATATGTGCGCTGTCGTTGGTTGCCGGGTATATCAAGTCGCCGAAAAAACTCTTCTTTTCAGTGATTGGCTTTTTCATCGCGCTGGTTGTGCTGGTTGCCCTGTTTAGCAAGCCGATTTATAACCGTTACCACGAAGGCGTCTCGGATCTAACGCGCTATAGCCAGGGCAATAGCAAGAGTTCCCTGGGCGCGCGACTGGCGATGTATGAAATTGGCTTCGACATCTTTAAAGAGGCTCCGCTTGCGGCAAGATCGGCCGATACACGGGCTCAGCGGATGACCGAACTCGCAAATGAAAATAAATATCTGCAAGGCGCGCTGGAGTTTTCGAATGTCCACTTACACAACGAGTTTATCGAAGCCGCTTCACTGAAAGGGATCGCTGGGGTACTGTCGACGCTGTTATTCTATGTCGCGTTGTTCTTTACGGTCTATTACCACCGTTCGCTGGGACTCTTTGCGCTAACGTTAGCGATCGTCGGAACGGGACTCAGTGATGTTATTCTCTGGTCTCGCAGTGTGCCCATCATCTTAATAACCGCGATCGTTTTAATGCTCTTCCTCAAGAAAAACCGCCAGCACGGCGATATTTCGCCACAATAAGTTGACCGTCAGAAGTGGCTATTCCCTCACTTCTGACGCGTTGACAGCAAATCTTCTACCGATTCAGCCAGAACCTCCAGGCTAATATCCTTCACCGTATACGTCGGAGAGATCACCTGTAAGGCATTGCAGTTATTCGGTGCCCAGATAAGATGTGAGGGGTAGGTCTCTTGTCGCGCATTCGGATAAAGTGCGAGCGTGGGAATTTCATATGCCGATGCAATATGGACCAGTGCGGTATCTACTGAGATCACGTACTGACTGAATTTTGTCAGGGCGACGGTATAAATGAATTCCTTAAAGGGGAGTGATTCAATACCCGGTAGTGGAATAGACCGAATATCTTCGGCCAGGCCGGTAAAGATAACCCTGTATTCCGGGTAATGTTCGCAGAGATGCGAATAAATCGTACTAATCTGCTCATCGGATAATCGACAGATTTTTTTTGCACCCAACGCATTGATAATAACTATTTTTGAGTCGCCGACAAAATCCTGAACGTCTTTTTCAACCGACTCCGGCAGGGGTAAATCATAACTGACATCAAATTCATTACGCTCATCGCCATAAAAATGACGCAGTATCTCACCTGCCCGCGTACACATATGCGCCGTTAACATCTCATCATGCGGATGATAAACGGTGTAGTAACGTTTATACCACTTATCAAAACCCAGGATATACGAGTGTCTGACACCAGACAACAACACACTATGGCCAAAGGAGGGCATGGTTTCAAAAGGGTCAAGTACGATGTCGAAAGACTCGCCGGAAAGTTGTTTACGCAATGCCAGTACATCACTGATGGCATTTGATTTTTTAATATAAAATTGATGTATTCTGCTATTACCGGAAAGAAATGCTTTTCCCGTTGCGGTGGTTAAAATTGACAGTTTGACACCACGATTAAACAGTTCGCGATACAGCGAACTCAAAACAATCAAATCGCCTAACTTGTTGTTATCATGGATTAGCAAGCAGGTTTGAATATTATCTGCATTAATTTTATTATTCTTTTTCCGGGGGAAGAAAAAAGACAAAAAATTAATCTTAAGTTTATTAATGCAGTATCTTTTTTTCTTATGAAAAGCACCTAAACCCATGCGAGTTACCACACTACAATAAATAAAAGGTTAACACTAACTGACATAAGAATCGGCACGATCGTGAAGATCGTGCGCGTTGTTCATGAAGCGCAGTTTGGATGACAAGGTTGCGACGTCCGTTGCCTTGATATAAGGAATAATATCGTAGCTAATTGCGGTATCGTCAGACAGATTGTAAATACTAAAGTCATCAACATTCTCACACATAAACTGGAAAAACGGCAGAATTTTGACTAAATCCTTGCTCAATTCAGAAGGCATCGGGTTACGGCTTTCATCATAAAAACGCGCGCAACTCCCGGTGATATCTAACCCGGAGCAGATCGTGTTGTCATAACCTAATGAATACGCAATCTGCATCGCTGTATACGCCACGGTATGGCATGAGCAGTAACCTAAGCTGATATCCTTACTAAATCCAACCAGTCTTTTACGTTTAGAAACGGGCACTCGAATCAGTAACTTTTTATTCCATTTTGAAAGCATTTCCAGTTTCAGCTTCTTGAACAAACCGCCTTTTTCACGCTTATAAAATGCACGTAAAATAAAACAATGAGCACGCATATATTTCTTATCATCTTCCGTTGCGGCTTCATAAACATCCATATTCACGACAGTGAATTTGCTCGCCCGACTGAATTGATAAAAATCATGGCGTCTTTGTAGCAAAAAACGCGCATCTGTTAAGACATAAATGAAGGGAGTAATACTATTACTGAGCAAGTATTCCGCTGCGCCGTTAACGGTAATGACATCATTGTTCTGCAAAAGAGAAAGCGGAGTCCCTCGGGAGGTGGGTCCCGATAAGAAAATGATCGCGTTATCAGATGTTCTGCTGGCAATAAGTTGCTGAACACCTGCTCGAGTTATAAACTTAACATTACTCATATGAAACCTGTAGGCTTGTCATGCAACTTAAATCACGATGAATCTTTGAGGAAAGTGTTCATGGTTTATCTTTAGCGAGGATGAACAAAATAGAATGAACAAATTTGCTCACAAAACATACAAATCCATTCTTGCATTTAGAACGACCAAATGCAACGTTCTAAATATTCACATTGAAACTTAGCGCACACTTTTACCTTTTAGACGGCGCAGAAAGTTCCGCCACTTTTTCTTATACACCAGGAGATAAAAACCGAGGTCTTTTTTGTTATTTTCAATACCATAGTGACGTTCTAAATCAATACGATCTTTTGCCATTCGCTGTCGTGAAGGTCTTTTCCCGGACAGATCAATGATCCTTATCTCTTCATTTTGTAATATGAAGTTACCTTTATGTGGATCGCCTGAGACCATACCATGCCGATGTAACCCTTGAATGGACTGTTTTATCTTCTCTTTCACATCAGAAGAAATGATGGGCAGGTCAACCAGTTCAACACCCTCGATATACTCAATAATCATTATGTAAGTATGCACATAGCGCAGGGTCTTCACTTCGGCAAGCAGATAAAAGTCATTTAACGCGTCAAAACCTTCCTGTCGAACGCGATCGGTCTGATAAAAAAGCTTTTCGTAGTAATCCCCTTTTACCAGTGATTTAAAAAATCGCTCAGTATTTTTTACTTTAGGGTGAAATACTTTCAGAATATATTTCCCATGGTCAGTATCGATTAACACGACCTTGGTATCCTCAATACTACGAAAGACTTTTAGTACCTTAAGATTATGTGTTAAAAAATCATTGAAAATATCAATGTATTTTTCACCACCTTGTTTTACGAATACAGTATAGTTTTTAATTTTTGTTTCAGTGATCATAAGTATAAAGGTATCATTTTGCTAAAAATTTACGATAGAGGTATGCAGCCCCCGCAATCATTCCACGCAGATAATGTTTTTGGACCAAAAGGTGTTTATATCTTTTTTTATATTCAACCAGCGTTCGCGCATCTTTGGCAGGAACATCTTTCCACGGTGACTTAATGAAAGCATTGGTATAATAAATTACAGAAGGGTAACTTGCCCAGGCATGCCAGGGCTTCGTCGCACCTGTAAAGTGAATCAACTTAGTATCAGCATGGATTATATCTAAATACTTCTCATGCGTTTTATCGCTTAACTCGCTTTTAATGGTATAAATTGTATTATATTCACGAGGTAAAAAATAAACTTTATCACGCAGCAATATATTCAGGACATCCTGATCGGGATATTTAAAAAATGTTGCACTCCCGTCTTTACCCGTTAGCAGGGATAATGCTTTTTCAGTTAATCGATTTTTAGCCCATTCCTGGAGGTTTATAAAAACAACACCGGAATTAAAATATCGTCCCTGAAGATTAAACGAGGGGAGTCTTTCATTTACCCTGGACTGAATAGAGTCAACGTCTTTTACTACTGCGGCGACATTATCATTAAGGTCAAGGGTCAGAAGAAGATCCAGAGGACCTTTGCAGATGACATCTGCATCAAGATACAATAATTTATCCAGTTTATGATACAGATAATCAAAAGCGAAAAGCCGGAAGTACATAGCTCTTGACCAGACCTGCGTTTTCGGCAATATCTCAAGGCATTTGACATTGATAAGATATAATGAAATTTTAATCTTATGTTCTTGCGCCAGTACCTCAATCTTATCAACGAAACTTTTTGTATATTTGTCACAGATGATATGAAAATCAACATTAATATCATTATGAATTAACACCGAGGTAATAGACACCCCGACACCATCAAGATAGTTCTCATCGATTCCATAAGAGATATTTAATGTGTTACCATTATTATCATAGCGCTCATCAAAAACTTTATATTCTGCTATCTCTATTTCCGGAAAAGAGTCCACTGCGTCACCTATAATTATTTTTATTTAACAATCTTGCTTTTAAAATAAAGTGCATAATCAATCAGGCCAGCGAAGTACTGCTTCTGATTAAACATATGCTTTGCCGCATAACGTAACTGATGACTATTTTTAGGTTTCAGCAATTCAACATCACACCAGGGTGACAATTTTTTCGCATTCAAAAAGCTCTGCGCAATAGGGTAGTTACCCCATTGATGCCAGGGCTTAGTCGGCCCAATATAATGAATGAATACCGTGTTTACATCCACGGGATTGACCACGTCATGCTTTAACTCGTAATTGATGCTGAATTGGGTGTTAAATTTTTTACCGACAAAACGCGCCTTGCCAACAAGCAACATATTCAGCACATCCTGATCCAGGTGAGTAATGCGCTGTACCACATCCGGATCGCGTAGCATCTCAATAGCCTTGCGGGAAATATCCTCAGCGGTCCAGACGGAGAGGTTAATCAGCAAAAAACCCGCATTAAAGTAGCCAGAAACCAGTCCCGGTGTTGCCAGACTGATTGAGCGCTTAGTCCACCACTCTGACTCACCCTCCGCAACCACGGCCGCAATTTCATGCTCAGCAAACTCGAGGTCAATCAACTCTTGTACACTTCCCTGACAGGCAATATCTGCATCCAGATACAGTACCTTATCCATTTTTCCCGCGAAGTGGTCAGCGATAATAAATCGGAAGTACGTTGCGTAAGACCAGTTTTTAGTACTCGGTAACGATTTCAATTGCTCGCAGTCAATGAGATACACCACGATTTGGGTGGCATATTGCTTTGCGAGCGCATTAAATCGAGCCTGTTCTTCATTGCTAAATGAATCTGTAAATACATGAAAAGCAAACGGCGTATTGGGATTGGCAATCAGTATCGACGCGATGGAAACACCACAACCAAAAAGGAAGTTCTTATCAATGCCATAGGCAATATTAAACTTATCAACATCACTATGTTCTGCATAGTTATAATCTAAAGTCTTCTGAATGACTTTTTCTTCAAAATATTTTTGAGTCATAGTGATCACTTATTGATTTTGGAAAATATCGCACTTATTAAATGTTGGAAATAGACTTCATTATAGAAGTTATCTATCGTCTCAGGGATCAGATTACTATCATACTTCATCTGACCAGAGAGGATTTGGTTGAGTAGGTGGATAAACTGTTTGAGATCGCTCGGCGGATACAAATCGCCATTAATACCCGGTTTGATCATATCCCGGGGGCCAGACATACAGTCTGAACTGATGCACGGGATTCCATACGACATGGCTTCCAGCAGGGTCATCGGGAAGCCTTCGAATGACGATGTCAGCAACAGTGCCGTGACGTTCTTTATCTTGTTTTGCACAACATCCCAGGGAGAGACCTGCCAGCCATGCCAGGTAATACGATTGTCAATCCCCAGTTCACGTCCATAGGCCTGACATTTTTCAAAATCTGAGCCGTCACCAACCACATGCAACCGCCATTCGCCTTCCGCATGGGATAATCCATCCAGAAGGTCCTTAATTCTTTTTTGCCCCTCAAACTTCATCCTTCCGACATACAGAAAGACGGCGGGCTGGCCCTCTTCTGGTTGTGGAATAATCTCTGATTTTCTGGATACGGGGTTATAAACAACGGTAATGTTCTTTTGATCAATACCCCGCGCAATCATCTGTTGTTTAATACCGCTACTGATTGCCAGATGATAATCAGCCGAGCTAACACATTCGGCGTGTTTTTTATGATCCAGCGAAAAATGCGGCCAGGAGAATATCGTGAAATTCTGGCCTGATTTCTTCCGCGCTTTACTGGCAAACAGGCAGGACAGCACATCAATACAGATAACAACATCGGGTTCTTTTTTCTTTAACCAGCGGCTAAACGTATGGATATGCTTTGCCCGACGCAAAAACCCCAGACGGATAGTGGAGAACGAGCATGAATAGTTAATATCACTCAACCATGCCTTATCCATTTTGTCATTCCGACAAAAGAAAAACATTTCGCACTGGATTGCAGAAGGTTCGGTCTGAAAGTTATTGATAACATCCCGGATAACCGTTTCCATTCCGCCAAAGCCGGAAACAGCCTCACCAATAAATGCGATTTTTAATCCAGTTTGAACGGGCATTTCATTCATATATGATTACGGTCTCTCTTTTTGCCATCGTTATTATAATTCTACATCGCTAAAGTTAAATCCAAGATGGTGATTGAAGCATTCCTTTAATAAAGGACTTTTCAAATTATAGTTTTCAATGAAAGATATGTTACTTAAATTAATTTGCGCTGTAGTATTAAATCCATATAACTCAAGTCTAAAACCCTGCATTAAAAAGCCTAATATAATATCTTCCGCTATTAATTCAGAGTTAATATTTTCCACGTTGTTAAATTGGTATAATAATTCTCGCGGGTGAGGAATGTAGTAATCTATTTTTCTGGCATCGATAAAACTCTGCACTTTTTGTATTAAAGATACCACTCCGTGTTTATTATCAATCGCATCTGAATAGACAGTACCCAACAATACTTTTTTAACAGTATTTGTTCCAGAATTTTCACTATTGTAGCAAATTAATGTAATCGCTTCTTTTTTTTCTATTATATTAGGTTTTTCTGGAAATAAAGTATAATGTATCCTGTCGAGTTTAAGGATATCCTCTTTATGATACTTCCTGCCCATAAGTCTTCGAAAATGCTTTGACGTGAAAGAGACTGAAGAGTCTCGATACATCACACTTTTTTTATTTATATTATTCGTCCCATCATCGAATGTTCTTAGTTCATTAAAGGAAACCATCGATAGTATATGGTGAATAAGTGGAACATGAAAATTCGCAAAAAAAACGACGTCATATTTTTTCTTATATGACATCATAATTTTCTTTGCATACAATGTCCTTTTTAATGTTTTGAAAGTTGATGTCTTTTTTGCATTGGCTTCGAGACTAACATGCTGACACAACGGTTTGATTTTATTTAAATAGCAAACATTCTTTATATTCCCG
>OCAE01001444.1_pt1 | contig 10756 bp, 12 predicted proteins | sample 1495581 | NCBI WGS metagenome assembly OCAE01 (sample SAMEA2580278, study PRJEB22360) | human gut metagenome | biome: human gut; feature: human-associated habitat; material: faeces | place: Denmark | collected 2008/2010 | reverse complement strand
GGCTGATGACTCCCTCCGCAGCGCGATCGTAGCCGTAAGTCAGCCCTGGAATGGCTTGGCAGCAGCCGAATGACGGACAGTCTGTCCCTCTATCCTGAAGTAGATATGTCAGTGATGCGGCGGATCACCGCGGCACTGTTGCTGGTGGAACAGACATTTCAAACCTTTGAGGAGAATGCCCGACCTGAACTTGGAGGGTTATACCAGACTCTGGATAACCGATTGATACAAAGCGGTGGTGCCAATACGCTGGTGCCGCAAACCAGTCGCGAAGAAAGTAATGCGCCTGTATCGACAGCCTCATCAGCGCCCGTAATGAACGCTGTTACATCAGGAAGAGATTTACTCGATCAGGCCAAAGTGCTGGCGAAATATCTGCGCGATCAGCCCGGTGGCTGGCTTGCCGGGCATCATTTGCTGAAGAGTGTTCGCTGGGACACGCTGACGGAGCTTCCCCCGCTGGATGCCTCCGGACGAACCCGGTTGGTCCCGCCGAAGCCTGACAACAAAGCGCATCTGAAACGTCTGTATCTGCAAAAGAGCTGGTCAGAACTACTGGAGCATTCAGACATGTTGCTGGCGCAGGGGGTGAATCACCTGTGGCTGGACGTGCAGTGGTATGCATGGCAGGCACTGGTAAAAATGGATAATGACAGCGTTCGGGCAGACATCCTGTGCAATGACCTGAAAGGGCTACTGACCCGTTTGCCGGGGCTTGACGCGCTGGCATTCAGCGACGGTACCCCTTTCGCGGATGAAGTCACCCTGAACTGGATTACTGAGAAGGTTCTGGACGATGTTGCAGGCTGGAAAAGTGAGTCCGTTACCACCGCTCTCTCTTCGGACGATGATGTGCTCATGCTGGAGCCGGAAGTGCTGGCGAAAGCTGACAGTGAAGGTATTGAAGCAGCACTCAACTGGTTACAGGCTCGTCCGGGCTATACCTCTTCCCGCGACAGATGGCTGATGCGCCTGCTAATGGCTCGGGTGAGTGAGCAATACGGTAAAAACGAAATGGCATTGCACCTGCTGAGTGAACTTGACGACAGCGCCAGTAAGCTCACGCTTGAACAATGGACGCCCGAACTGATGTTTGAAGTCAAAGCACGCAGGCTCAAACTGCTGCGCAGTAAGGCCGGGCGTAGTGAGGCTGATAAAACTCGTCTGCAGCCTGAAATGGATTTGTTGTTGTTCGGGCTGATTGCACTTGATCCGGCACGAGCCACCGTGTTGTGCGGCTGATACTCAAATAAAAGATTATAAAATTTATGGACGACTTAACCCTGCGTTATTACGACGCTGAAATGCGCTACCTGCTTGAAGCCGGTGAAGAGTTTGCCCGTGCCCATCCGGACCGGGCGGCGATGCTCAATCTTGATAAAGCGGGCGCACGCGACCCATATGTGGAACGCCTGTTTGAAGGCTTCGCCTTCCTGATGGGTAGGCTTCGTGAGAAACTGGATGATGACTTACCTGAATTGACCGAAGGGCTGGTCAGCCTGCTGTGGCCGCATTATTTGCGCACCATTCCGTCAATGTCGGTGGTCGAATTCACGCCGGACTGGCGTGGAATGAAAGAGCAGATGCGCATTGCCAAAGGCTTCGAGGTGCTCTCAAGGCCGATTGGCGACAAAGGCACGCGCTGTCGCTACACCACGACCCAGGAAATCAATCTCCAGCCTCTCACGCTCGATAAGGCGGCGTTGACGACCGATCCCGACGGACGTTCGGTGGTGAGCCTGCGCTTCAACTGTAGCCAGCTTGCCGACTGGAGCGAGATAGACCTCAGTCGTCTTCCTCTATACTTCAACGCCGATGCGCCGCTGGCCTGCGCTATGCATGAAGCGTTCACCATGAATGTTGCCCGGATGAGTCTGCGTCTGCCGGGCGATGTGGATGGAAGGCCGTTCGACGGGCATTTTACCGCGCTGGGTTTTGGCGATGACGATACCCTCTGGCCTAAAGGCAGCAGTAGTTTCAGTGGGTATCAACTGCTGCTTGAGTACTTTACCTTCCGCGAGAAATTCATGTTCACCGGCCTGCGCGGGCTGGAGAACGTAGCATTTCCGGTAGGGTTGCTGTGGTTTGAAATCGACGTGGTACTGGCAGAACGCTGGGAACATGACTTCAACTTTACGGATAAACATTTGCGCCTGAACTGTGTGCCGGTGATTAACCTGTTCCCGCTGGAATCTGACCCGCTGACGCTCAATTCGCTACAAACCGAATACATGCTGCGCCCGATGCGCGTGCAGGATGGTCATACCGAGATTTACGCTGTCGATTCGGTGATGTCTTCCAGCCAGCATACTTATGTGCCGTTTTCGAGCTTCCGCCATAAAGGTGGGATGATGCGTCATGAAGCGCCGGAATATTACTATCACACTCGCGTGCGTCGCGGGCCGTCGGGACTGCATAACACCTGGCTTATCCTCGGCGGCGAAGCTTTTGACAACCACACCGTACCGGAAGATGAAAGCCTGTCGCTGACGCTGACTGGCACCAATGGTCAACTGCCGCGCCGGGCGCTGCAAAGTACCGTACTTGATACGGTGATGAAAACCACTTCGGCCAGTGTTGGTGTGCGTAACCTTTGCGCCCCGACGTTGCCTTGCTATCCACCGGATCAGGACCGTTTCCACTGGCGCGTACTTAGCCATCTCGGCAGTGGATTTCTGTCAATGATGGATAATGCTGACGTACTACGGGGCACCCTTGCGCTGTATGAGTGGACTGATAGCGAGATGAACCGTCGCCGCCTGGAGGCCATCATTGATGTGAAACACAGCGAAACGGAACGCTTCGAGCAGGGCTATCTGGTACGCGGCGTACAGATTGAAGTGACGCTCGACAGCCATGGTTTTGCCGGGCGTGGCGACATCTGCCTGTTCGGTGAGATGCTCAGCCGCTTCTTTGCGCTCTACACCGACATCTATCTGTTTAACCGCCTGATTATCATCCTGCAACCGACCGGAGAACGTCTGGAATGGGAAGAGAAGCACAACCGCCGCATTCCCGGCTGACCCTGCGACTGGAAGCCGACCTTCACCGCATTAACTTCTATCGTTTTTGCCAGTTGCTGGAGAAGCGCCAGCCCGATAAACCGCTGATAGGTTCGACAACGCATCCATCAGACGACCCGGTGCGGTTTGCGCCTCATCCGGGGATGGGGTTTCCGGCCAGCGAACTGAAAGCAGTCGAATACGATGAAGAGGGCGACAGTAAACCGCCGGTTATTCGCACCACTTTTATGGGGCTGTATGGCGTTGATTCACCGCTGCCGACGGCTTATCTGGATGACATCACCCAACGTCGGGAAGGGCATGAGGCACTGCAGGGTTTTCTCGATATCTTCAGCCACCGCATCCTGACCCAGTTTTACCGCATCTGGCGCAAGTACTCTTATCCGGCAACGTTCGAACCGGGTGGAACTGACTCCATATCTCAGTCACTGCTGGGGCTGGTTGGGCTGGGTATTCCCGGAACGGCTAACCACATCGCCACGCCAGTATCGCGCTTTCTGGCGTTACTCGGCGTGCTGCGCCAGCCCGGTAAAACCCAGGAAGGAATGCAGGCGCTGGTCAGCCTGCTGGCACCGGATACCACGGTGAAAGCCAGCCCTTACTGTTTACGTCCGGTAGAAATCAGACAGCCGCTGGGTTTTTATGGCGATGAGGATTTTCTGCTCGATGGCAATATGCCCCTGGGTGACGAAGCGATGGATGCTAACAGCCAGTTACTCATTGCACTCACGACAGATAACGAACAGGAAGCGCAGGGCTGGAAGCCGGATGGTCTGCTGTATCAGGATTTTCTGGTGATGCTGCGGGTGTATCTCGGCTGGAGGTTTAAAGCACGCATCACGTTGACGGTCGGTACGCATCTGCTGAAGGCTCCTCCGTTGGGCGAGGGGGCTTTCTGGCTTGGGATGAACGGCGTGTTGGGGGCGGAGGAGAAGACGCTTCCCGACGATATCCCGAAAACCTTTACCACGGAGCTGGGCTCTTACAGAGGCCTGCAGCCTGCAACACAACAACAAGGAAACCGACGTGTCACATACAAGTTTGACTAAAATCGCGCTCTGTCTGCTGGTACTCAATCTGGTCGGGTGTGGCTTGACGCAGAGCATCACGGATGGAACTAAATCGGCTTTAACCTCTGTTTTTTACAAGAAAATTAAAACGCTGCATCTGGATTTTACCGCGCGAGAAGCGCTGAATACCGATGCCCGTGAGAATAATTCATTATCTGAATCGGTCGTCGTGCGGGTCTATCAGCTAAAAGATCGTAAGACCTTTGACAAGACGGTGTACCAGCAACTGCTCAAGGATGGCGACACCATTTTAAAAAACGATTTGCTGGCCACGCGCGATGTGGTGATAAAGCCGGGCGGCGATGCGAGCCTGGATATGCCGATGGAAGCCGATGCGAAGTTCGTGGCTGTGGTCGGGCTGTTCCGTTATCCGGATATGGCGAACAACACCTGGAAACTGGTGATGGAGCGCGAAGAGTTGGATCCTGACAAACCGCGCATTCTTGAGGCTGGACATAATCACCTGACGCAGCAACCCGTGAAGGACTAATGATGCCACAGGGACACAACACGCCGTCGTTGTATGAAATGCTGACCGGCAACTTCGCCGGCGGTCTCGACCTGCACCAGGTCAACGAGCAAAACCAGGTGATTTTGTCGGTGCTCGATAATATGCAGCGGATCCTCAACTGTCGGGCGGGCACGCTGGCGCATTTGCCGGACTACGGTCTGCCGGACATGACCAAAATCCTGCAGGGGATGCCCGGCACGGCGCATCAGTTGCTGAAGACGTTTTCGGATGTGTTGCTGAAATATGAGCCACGGCTGCAAAGCATCACCGTCATTCTGCTCGACCAGAAAACCCCCGGCGAGTTGCGCTACGCCATTGATGCTGAATTAAAAGGCATCGGTCTGGTGCGCTACGGCACCGATTTTATGCCGGAGGGGCGGGTGCTTATCCGCCACCTCAAACAGCAGAACTATCTCGACAACCAGGCCCGGATGTAGCCGTGAAAATTACAGGAAAAGCATGTCAGCGAAAGCCAGATTTTTGAAAAAACTGCAGGACCAGCAGCCCCACAGCGGGCTGTTTGATACGAAATGTCAGGCGGATATCGCGGAGTTCTGCCAGCAGATGGGGCAGCTTAACGAAAATATAGAAAGCTGGCTGACGGATACCGGTATCGGCGTTGAAGAAACGATCGTTTCCGTCCTTGATTCTCTCGCCAGCGGCAACTCTTTCAACGTGCCCGGTATTGTTCTGAACTATGAACACCGCAGGGTGAAGTTTACCCCGGTGTTTTTGTACGGGCAGGGCGTTACCGGCGGCGTGGAAGTGACGTTCTGTGCCGACGGGCAAATCACCTCATTGTATCGCCTGTTTATGCGTTCGAGTGACAACAGTCGCTGGTCATACAGCGTGTATGGCAGTACTGCCAGCTCGCGTCTTGCGTTCAGTGAAGACGTCTTTTTCGACATGATTGGGTCACTGCTGCCCGATTAATTGCCCTTACGCCCGGTGCGCAGAGATGCTAGCGCTCCGCCATTTTTTCTCCTCAGGGATGAAACCATTATGCACGATGTACAACCCCGCCCAGTGAAAACCGGCAGTGACCCGCGTCAGCTTTCTGACTTTATTGCGCTGCGTGAAGAGATGGCGAAGCTCACGCATCCGGCGCGCCCGGATGTGAACTGGGCGCAGGTGGAAACGCTCTCGCTTTCGTTGTTCGAACTCAACGGCGTTGAGCTGCAGACAGGAGCCTGGTACACGCTCGCCCGCAGCCATCTGGCGCGGGTGAACGGCATGAATGAAGGGCTGGCGATCCTCAATGCGCTGCTTTCGCACCAGTGGGCGCAGCTCTGGCCGCAGCCGGTTCATGCTCGCGCAGAAATCCTCAACGGGCTGCTGCAGCGTTTGCAGAAACTGTTTCGCACTTTTTCACTCAGCCACGCGGACTTAGCCTCTTTGCAGCAGGCAGAGCAGCAGCTTGTTGCGCTCGACGATATTCTGTCCCGTCAGGGGCTGAAACACGCCTGCCAGACCGCGTCGCTGATGCAGCAGATGCGCAGTGCGCTGACTCGACTGGAAAACAGTTCTCCACAAGAAAGCGCGGCACCTGTCATTGTCCTTCCACCGCAGGCCCAGGTTTCCGGCGCTGCGCAAGACAATGATCCGTCGTTGAGTCGTCTGGTGTATGTGATTCGCCCGGAGCCGGAAGTGAGCGTCGAAGTAGTGCATGAAACGCTACCGCTGCCCAAGCGCTGGCCGGTGTTTGTGGCGGGAGTCTGTTCAGCGCTGATTACTGTCGCGGTTGTACTGTGGGGCTGGAGCTACGCTCACCGTGTTGACGGGGCGGATCTGGCGCTGAGTGCTTCCGTTGCGGCGTTACCGAAAGCGCTGAACCGCGAACAAATTCAGACCTTACGTCAGAATAATGGGTCATCGCTGGCTTCAGACGACTGGCTGAAACAGACCTCCTCACAGCTTGATGAGCTGGCGACAATACCGCCAGACTGGGCATATCAGCAGGGGGCCGCGCTGCTGAATCAGGCTCAGGAACTGTGGCCTGGCAATTCCGAAGTGATACAGATGCAGAAAAAGTGGCAGCAGCGTCTTGCCGGGAGCACGCTTCCAACCAGTTCGCTGACGGGTTGGCATAACGGGATGCAGCAGCTTCAGGCGTTGTCAGACAGGCTGAATACGCTGGATGGTCAGAAGGGCAAATACATTACCGTCAGTGAGCTGAAATCGGTCGTTTATGAGATGACCAACAGCTTCCGTCAGACCGTTCCGCTGGAGGAACAATTCCGCCAGGTCGCATCCCCATCAATAGCAGAAGATGAAAAAATAGCACTATACAAAATCATTGAAGATCATCTGAAGGGAGAAATAATTATTTTCTCAGGGCGACAGAACCAAAATACGACATCAGAATTGAACTGAGTGGTGTGGCTGTTGGTATTTTTTATCCTTATGACCTCTGAGGGATGTTGTTCACCAGCTAGCGCTTTTTCACCTGCTTTAATAAAACTGGGCGAGTTATTCTCAACAACAACTCTCTCTGACGTGAGTTGCAGGGGGGAGCTGTATTTTTAGTTGGGTATAAATGTTTTCACCTACTGCATTTTCGGGGCGACAACTTTTCCCCGACGCGCTTTTTCCGCCAGAGCACGCTACCGCCCCAGTGAAGCTCCTCCGGGTAAATAGCCTGCGCTATGTCTTGCGCCCTTCAGAAGCCTGCGGTGGTGCAGGCTGAGGGTCAGGAGACACAGACGGTTAAGAGATTAACTGTCGGGAAGGCTGTTTTTAAAATATAGATGAAACATCAATGTAATTAACTTTCTCGTCTCGTTCATATTCCATTGGCAAAGAATCCAAAACTTTAATTTCATCTCCGAGATTAATGATTATTAAAGTAAGTCCTTCATCAAAAACTAACTTTGCCCCAATCACTTTTTGTTCAATTTCAGAATAAATCACGTTAAATCGTAAGAGTGTTTTTCCAATAACTTTCTGAAACAAACATGAATTTGACAAATCCATGATTACCTCTTTGCCATACTCTCCGAGATCATTTTCTTGCATTGGCGAATCAGTTAGTTCAAGTGAAGCCCCATCCAGTCCGCATCTGAACACAACACTTTGATTTTCACTAAAAAAAACAAGCTGAAGTTGTTGCGGTGCTCCTAAATCTGGAACGTCATAAACATATATCAGACCATTGACATTTTGAAGTTTTTGTCCGACTACATTACGTGACAGCTCTTGATACCCCTTCCCAAAAAGCATCATTGTGGTGCCTCCTTCAGTGCATTTTTCACTGAGGTATTATTTAGCACCATAATTGTCTATCAATTGTGTTAAATACTCCTTTCCTATTGTTTGTACCAAGTCAATATCTTGTTTGGATTTCATCTTCAACCATTTTCTGAAAACTTCGCAATCAACAAGATTCTCGTAGATTAAATTATTAATTGTTTCTAAGCTTTTGCTGACATTAATTCCAATAACACCTTCATCTACTGGTGTTTTTTGAAAAACAATCCATCGCTGCCCCTGCTCTATAATTATCAAACCACCATAATCGCCATCATCATTCATTTTTCTACTAAGCGTAGACAGCTTGGTTACCCAATCTTCATTTATATGTAATTGCCCTAAGAACAGAAACTCTGAACTAGAAAAAACATCCGCAGAAAAATGAACATCAAAAGATTTGACGACTATAGTCTTTATAGTTTCAATCAAGTCTTTTGATGAGCATATATCATTATCAAAGAAAAAATATCTTGTAAATTCTTTATGAAAAATACGATCAGGAAGATTCACTCCGGGAATTATCATGTTTTTAAGTCTTGTCATTGTTGCAATTTGACTTCGCTGTTCTTTGACAATTTTTACCTCAATATTCTTGATCCCTAACTCATCAAACATCTTTTGAGTACGATTAGCGTGAGCCTAATTTTTAGCTTTTTTGAGTTGTAACTACCGATATTTTTCTATCGTTAATGACATTGCTATCGACCCCATTAATCTCTTAAGTTTGTCAAGTGATTGTATTATTAGCTGTTAAACTTATCAATCTCATATAAAAATACTTCTTCCTTAAAACCATCATATAGTCCATTAACTATGGACAGGCATCCATTTTCCTCCAAAATACTAAACCCTCCAACATCACACTCAAAGTATGTACCAATGCATCCATTTTCCACACTTTTAATTTTATATTCATATATGTTAACAATCTTTTTCCCAATGTAATTAGATAGTTGAAAAATGGTTTTCATCGGATAAGCGAACTCATCATTAATTTCACCAAGATCCAATAACAATGGCTCTGATTTTTCCTGTGTAAATATCGCCTCCCCCTCATTGATGCTTAATGATACCCATCCAGATAAAGATGTTTGAAAAAAACATAATCATTCCACAGATCAACTCATTCTCCATATAAAAAGAACACCCTCGAAAATCCTTCACATATTCATTAATAATCATTTTTACTCCTATCAGAATTTTGAAGATTTTGCAGTGATCAATGTGTCGAACTCATACTTTCCGTTAGGTAAAACCCTTAAGCTCACCGTACTATTAGTTTTTGAACTATACACATGAATAAGATCGTATTCACCTCTAACAGAAGAGCTTGGGATCACAGAGCTAACTTGAGTTACATTCTCCAAAGTCTCTTTTATAGTCATTTTTACCTGTTCAACCCCTTCTTTACTAGCAGAATAAGGCAAACGCCCTTGTCCTATTTTCGTACCTAATTTCTTATTAATATCTATTGATTGAGAAGAAAGAAAATCACTTACATTGCCTAAGTTTTTGACTTGCGTCGTCTCCTTCCCAGCGTTCTTCAGTGCGTTAGCCGCAACCGCCTCAGCCTTTGCAGCCGCAGCCTCCGCTGCAGTCTTACCTACACCGATCGCACCACCAGCCCCGACACCCCCAGATACTGCCGATTCTGCCGTAATTATACCTGCTTCGTTCAGACAGACTAGCGGTGCGGAATGACATCCAGCAAGAGCGGTCCTGGCTAAAACAGCAATTTAAGCAGTAGCCGCAACAATTGTTACACCTCCCGCAACAATCAGATTTCCTTCTGCAACGCCCTTAGCAATATTTGCCTTACATGCCGCATCACAGTCTGGTGTCTTACCGAGCCAGAATCCGATATCTCCTGCTCCGGGACTCAGTGAGTTATTCTCAACAACAATCTCAACTATGAGTTAGGATTGTTGCAAATCTCACTCAGGATCTGACGGAGGCACTTTACGCGATTTTCGCTCGTCAAGTTTTGCGAAGAACCATATTCTTGCACCTGAAGCCAACCCAATAATCAAACTCACAACAGATAAATAAGTTAATGATTTTTTGGAAAAGTCAACATGTCCCGATGTCAACAATTCAATAATCACATTATTTACTAGGAAAATAAAAGCAAAAAAACAAAGTCCGTAGTAAATAGTGCTTAGAAGAAAAACAGATAACGTGGTTTTATTTTTCATTTTCACTAACCTTATCCTTAATTTTATTACTTATAACTTCCCCACCGATACCACCAATCAGGTCATTAACCTCCCCGGGGAAAGGAGCAAACTCACCAAATTTTCCACCGAACCATGCACCAATAGCCGCCCCACCGATAGAACCAGTATTTGGACCATCGGTAAAGAATGCACCACCCATCGCAATTCCGACGTTTTGTCCGATAGTCCTTCCCGGAGCAAGCATTCCAGCAATGCCTGAACTGGCACTGCTTTTCCAGTCCCAGCTTTTGTTTTCATTGCCTGGCTGGCTTAAATCAAACCACTGGTAACTTCCATTGGCTATCTCCGCGATGACTCCACCACTGACCATTTTACCGACCGAAGCGGCAGGCCCCAGATACCATGCCCCCGCTATCATTACACCGTCCTGATAACCTTCCACGATCACTTTTGCGATATTAGCACCTTCCGGTAATTCGCCTTTTGCGATCTTATCCAGTCCGGCCTGTGTTTCTTCCGGTGACAATCCCTGAGTGGTCGCAAACTGCTTCCAGGACGCAGCAGCATCAACGTAGTCTCTCTCTCCGGTTGACAGCAAACTGTTCCAGCCATCTCCGAGCGAGTTATTCTCAACTTCCACCTTCGCAGTGTTGGACGCCAGAGCAGCCATCGACAGCTCACCATCTGTCACAGCAGTTCCTGCCAGACCACCCGCAATCGTCACCA
>OCAE01001433.1_pt1 | contig 10825 bp, 7 predicted proteins | sample 1495581 | NCBI WGS metagenome assembly OCAE01 (sample SAMEA2580278, study PRJEB22360) | human gut metagenome | biome: human gut; feature: human-associated habitat; material: faeces | place: Denmark | collected 2008/2010 | reverse complement strand
AGACAGCTCGCACCTCGTTCCCCCCCACGCTGCTACCACGGAAGAGGATATTGCCCTGGGCAATGCCTTTCGCCGCCTGCAGCAGATCGTTATCGTCACGACCAAATACCACCAGCAGTTTCACATACGGGTTATCCGGATGGCCGATCATTTCGATAACCGGCGCTTTCACCGGCGGATGTTCACGCAGGAAATCAGGTCGTTTGTCGTTAGTGGCAAAGACGATGGCATTACGATCCGGCAGCGCGTTGTACAACACCGGGAAGTGCTGACCCCGCCAGCCCGCCCGGGAGCCAAACCAGGAAGACACGATCGACGCCGCCTGTTGCAAGGTACTATCTGGTGCTCCGGCAAAGACCATCGGCAGCGTCACCGCACGGCTGTCACGCGGATCGAAGAACGGTACCGGGAAGTGCGAGAGATCGTTTTGCACTTCCAGCGTCTGGTAAGTGAGGTCCAGCATGCTGCTGCGACCGACGTCCAGCCACAGCGTACTGCTGGCTGGGTTTTCACAAACCTGCTGGTAGTGGCCGACAAACTCCAACCGCACGCGGTTAAAATCGGTGATAAACAGCGGGTTGATCGGCATTTGGGCCAGCGTCTTTTTACCCAACTGTTCCTGGGTGACCGGCAGCACGCCCATCAGCTCATCATTCAGGTAGACCTTGAGCTGCGACTGTACCGGTAGCAGTGAGGGTGACGGCGTGTACTCCAGGTTCAGTACGGCTCTGGAGACGACCTCATCGCTACGCATGCCAAACTCAATACTGCCGTTTGGGTTCACGCCACGCAGCACCATGCTGCCCGGCGGCGGCGCTATCTGCGCAAACGTTAGTTTCACGTCCCGGGAAGGGCCATTCTGCGCCACAATCGGCGCATCGGCTCCCGGTACACCCGGCATCACCTGCCCCACCGGCTGATTTGCATCTGCCTGTGCAGGTTCGGCCGCAGCCGGGGCCACGGTTGGCTCAGCATTTATCAGTGGTTGCGTTGCAGGCGTCGCATTCGTCATGAAAGAAGGGATTGCGCTCATCCCCATTGCCACTGCACAAATCCAGGAAAGTTTTCTTTTCATCGCGTTATCATCATTGTTGAGCCATAACCTGATCCGGCTGTTGCACCGCCACCTCGTCCTGCTCAGGACGGCGTGGAATGAACGACACAACCCAGGAAACCAGAGAAGTCAGAGACCGGAAAATTATTTTGACAGAAGACGGGGAGAACTCCGCAAGATGGCGATAGCCACGGAAACCCAGCTTCAGAATATCCAACAGGCTTTCCAGCGGCTTATCTTCCGGATAGCTGTCCTGCCAGAGCGCCCATGTATCGGCACGGGCAAACGTACACTGCACAAAATCGATATGCTGTTTGGTGGTCAGCGGCATCAGCTGTAACCCCACCTGTTCACCCCAAACGCGCGCGACCTGCGTCGGGAAGACATACTCCTGCTGACCGCGTTTGAGCAGTAAATTCACCTTCTGCCCTTCCAGCACCTGGGCCTGACCGTTGATCTTGATCCCCAGACCGCCGTCGGAGAAATCATGCACGGTGCACGAGAACAGGTGTCCGTCTTCACGGGCAATCGCCGCCGGCATGGAAATTTCGACACGGTGTGAACGGCGAACCTGTTTACTTTCTACCGACACCGCAACCGCGCCGCCGAGGATAATCAGGTTGTAGAACACCCACACCAGGCTGACGATGACGGTCAGCATTTCATTTTCCGGCCCGTAGAAGTAACGCCAGACGCCGACCGCCACGCCGAACAGGTTAATCAGCACGAGGTAGATGTACGGACGGGAAATCACCCAGTCGACATACTCTTCTTCTACCAGTCCGCCCTTCGCGGTGACGTTAAACTTCCCTTTGTGCGGGTTGATGAGTGCCACCAGCGTCGGCGGCGCGATATACCAGGCCAACACCGTTTCGTAAATCTCACTCCAGAAAGAGTGACGGTACTTACCCTGAATTTTCGAGTTGGTCAGGCTGGCATGGACCATGTGCGGCAGTACGAACAGCGCAATCATCAACGCTGGCGCATAGATGATATAGGCATGCAGCAGCAGGAACGCCAGCGGGGCGGTCAGGAAGATCAGTCGTGGAACGCCCGACAGGAAGTGGAACATGGCGTTGACGTAACATAATCGCTGGGCGAACTTCAGCCCCTTGCCGGTCAACGGGTTATCGAGACGGAAAATTTGTACCATCCCGCGCGCCCAGCGAATACGCTGACCGATGTGGGCAGATAAACTTTCGGTTGCCAGCCCCGCCGCCTGCGGAATACGCATGTACGCGGAGGTATAACCGCGACGGTGCAGACGCAGCGACGTATGCGCATCCTCAGTCACGGTTTCAACGGCAATGCCGCCAATTTCATCCAGCGGTTTACGGCGAATTACCGCACAGGAGCCGCAGAAGAAGGTGGCATCCCACATGTCATTACCGTCCTGCACCAGACCGTAAAACAGCGTGCCTTCGTTTGGCGTTTTGCGAAAACGTCCGAGGTTACGTTCAAACGGATCCGGCGAGAAGAAGTGGTGCGGCGTCTGCATCATCGCCAGATTCTTGTCTTTCAGGAACCAGCCCATCGTCATTTGCAGGAATGAACGCGTCGGCACGTGGTCGCAGTCAAAGATCGAGACAAACTCGCCTTTGGCATATTTCAACGCGTTGTTAATGTTCCCGGCTTTGGCGTGTTCATGGGTGGTACGGGCAATATATTTTACCCCTACGGTCTGGGCGAACTGGCGGAACTCTTCACGTCCGCCATCGTCGAGGATCCAGATATTGAGCTTATCTTTCGGCCAGTCGATACCCAGCGACGCGTAAATGGTGTTTTTCACCACGTGAAGGTCTTCGTTGTAGGTCGGCACAAAGATATCGACCGTCGGCCACAGCGACATGTCTTTTGGCAGCGGCACCGGCTGGCGGTTCAGCGGCCAGACAACCTGGAAGTAGCCCAATACCAGCACAATCCACGCATAGGTTTCGGCAAACAACAGGATCAGCCCGCAGACCAGACTCACCGGGTCATCCCAGTTCAGCGTGGAGGTATAGCGCCACCAGATATAACGGCACGATACCGTCAGCGACAGCACAATCAGCATCAGCGCGGAGAAGCGCCCCGGCATGCGGCGCACGATCAGCGCAACGCCCCACAACAGCATCAGGAAGATAAATTGCGCCAGCGGGTTAAACGGTTGAGTCACACAAATCAGCGCCAGAATCAGCGAGAAGGTGACGATAATCCCGATGATAAAGCGACGCGCGCCAGGGCTCAGATGGCCGAGCTCTTTTTGTTTATCCAGATGCGTGGTGTTCTGCGTCACGCGTCCCGGTAGCGCGTCCATCCACTGGTGGTACCGCCCGACGAAGCCTTGCAGGCGGGAAAAGGTCTGCCAGCGGGGGGGTGTCGTCTCCTGACGTGGCGAGGCCGCCATCAGCCAGAAGGTCTGAATGGCGTAACGAGCAGGATCTAAAGGGCGCGGGCGCGCGGCGTTAATATGGGGATAGAGCGCCTTACGTTCGGCACGGATCCGCTGCCAGCGTGGATGCTCCAGCGGGATAAAGACCCACGCGAGAATCACCCACAGACAGCCCAGCGCCGCGCTAAAAGGCGACGCGCCATGACGACGATAACCCTGATAGCGCTCGCTTAAACGGGCGCTGACCGGCGGGATAAGCAACCACCGGGACAGGACACTCATGATGCGCTCCCGACAGGGGTTTTATGGCCTGAGTAATGTAATAAACACCAGTTTGCCAGCGTCAACACTTCTTCTGCAGCCAGCGAGTCGCTGCGGTATTCACCCAGCGGCTGTTTTGTCGCCATGCACTCCGCCACGGCTTCATCGCGGTGAATCACCATTGGCAGTAGACGACGCTGACTCTGTAGCCAGACCTGGTAAAGATCGTCCTGCAACTGACTGCCAACGCGTAAGTCATTGATCAAAATATGCGCGCCCGCCGGCAGCGACTGCTGATGCAAACGAACATGGCAGTTGGTGTCAGCTTTGACAATCGTCAGCGTGTGGTCGCACTCATTGACCAGTTGCCGGGTCAACGGCGCGCACCCCGGGGGCAGATCCAGTAAAATCCACGAATATCGTCCACTCTCTTTCAGAGCACGAATACCGGCCGCGATACCGCCCAGCTGTCCCAGCCAGCGGTCGGGATATTCACGTTCCTGAGCCGTCAGTTGACCAAACGGCAGCAAATCAAGTTGCGAGGTGTAGCGCATCCCACCGTCCTGCCAGTCACGACCATCGAGCATCGCTCTGGCCCAGCCGTCGCGATGACTGAAATCAACGTTGAATGACAGGCGCAACAAATTATCGGGGCTGGTATCAATAACCAGTACGTTTTCCCCTAATAATTGCAATGACCAGGCCAGCGCAGCAGCGATCGACGTCGTGCCTACCCCGCCTCGTATGCCCTGGAGTCCCAGAATGGCCATTCACGGCTCCCTTATTGTTGTTGCGCAAATTCAGCCAACAGCGGCCAACGTTTAATCGCGGCGGCAAGCTGTTCACGCTGGGAAATATCGGTGTAATCAAATTCTGGCAATGAAAAAGCCTGGCTTAATGCCAGGAAATCGTTTTGAAAGGTATAGCCCAATGTTGAATCAGTTTGCGTGCCGGGTTCGTTGTCAGACATTTTGTTTTATCCCTTTGAATAGACTCGCCATGCTTCAAACATTTTTTCTGTTTGCATTCCGCTTTGTCCCCACCGAAATTCGATAAGGCTAAAAGTTGCTCATTTTCTGAGTTGTTTTTTCGTGAAAATACGCGTCATGGAATCGGAAAGGCCGATGTTACAAGGCTTCTTGCTCGCCAAATTGATTCACATGCTAAATCTGATACGTTTTAATTTCAATGTTAGGTTTATTTCTGGGCTTTCGCTAGTAAACTGATAAACAGATAAAATAGCGACCCGAGGAACGCTGTGGACCCTGTATTTTCAATTGGCATCTCATCATTATGGGATGAACTACGCCATATGCCAGCCGGTGGAGTCTGGTGGATTAACACTGATCGCGTTGAAGATGCTATCAGTCTGGCGAATCAAACGATTGCTTTTCAGACCGGGACTGCAAAAGTCGCGGCCATTTCTATGGGCAGCGATCCTGGAAAAATATTCAAATTAGATGAATCTCACGGCCCGGAAAAAATTCAGTTATTTTCTATGCCAAATTCTGAGAAGGGTCTATACTTTATGACCCGAGATTTACTCTGTTCTCTGGATCCGACGCATTACTTATTCATTCTTATTTGCGCAAATAACGGCTGGCAAAATATTCCAGTTGAACGTTTGCGTCTGTGGCTGGACAAAATGAATAAATGGACGCGTCTCCATCACTGTTCTGTAGTGGTGCTTAACCCCGGGAATAATAACGATAAACAATTCTCTCTTTTAATGGGGGAATACCGATCGCTTTACGGTCTCGCCAGCATGCGTTATCAGGGCGATCAGCATTTGTTTGATATTGCCTTCTGGTGCAACGAAAAAGGCGTCAGCGCTCGTCAGCAACTCACCATCCGCCATCATGACGGTCAGTGGGAACTGGCACAGAAAGAAGAGGCTGAAATCCAACCCCGTAGCGATGAAAAACAGATCCTGAGTAATGTCGCCGTGCTGGAGGGGGCACCGCCGCTCTCCGAACACTGGAAATTATTCGATAATAATGAAGCTTTATTCAATGAGGCGCGTACGGCCCAGGCGGCAACGCTGATCTTCTCGCTTCAGCAAAACAGCCAGATTGAACCCATGGCGCGTAGCATTCATACCCTGCGTCGCCAGCGGGGAAGCGCGCTGAAAATCCTCGTGCGGGAAAACATCGCCAGCCTTCGCGCCACCGATGAACGCCTGCTGTTAGGCTGCGGTGCCAATATGGTGATTCCGTGGAATGCCCCGCTCTCACGTTGTCTGACGCTGATTGAAAGCGTTCAGGGTCAACAATTTAGCCGCTACGTGCCGGAAGACATCACGACGCTACTGTCGATGACCCAGCCGATGAAACTGCGCGGTTTTCAGAAGTGGGATGCGTTCTGTGAAGCGGTGAACAACATAATGAGCAACACCCTGCTGCCTGCCGACGGGAAAGGGGTGATGGTGGCGTTGCGGCCCGTTCCGGGTATCCGCGTTGAGCAAGCCTTAACGATGTGCCGCCCGCACCGTACCGGCGATATTGTCACCATTGGCGGCAACCGCCTGGTGCTGTTCTTGTCGTTTTGTCGCGTGAACGATCTCGATACCGCGCTCAATCATATCTTTCCGCTCCCGACCGGCGATCTCTTTTCTAACCGCATGGTCTGGTTTGAAGATAATCTCATCAGCGCTGAACTGGTGCAGATGCGCTTACTGGCGCCAGAGCAGTGGGGACAACCGCTGCCGCTGACCCAGAACGTGAAGCCGGTCCTCAATGCCGAGCACGACGGCAAGACGTGGCGCCGCATTCCACACCCGCTACGCTTACTGGACGATGAAACGGAGCGCTCATCATGATGACCATCAGCGATATCCTGCAGATCATTGTTGTTTGTGCGCTGATTTTCTTCCCGCTGGGGTATCTGGCACGCCATTCACTACGGCGGATCAGTAATACGACCCGGCTGTTATTTGCGAAACCTCGTTATGTTAAACCGGCCGGAACATTGCGCCGCACGGTGATTTCCAGGGCAACGAAAAAATGACTCAACAAACGCAAAACGCATCACTGCCTTCACCACTCTGGCAATACTGGCGCGGCCTTTCTGGCTGGAACTTCTATTTCCTGGTGAAGTTCGGCCTGCTCTGGGCGGGCTATCTTAATTTTCACCCGCTGCTGAACCTGGTCTTTATGGCCTTCCTGCTGATACCTATTCCGCGTTACAGCCTGCATCGCATTCGTCACTGGATAGCCATTCCGATCGGCTTTGGTCTGTTCTGGCACGACACCTGGCTGCCTGGTCCGGAAAGTATTATGAGCCAGGGCTCGCAGGTGGCCGGTTTTAGCGCGGACTATTTACTGGATCTTGCCACCCGCTTTATCAACTGGCAGATGATAGGCGCCGTGTTTGTCCTGCTGGTCGCGTGGCTGTTTTTGTCACAATGGATTCGGGTTACCGTTTTTGTGGTGGCGATTCTGGTCTGGCTGAACGTCCTGACGCTGGCAGGCCCCAGTTTCTCTCTGTGGCCGGCAGGTCAACCGACGACCACGGTGACCACCACGGGCGGTACGGCGGCAGAAACGGTCGCGACCGCCGGAGGAACGCCGGTCGTCGGTGATATCCCGGCGCAGACCGCGCCGCCGACCTCGGCGAATCTCAACGCATGGTTGAACACGTTCTACAATGCGGAAGCCAAGCGCAAAACGCCTTTCCCGTCAGCGCTTCCTGCGGATGCGCAGCCGTTTGAACTGCTGGTCATCAACATCTGCTCGCTCTCCTGGTCCGATATTGAAGCCGCAGGGTTGATGTCGCACCCGCTGTGGTCGCATTTTGATATTCAGTTTAAGCACTTCAATTCTGCCACCTCGTATAGCGGCCCGGCGGCGATTCGTCTGTTACGCGCCAGTTGTGGACAGCCCTCGCACACCAATCTGTATCAGCCAGCAGGCAACGAATGTTATCTGTTTGATAACCTGTCAAAACTGGGTTTCACGCAGCATCTGATGATGGGGCATAACGGCGAGTTCGGCGGCTTCCTGAAAGAGGTCCGTGAAAACGGCGGGATGCAAGCTGAGCTGATGGATCAGAAGGGTTTACCCGCGCCGCTGTTGGGCTTTGATGGTTCTCCGGTTTATGACGACACCGCCGTGCTGCAACGCTGGATGGAGACCACGGAGAAAGATAAGGATTCTCGCAGCGCCACCTTCTACAACACCCTGCCGCTCCACGACGGTAACCACTATCCGGGCGTAAGCAAAACGGCGGATTACAAAGCCCGCGCGCAGAAATTCTTTGATGAACTGGACGCGTTCTTCACTGAGCTGGAGAAATCAGGGCGTAAGGTGATGGTTGTGGTCGTCCCGGAACACGGCGGAGCCTTAAAAGGCGACAGGATGCAGGTCTCTGGTCTGCGTGATATCCCAAGCCCGTCGATTACGAACGTTCCGGCAGGAGTGAAATTCTTCGGCATGAAAGCGCCGCATCAGGGTGCGCCGATTGTCATTAACCAGCCAAGCAGCTACCTGGCGATTTCTGACCTGGTGGTGCGCGTGCTTGACGGTAAGATCTTCACCGAAGACAGCGTGGACTGGACGAAACTCACCAGCAACCTGCCGCAGACGGCGGCGGTCTCGGAAAACGCCAACGCGATCGTTATCCAGTATCAGGACAAACCGTACGTCCGTCTGAACGGTGGCGATTGGGTGCCGTATCCGCAGTAACGAAGAAGGCCGCAAGGATGGCCCTTGCGGCCTGGTTCGGGCGCATGTTGCCACTGCGGCAGGCAGACGCCCATTAGCGCATTACTTCCTGCTACGTAGCCAGTTCACAACCATTCCCGCAATAATGCCGGCAATGGCTGGAGCCGCTAAATCATGCCAGAAGGCAATGCCTATCTGAGTCAACGTCATATCGCCGCCTGTGTTGCAATGGCAACCGTTCGCGGCTATTCTTGATTTGTTGAGGATCAAGTTAGCCCCCGTTTTGTTGCCAGGTTTAGACCAAACAACGTGCGGGGGTTTTCTCTTTCCAGCAACCGATGCCGCCAGGGATCAAGCCCCCGCAACGTTGCGCCTCACCGGGAAAACCCGGCGTGTGGCTGATTCTACGGTAACCCGCCGTGCCCGACATCCGACACGCTTGAGCTTTGCGTGACGCCTCGCAATCAGCCAACTGGCAGAGACCCACACTCTTCTGTAGAATTGCGTCCCCTCGCGGTCATCAAGCCGTGACGGCTATTTTTGGCAGGGGACTCCATGCAGCACGACACATCACCACTTTGCGATCACCGCGCATCCGGCAAACCGGCATCGCAGACTTTACCGTTTACCCGCTACGATTTTGGCTGGGTGCTGCTGTGCATTGGCATGGCGATTGGCGCAGGAACGGTATTAATGCCGGTGCAGATTGGGCTGAAAGGCATCTGGGTTTTTATTACCGCCTCTCTGATTGCCTATCCTGCCACCTGGATCGTACAGGATATCTATCTGAAAACGCTCTCCGAGAGCGAAACCTGTCATGACTATACCGATGTTATCAGCCATTACCTGGGGAAAAACTGGGGTGTCTTCCTTGGCGTGATTTACTTCCTGATGATCATCCACGGCATATTTATCTACTCGCTTTCCGTGGTGTTCGACAGCGCATCGTATATCCGCACCTTTGGCCTGACTGACGCCGATCTTTCACAGTCGTTGGTCTATAAAGTGGCGATTTTTGCGGCTCTGGTGACGATCGCCTCCGGCGGTGAGAAGTTGCTTTTCAAAATCTCCGGCCCGATGGTGGTGGTGAAAGTCGGTATCATCGTGGTGTTTGGGCTGGCGATGATACCCCACTGGAACCTGAGCAATATCACCGCTTTCCCGCAGGCGACGGTGTTCTTTCGCGACGTGTTGCTCACGATCCCCTTCTGCTTCTTTTCGGCGGTCTTCATTCAGGTTCTCAACCCGATGAATATTGCCTATCGCAAGCGTGAAGCGGACAGAGTACTGGCAACCCGCATGGCGATTCGCGCTCACCGTATCAGCTACATCACGCTCATTGCGGTGATCCTGTTTTTCTCCTTCTCGTTCACCTTCTCTATCACTCACGAGGAGGCGGTCTCCGCCTTTGAGCAAAACATTTCCGCACTGGCGTTAGCCGCGCAGGTCATACCTGGCCCGATTATTCACATCACCTCGACGGTGCTGAATATCTTTGCCGTCCTGACCGCGTTCTTTGGGATCTACCTGGGATTCCACGAGGCAATGAAGGGCATTATTTTGAATGTGCTGGGTCGCGTCGTTAACGTCGGGAAAATTCCTTCACGCGTGATTACGCTGGGGATCTGCGCGTTTATCGTCACTACGCTGGTTGTCTGGGTTTCGTTTCGCGTCTCAGTGCTGGTGTTCTTCCAGTTGGGCAGCCCGCTGTACGGCATCGTCTCCTGCCTCATCCCGTTCTTCCTGATTTATAAGGTCGCTCCACTGGAAAAGCTGCGCGGTCTGAAAACCTGGCTGATTTTGCTCTACGGGATCCTGTTGTGCCTGTCGCCACTGCTGAAACTGATTGAATAGAATTAAAAAAGCCCGAGGGCGTAACCGCATCCTCGGGCCTGGAGAAGTGACGAATTTACGCTACGGGTTTCTGCGCATTTTCATCCTGATCAACCGCGAAACAGGCGACCAGTTGACCGCTGTAGTCTTTTAACTGCGGCTGCAACTGGGTGCAGGGTCCGAAACGGCGACGGCAGCGGGCGTTGAAGGCGCAGCCCGGCGGCGGATTCAGCGGGCTGGGTAGCTCACCGGTCAGCTTGATGCGCTCGCGGCGCTCGTCTGGATTCAGACGCGGCGTGGCGGAGAGCAGCGCCTGGGTGTACGGATGGCGCGGGTTGTTGAAGATCTGGTCCTTCGTCCCTTTCTCCACGCAACGACCTAAGTACATCACCATCACCTCATCAGCAATGTGCTCAACAACCGACAGGTCGTGAGAGATGAAGACGTAGGACAGCCCCAGTTCCTGCTGCAAATCCATCATCAGGTTCAGCACCTGCGCGCGGACAGAAACATCGAGCGCGGAGACCGGTTCATCGGCAATCACCACATCCGGATCCAACATCAGCCCACGGGCGATGGCAATACGCTGGCGCTGACCGCCGGAGAACATATGCGGATAGCGGTCGTAGTGCTCGGTTTTCAGCC
>OCAE01001431.1_pt1 | contig 10831 bp, 8 predicted proteins | sample 1495581 | NCBI WGS metagenome assembly OCAE01 (sample SAMEA2580278, study PRJEB22360) | human gut metagenome | biome: human gut; feature: human-associated habitat; material: faeces | place: Denmark | collected 2008/2010 | reverse complement strand
TAAACATTCTCAGTAAACAAAAAATAACACATTACAACCTCATCATACAATATAGTCAGTTGTCCTGATATTATTATCAAGCAGACAATAAATAATTAAGAAATAATTTGCTCGGCATTCCTGCGTTTCCCAGCAACCCCGTTTTTTTTGTTCGTGTATAAAATACTCACTAAATTCTCCCTGACATAATAACCTTTAGACTCAACCCGCATAATGAAGTCTTCGGTTACGCCTACAGAGTTTAACTTCATTTTTAGTGCGTTCATCACCTGCCATAAGCGTTGATTGGATGAACTTAATCCGTGGTTATCCCAGACATTTAACAGAATATCAGAATTGCTAATGATATTCCCTTTTGCATTTTCCAGTAGGTAGACTAACAGATGAAACATTGTTTCCCTGAGAATGACAGGGGAATATCGGTGGGAACGAATGTTCTTATCCACATTGACCAGCATTCTTTTGTCAATGTTAAAATAGACATCAGGTTCAATATAATATCCAAATATAGTTTTATCCATAGCATCCATCTCTATAAAGTACTGATTAACGCATTGTGATGTACTGGCAAGCATATTCCCTTACTTTTTATGCGTATTCTCATTAAAAACAATTAGGTTGGCAAATAAGTGAGACACCTTTCAAATCATGAAGTTAAAACACTACCAGAGAACCAAATGTCAGATTTTTATGCTATAACAGGTCAATAGCATTCTGTTCAGTTCGGATTAATAATCCCAAAGTGATTTACTGCAAGCATTGACCATTTAAAAAAACGCTCAACCATAATTGATCTATTTGCCGGCATTTTTAGCATTATCAACTATTCAGATTCACCATTACAAGATAACCATATGATTAACAATGATTTTTATCCTAAGGGCATCTTCTCACAGCAAGCCATCAATCTATTGGCGAGACTTATATTAGTGGTTTATTATCAGTAAAAACAATGAATTATAGCTTTCATGTACATAGAGTCCCTCCATGCTAAACCGGTACATCCTTGACGTCTGATTGCGTTCCATCCCGACAAGCATCAGTTAGTATCCCACGATAGTTCGAACCTCGCATTTACCCTCAATGTTCCGACAAGTCGTTGCCTCCAGCTTTTACTTGAGCGGCGCTATGAGCTGATAGCTCAAAATGATTTTTTTCCCTTATGCCTGGGAAAATGGGGCGCATCAATGCCCGTAAGTACGCTTTTTGACCCTATATTAAAAGAGATGTTGCCCAGTTATTTCTTTTATCATCATTCAGAAAGCACTATTACCGTTTATCCAGAAGGTGATGGTGGATATCTGACTGGAAACAATCCGTATACCTATTTATACTGCATTAAATAGTAGAATGTCTGTGTTGCACAAACCGCCAAAAACGATGCACGTCGTATAAGGAAAAGCCCTCTTCATTTTCAGGATATCTGAAAAAGGTCATGCGTCTCCGATCGCCCTATGTGATAACGGAAACAACGGAAGGCTTCCGCTACATGACCTGACGGTCGTTCTGTTTATTTATTGTAAAATATCAGTTAAAATTAATTATTATATTTTCATCCTGAATTCATAATTAAAAAAAATACAAAATGCTGATTTACCCAGAGATATGATATCTCATGCGCAAAAATGGTCCTTTCAGACAAATACATCAACAGATGTGCCGCCCAGTCTATAAAACCTTAATCAATCTCTGCAAAAAACGAGATTGCAACATTTCATGCTGATGATATTGAGCTTTCGCTACTCATTTGTATAAAAAAAACAATTTCGCTAGCATTCTGGTATTGGAAATCTCAACTTCCCCCTTAATTAATATTGATTAAGGGAAGGTTTAATCCAATGAGGATTAAGGTGTTACCGATATCGTTTTAAAAATGACATGGACACTTGTTTATATTGCTTACATTAGTGAACATCGTTTGATGAGTGCCCACGCGCGCATCGAACGATAATCAGATGTAACGTGCTCTATTACAAGGCAAACATGGAATGTACGAAATATAAATCAACATGGAGTTACTATGAATAAATATCTTCTGGCATCCGTTATTGCATTGAGTGTAAGCAGCGGGATTGCCCAGGCTGCTGACGGCACAATTACGTTTAATGGCGTTGTCACCAGTTCGGCATGCACATCGATTGCGTCTGTTACTGCCGACAGTGTTGCAACGGGAACGCCAGTTTCCGCCACGCTGACGCTGCCAAACGTCACCGCGTCGACCCTGAACGCCGCAGCCGGAACTTACGCCGGGCAGACCCCATTCTCCATCCAGCTTACCGGATGCGAAGCAACGGTGGCACTGAATAACGTACGCGCACTGTTCACAACAACCAGCGCAAACGGAGGGGCAATCACCAATACTGCAGCAACGACCCCTGCAGCAAACGTTGCGATCGCCATTATGCGACAAGATGGAACAACACAAATCGACGTGAACGGCGGATCGGCAAGCGATCCAGGTGCAACCTTACCGGCAAGCGGCTCACCTGGGCCTGTCACGCTGAATTATCAGGCAGCGTACAAATCCCTGAGCACAGGGGTGACGTCAGGTAACGTAACCGGTGTTGCTGACTTCGTTATCTCTTATTTTTAATTTTTAGAAAATCTGTACCCGATTATATAAACCACCATAACATAATTCGTCGTGGTGGTTATTTATCAGCTTAGTAAAAAAAAGAAAACGACCATGGCCGTTCACAGTATCTTTATTACTCCCAACTCCATTTTATCTGTGCTGGTAGCTTCGATTTTGTTGTCGTTTTCCTCATGTATCAATGCAGAGGAAAACGACAGTGAATTTGAGAGTGAATTTTTGCGTCAGGATAAAAATGGCGCGACCCCCGATATATTTCTTTATAAAAATACGCTGGCACCCGGGAAAAAAAAGGTTGAGGTGGTCGTGAACGATCGCGTAACGGATATTTACGAGATCAACTTTATCCCTCAGGCGAAAGACAAGCTGGTTGTTTCCTGCCTGAGTCGTCATCTGTTAAACGAATTAGGCGTGAAAACCGAGCTTTATGATGACTGGCAAACGCCAGAAAAAGAGCCGCCATCGGACGGGAGCTGTGAAGATTTGGCGCAGCGCTTCCCTGCGGCTACTGTATTTTACGATGATGCACACCAGCAGCTCAGACTGACTCTGCCGCAGGAAGCCATAAACCGCTCACGCTTTCAAATGATCTCTCCGACAGAGTGGGATGACGGCACCCCGGCATTACGCACCGCTTACAATGGCTATTTTTATAACACCCGCCAAAAAAGCACCAATAATGAAGGGAATGACAGAAGTTCTAATAATAACGCTTTTGTCAGTCTGAGTAGTATTGCCAGTGCGGGAGCCTGGAGACTTTATAGCTTTGATACGTTTAACAAAAATGCTCATCAGGGCTGGAAAACGAACCACGACAGGCTGTATGCCGAACGCAATATTATCGCATTACAATCCAAAATCTCTGCCGGGGATATCTATACCTATACGCCCAGCAGCATTATGGGCGTTATTCCGCTACGCGGTTTCACCCTCGGCACCAATGAAAGAATGCTTCTGGAATCACAGTACAGCTATGCGCCGGTCATCAGAGGCGTCGCCCGCACTAACGCGCGTCTCGTGGTACGCCAGCGTGGCAATATTATTTACAGTAAAACCCTGACGCCCGGTGCTTTTGCCATTGACGACCTGTATTCCGGGCAGGTCGGTGCCGATCTGGACGTCACGGTTGAAGAAACTGACGGTACAGAGCAGAAATTCACCGTACCGTATACCGCACTGCCAAATATGATCCGCCCCGGCGCTTTTCGTTACAGCCTGTCAATGGGGGAATATCGTGACAGCCAGTCTGATAAGCCATTAATGGCAGCGCTGAGCATTGAGCGTGGATTTGAAGCGCTTACGCTGAATGTCTCCAGCCTCGGGTCAGAGCAGTATCAGTCTCTGGCGATGGGGGCGGCGTGGAATATCGGTAATATTGGCGCATTTTCGTTAGATCTCGCCCAGGCGCGTTATCGCTATGATTACGCCACCAGCACCCATGACACCAGCACGAAAAACGGTAGCGCGGTTCGTTTGTTATATGCAAAACAGTTTGATCAGACCGATACCGGCCTGCGCATCTTAGGCTATCAGTATCGTTCAGAACATTTTCTGTCTTTCTCTGAGTTTACTAGCCGAAATAATCACTCGGGGTATGACGATGACAGCGATTATGAAACAGGAGATAGCCTGTGGAATAAGCGCCGTCGCAGCCGACTTGAGGTCAATATCAACCAGGGCCTGCAAGACCATGGCAGTCTTTATCTTTCGCTGAGTCAGGATCGCTATTATGGCACGTCTGAAAAGAGCACCTCAGCGTCTGCCGGTTATGGTTTTATGCTGGGTTCCGCCAGCGTCAACCTGGCATATACCTACAGCAAAAATGGCAGCGGCGACAATGACAACTCGCTCAATCTCGGCGTCAGCATCCCCTTACGCTGGGGCGAACGTGAGAGTAACTATAACTCGGTGAGTTATAACCTGACGCGCAATAAAGATAACCGCTACAGCCAGTCAGTCGGGATTTCCGGCGGGCAACAGGACAGCCCCCTGTCTTATGGCATTAATGTGCAACGGGATACCAATAATAACCTCAGCGAGTCGGCGTCATTATCCCATAACGCCAGTTTTGCCACCCTGAACTCGTCGGTCAGCCACAGTAATTATGCTGACCAGTTCTCAGCCGGCATTGCCGGTGGTGTGGTGGTGTACCGAGGCGGTCTGCTGCTCGCCCAAAGAATGGGTGACACTATCGGCATTGTGGAAACGGATGATGCGCCTGATATCGGCGTCTCCAGTAATAACAATGTCAGAACCGACCGCTGGGGGCGTGCCGTCGTGACGTATCTCAGCCCTTATCGCTATAACACCGTCAGTTTAGATACCCAAAATGCACCGAATGTGGAACTTAAGGAGTCGACGAAGAAAGTGGTACCGACCGAGGGCGCGGTGGTGCTGCTACGTTTTGCTACGCGCAGCGGGCGTCGCGCAATGGTGGTGATTAAGAGCCCGCATACGATTCCCGTCGGCGCAATGGTCACCGTTGAAGGTCAACGTGAAGAAGCCGGCATTGTGGGTAATAACGGACTGGCTTATTTGACGGGGCTGGATGCACGCAAAGATGAAAAGCTGATTGTTACCTGGGGGCGTGATAAGCAGTGTCAGTTTACGTTACCAAAATTAAATACCGATAAACCTGAATCGCAGTGGCACCAGAAAATTACGGTGAATTGCCAGTAATAAGTAGGGCGTTGTCAGCACCTGTTCAATGAATTATCCAAGAGAGTAGAATTATGTTGTTAAAGACCATTAAACATTCACTGTTAATCAGCGCTGCATTGAGCTTTTTAATTCCGGTACGCAGCTGGAGTGCCGTTCGTCCACAGCTGACGCGTATTGTGGCTTATGCCGACGATAAAGAAACGCCAATTGAGATCGTTAATGAAAGCCAGGAACCGTATCTGGTTCAGTCATGGCTGGAAGATTTAAAGGGTAATGAAAATAACCTGCCTTTAGTGTTAACCCCGCCCGTGATGAAACTCACCGGAAAACAGCAAGGGAAATTGCGCCTGGTCGTTTTACCGGGTGAAATTCCACAAAACCGGGAGTCGGTATACTGGTTATCGATACAGGAAATTCCCCCGAAAGCCAAAGACAGTGAGAATAACAAACTGGTCCTCGCGATTCGCAGCCGATTAAAAATATTCGTCCGCCCGAAAGGACTGGACAGCGGCAAGGCTGCGGAGGCGGTGAAATCGCTGACCTGGAGCGTTGAACGCGATGGCGGTACGGTCTGGCTGAAAGCAACGAACCCCACCCCTTACTACATTAGCTTCGGTCAACTGTCCCTGAAGGCAGGCGGCGTAAGCGAAACCCGGCTGGAAGACAAAACCGAAATGCCCGCGCCAATGAGCAGCCAGCGGTATAGCGTGCCAAAGGGGTTAATCGGCAAGTCTGCCACCCTCACCTACAGCGCAATTAATGATTTTGGCGGTGAAACCGGCGTACTGACGATTGAGGTACGGTTATGAGAACCAGATTAATAAATACCGTTGTTGTCATCGTTCTGGGGGCTGGTGCGGGGAATATTCGGGCAATTACGCTTAACCTGACGCAAATACCTACCTGGCCATCGAATGGAGCCCCTGCTGCTAATTGTAGCTTCAGTTACCCAACGCTGCAGCCCCTGTCTCAGCAGCGCACCCTGTTAGTGGATAATAGTCTACCTAACGGTAGTGTACTCTATAGTTGGGGATATAATGATTTTGCGCCGGGTTTCATCACGATGTGCAATACTGCGACGACGGTTAATACAGATGTTATAAGTACCCGGCCAGGTGGTAGCGATCCAGAATCATATTTTAATACATCGCTCTACTTCCTGGGAAAATGGTCCAATAATTACCATGATTATTATTGGCTTACCAATAACCCCGGGATTGGCTTGAAATTATACGTTACGCCAACGACAATAAATGCCCAGAATACAGGGTATCCAATTGGTGGCATGACATCCCAGGTTATGATAACAGGAAATCAGCCAGCACAAGTTGGGCAAGAATACACCATCCTGCTACAAAATTATAATTGGGTACAACCCTCGTTCAAATCAAAAGTACTTATAGCATCTCCAGGTTTTCAACACCATATGGGGGCTGATATTAATTATGTCTCATACTCTGTACGTGGCGAGTTAGTTAAAATCGGAAATGTTCAACCTTCAAGCAATTTATCTATTAGCAGTGGTTCACTTTCTCATACGCATTCAATACGGGTAGCAGGTTCATCTAATACCTCTACAACATCTTTGGATGTACCGACTATTTTTGGAGCGGGTGGAATAACGATTGCTGCCCCGGCCTGCCGATTGAGAGGAGCAACTGATTATCAGGTAAACCTGGAGCGCTGGACCGATGTGGCAGGCAGAAATACGGGCGTTTTACCCGCTTACGGTGCCATAAAGCCGATCAATCTTAATATTGAATGTTCGGGAAAAGTGAATAACGTGAAATTTAGTTTTCAGGATGCAGGCTCAAATGGATTACTGAACCAAAATATCTCTGTGTATGACAATGGGGGTCAGTATATTGAAGGATTAGAAATTGAGATGTCTTATAACGGTAGCCGGATTGATGTCAATAGCACCGCCTCTCCCTCCCCCAATTATCCTGTCAGTACGGGTAGCAAAGGACAGGTTAAATCAAATGCTGAAGATCTCAGTTATAACAGTCAGGATACGGCGCAGTTTGGTGCGCGGTTTGTCCAGCGCGGTGCCATTAAACGTAATGGTGCCAGCTATACCGGACCGGTGACGGGACAAGTTAATATGACAGTCACCTATGAGTAATGTCGTCCAGGGCCCAGTTTCTGGCAATGAGCAAATCGTCAGTTTACCGCTGTATCAACGCGACGGGCTTTCCACGCCCGGTACAGCGTTCGCCTTGACGGGGATTAGCCGCAGTCTCACGTCCTGATCGTATCCCTATGATACGAATCAGGTTCGGTATTTATTTACATCATAAATAAAAGATAAGTTATCCGAAAACGGACTTTCCGGAGTTTTTGACTTGTATTCAGTTATTCAACACGTATTATCAGAAGGAATAAAAGCATTCTATGTTTACTTATCATCATTAATATTTACTTATCACCATCAATAAAAGTACAACAACACATTATTTCTAAACTAACCAAAATATCAAACGGTTGTTACGTTAAGGATGAAACATGTACGTTCTGGCATTGGTTTTTGCGCTTACCGGCAACAATACAAAAAGCGAAGTCATTGGCGCCTTTACCCATTACCCGGAATGCGAAGCGGCTTCGCAGGCCTATTCATCAAAAACAAAATGCTATTTTCTTGACCCGCAAAAAGGGATGCAGGAGGTGAACGCTTCCGATACGCGTCATTCAAATTGAAATAGTCCACCTACTCCACTATTACCTTTACTTTAGGTTTTGATAAGATAATCTTTATCAGTTCAGTGAAGTTGACCGGTTTAAAGAAATAGTAACCCTGCTGGAAGGTAATATTGTTGCGGTTCAGGTAGTCAACCTGCTCTTTCGTTTCCACCCCCTCGGCAACAATACTTAACGACAGTTTTCGCGCCAGGTCCAGCACACAATCCAGGATCCGCGTTGAATCTTCTTCTGTGTTAACCCGTGCAACAAAGCTTTGATCGATCTTGATATAATCAATGTGCAAATCGTGAAGATATGAAAGCCCCGAATACCCGGTACCAAAATCATCCAGTGCGATAACAAAACCATTTTCATGAAGAACATTAAGCGTTTGTACCAGGTGTTCATCAACATGCAAAGGTTCGCGCTCCGTCACCTCAATGACCAGGTTCAGATCTTTTCGCCTGAAACTTTCCTTGTATTTCAGGCATTCTGCTACAAATGACGGAGAAGAAATATGGGAGGCGCTCACGTTAATTCCGACATGAAAACCTTCCGGCAGTTTACTGGCAATCGCGTTCATATTCGCGGCAACCTGACTCATCAACCCCTGGGTGAGCGGAATAATCAGCCCCGATTTTTCTGCCACCGGGATAAAGGATGCCGGGGAAATATATCCCGCAGTGGGATGTTTCCATCTTGCCAGTACTTCTACCCCTCGCAGCGTTCCTTCTCTGCCATTCACCACCGGCTGGTAAAAAGGAACAATTTCCCCTTTATTTATGGCCCTGCGCAGCGTTTCTTCCGGGGTGGTGCTTCTGTTTAAATACCGTTCGAGAGCATACCCTGCGAGACACGATATCAGCGCAATAAAAACGATAATGCCCATTCCCTGGCTGATGAGTCTGTGCAAACTAAATAGCGAAGGTTGGTTATATCTTACCGCGAAGGGATAATGGTCAGACTTTACGTAGCCAAAATTCCGCTCTGACTCACTTACCTTAACCACATCCCCCGACAATCCCAGAACCACGCTGCCGACCCTAAGCGCATAGCTCACCCCTTTCAGCGGCGTACGCAATGTGTCACGAATATGTTGATCGCTGATGGTGACTACAATTCGCTTTTCGGCGAGCGGCGTCTGGTACAAAAGCACAGGTTGTTTGTTGACGGTATTTTTTGCCGACGCGAGCAACAGTGTACTGTCGGGAACCTGCGGAAGCTGCGTAAGCAACATGCGATTACCCGGTAGCGACGAACACCATATCTCTCCCTGGCGAAAGATAAAGATAGTCCTGAGATGGGGCTGTAACGCCGCCTCCATGCCAAGCAGATACTGATTTTCCTGGTCACAGCCTTTCAGGGCGACATTGCTGGCCGTACGGGTGGCACGACTCGCTTCATCAAGAATGACATTGACATCACTCACCACATACCGCGCACCCGCAAGGCTGTCAGCTCTGGCTGAATACCAGAGCTGCGCGTTAAGAATTAAAACGCCAAAAACAAAGAGCAACACGGTAACGATAATGGGGGGAAGAATGTTACGCATTGTCAGCCCCGGACGAGAGATGAGTTATTATTTTGTCGTTTACCCGCTTAACGTCACGAGTCTAAAAAGCATGGTAGAAAGAACGAGAATTGACCATAGTCGCGACGATATTTATTTCTCACCGCCGGGATAATTCTGCGTGATGCGTTCCCGGCATAACGCATGGGAAAAAAATGATATTTCCCGCTTACAGTTTTTTCCTAAAGCCAGCGCTTCGTTCAGCTGTCATGCTTAATCACGCTAATAACGAATAATGTTAAGCGAGGATATTATGAAAAAGACCATGATTGCATTATCTGCACTTCTGCTGGCTTCACCTGTTTTTGCTGCAACCACACACGCAACGGATAATGATGTGGCTGCCGCGCATGAAAACGCGAATACCGCAAAAGAAAAACTGCACCAGGCACAGAATCAGGGTGAAGAGCAACGACTGAAAGCAAAACATACCGCCGAAGGTAAAAGCGATAGTCTAAGCAGTAAAGTCAGTGAAGGTTCGCAGAAAACCTGGAATAAAACCAAAGAAGGCACCGAGAAAGGCTGGAATGCCACGAAAGAAGGGACTGAAAAGGGCTGGAATAAGACCAAAGAAGGCGCCGCCGCCGTTGAGAAAAAAATCAGCGAATAATCCTGACCTCATCAATGAAAAAGCCGCGTAAGCGGCTTTTTGCTTTTTACCTGTTTACCGGGCTGAACTTACCGCTGTCGTTCATCCCCGAAGGGGCGATAAAACGCGTTAACGTTGCCCCCGATCACCGCCTCAACCCGTTCCTGTAGATAGGGAAAGAACGGATTCGAGGTGACACGCATTAACGTATCCAGCCCCACCAGCAGCGTGGCGGTCTCACCGCGCAGCGCAATCGTACCGATGCTCAACCCATAACGATTCAACGCATCCGGCTTCAACCCGTACAAAGAATCGGTCAGTGGAAACGGCACCGCCACATGCGACAGCGAATACATCTCCTGTGGCCAGGCTTCCCGTAACGGCTGAATCTGCACTTCACGCGTTCCGGCGAGCGTGTCACGCGCCACCACGGCCACGGTTTCCGCCGTGGCGTTGGTCACCACCGTCGTGCGGTAAGCACGCGGTACGGACGGCAACAGCATAGCTGCGGCGGTATAAGACGCACTACGCAGCAGTGGTCGCAGGTTAGCAGCCTGATTGATATCAAACAGCACCAGTTCACTGCCGTTTGGCTCCAGATAGCGATACAGCGAATCCACTACCGCCTGGGTGCTGACGGTAGAATCCATCACCGACTGGAAAGTCAGCACCGGCGGTAGATCGCGAAGTCGCGTATTCTGCGCATCCTGTACGATTTGCTGCTGTAGCGCTTTGGTCA
>OCAE01001430.1_pt1 | contig 10836 bp, 8 predicted proteins | sample 1495581 | NCBI WGS metagenome assembly OCAE01 (sample SAMEA2580278, study PRJEB22360) | human gut metagenome | biome: human gut; feature: human-associated habitat; material: faeces | place: Denmark | collected 2008/2010 | reverse complement strand
CCCCCGCCGTTACGGCGGCCATAGCCAGAAGACTGAATACGGTGCTGAGCAGAACAGATATCACCAGAGGTCTTATTTTCAGTATTCCGCCGTCCGGCGGAAACCGGTGCCGGACAAAAAGAAAAATAATACCGCACAACACCAGCAGACCTGCCGCCGTGATGTACACATTATCAGAAACCGGTTCCGCTATTCCGCCCGGGAAATGTTTTGCTATCACCGCGGTCAGAAATGATGCCGCCATCCACAATAAGTACACTATCCCGGTACTGAACAACACGGCGTAAATATCCGGTGATTTTCCGTCCGGAATAACGGCCGGATAACTGACTTTAAGATAATAAACCGCCGTCAGACGGGTGGCGATACCGAGTAATACAAAAGAAATCAGGTACAGAAAAATATCGACCGTTTTTATCATCAGAATAACATCGGAAAATCCGGAGCCATCTGCAATGATTTGCGCCGCCAGATTACGAAGCCACTCCGCCTTAAGGGCACCGAGCATACTGTTTACCGTATACAGAAATATTGTCAGGCCGATAACTGCCAGCACTGTTTTCCGGTTCAGTTCGGTTATCCGGTTATGATAAAAAAGGAGTGATGTCAGGGTGAAAATACCGGTCAGCTGGATCAGCTGAAAAGAAAATACCCGCGACAAATACGCCGCTAATGTTAAATCAGGCGAGCCGGCACTGACAGACGGATAAGAAACCAATATCAGCGAACCACCCAGGATAAGCATATAAGCCAGTACAAATAATAACGGTAACCGGAAAACGGTGGTCGTGTTCATGTCTGTTCCTTTAAAGCCCGCGGACCGGGCACATCATCAATCATGTTCCGTGTATAACAGATTATCGCCGGAAAACCCTCAGATGTCACCGGCGGGAATAAAGACGGGAGATGCATTCAGCGCTGATTCAGACTGCGGTAACTGTGCAGTTCTTTATTGCCGTCCATGACCGGAACATCCTCCGGCGGCTGATAACAATCAGACAGCGGGGAAACACAGCGCCGCTCATCATGCTGACGTAACCCCAGCCAGTCGCTGATCAGCCAGTAATCCGCACTACCGGAATAGAGGGATTCTATTTTCCGCCCTCGCGGATACTGCCCGGCCAGTTTTTCGCTGTACCAGATATACATCGGGATGTCATAGGAGTCCCTGACCGGATCCGCAATGCCGTGAACATATTCAGTATCACCGCTGAGGTGTTTCCTGACCATACCGTGATCTGAAAAATAAAGCATCGATGAGCGGCTGTCCGCCAGCTGCGCGGTAATATCACCCAGCAGGGCATCCGTATAATAGACGGAATTCAGGTAACAGTTTTCTTCCCGTCCGCCGGAGAACGGCAGCAGTATTTTATCTTCTGTCCGCTCACAGGCCGGCGGGTGACTGCCGTAGAGATGCAGAATAATCAGTTTGCGCCCGGGTTGTGCGAGTGCGGCCGCCAGATCCGGCAGCAGTGTCCGGTCATCAATGATAATCTCATTCCGGCGTGTTACCTCTGCACGGAATGAAATGGCCGCAATCAGCCCGTATCCCATTCCGCCGACTCCCTGATTGCTGTACCAGTACGTTTTCAGGCCGGCGGACTGCGCCAGTGTCAGTATATTATCCGCATAATCCGCGAAGTTACCGGTTTGCCCGGGCTGTACATTCGCGATCGATGCCGGGACAGATAAAATAGTGACCGGTGCCGGGGAGACCGCATTGGTAAATACCAGCATATTTTTCTGCTGCGCAACCGCCAGCGGGGTGGTGTCCTCTGCCCTGCCATACAGGCTGAGATCATGACGGCGGGCCGATTCACCAATCACCAGCACATAGTTTTCAATTTCATCATTGACCATGTCATAGCGGAACACCGGCTGCCGGGTTCTGACTTCATTGATCAGCAACTGCATATGATGCACACGGAAAAAAGTGCCGAGGGGATAAAATGGTGAGTGTTTGGTCAGAGATTCCCCCCAGACAAAATCATCCGAGCGGTATTTACCGTTAAAATAATAAAGTGAACTGCTGATCATCAGATACGCCAGGAAAACCACAACCGTATTACGCAGTGTCCGTGCGGAAAAACTGCGCCCGATATACCGGCAAAACAGGTAAAATATCACCGTTCCTGCGAAAAATACCACCAGATACGGCCAGTACATCAGTGTCATTGCCCCGGCTTCTGCCGGGGTGGTTGCCATCAGGGTTTCCGCCAGTGTTTCACTGAATCCGGACTGATAAACCTGCCATAAAAAAAACCGCATTCCCTGAATCATACAGAAAAACAGCACCAGTATACCGGCAATAATCCGCCCGGCCGGGTGGCGGGTCAGCCAGCCGCAGGTCAGCAGAAACATCACGGTAAACAACACCGTTTTTATACTGTGTGCCACACCGTGGTTATCATCGATATAAAACAGAACAACGGCCAGAAGCGCAGTTAATAACAAACTGATTTTTTTCATACTGTAATACTGACCGGAAACAGATAAAAGAAACTGAATAATACCTTAACTTTTTCGGTTGTACTGTGCGGTACTCCCGTCAGCGCTATTTTTTCATCCACGTCTGCCCTCCTTCAATGCTATGATAAAAGCAGTGATTTTTTCATTTTCTTAAATGAACCGAACAGAGGAATGCGTGATGATTATTGTCACCGGCGGTGCCGGATTTATCGGCAGCAATATTGTAAAAGCACTGAATGATGACGGTTACACAGATATTTTAGTCGTGGATAACCTGAAAGACGGCACCAAATTTGTCAATCTGGTCGATCTGAATATCGCCGATTACATGGATAAAGAAGATTTTATTGCCGGTATTGTCGCCGGGGATGATTTCGGGGATGTTGAGGCGGTATTCCATGAAGGTGCCTGCTCATCCACCACCGAGTGGGACGGCAAGTACATGATGGATAATAACTATCAGTACTCCAAAGAACTGCTGCATTATTGTCTGGATCGCCGAATCCCGTTCCTGTATGCCTCTTCTGCCGCCACCTACGGCGGGCGCAGTGACAATTTTATTGAAGATCGGCAGTATGAAAAACCATTGAATGTATATGGTTATTCCAAGTTCCTGTTTGATCAGTATGTCCGCGAAATCCTGCCGGAAGCAGAATCTCAGATCTGCGGTTTCCGTTATTTCAACGTCTACGGCCCGCGTGAAGGCCACAAAGGCAGCATGGCGAGTGTCGCGTTCCATCTGAATAACCAGATTTTAAACGGTGAAAATCCGAAATTATTCTCCGGCAGTGAAAATTTCCTGCGCGATTTCATCTATGTGGGTGATGTGGCGGATGTCAACCTGTGGTTCTGGAAAAATGCCAAATCCGGTATTTTCAACTGCGGCACCGGTCGTGCGGAATCTTTTCAGGCTGTCGCCGATGCCGTGACCGGTTTCCACAGTGATCGCCAGTGCGCACTCGATTACATTCCGTTCCCGGAAAAACTGAAAGGCCGCTATCAGGCTTATACCCAGGCTGACCTGACCAATCTGCGTGCCGCGGGTTATCCGGGTGAATTCAAAACGGTCGCCGAAGGTGTTCGTGAATATATGGCTTGGTTAAATCAGGGAAATTAATTAAACGCACATGAAAATTCTGGTGATCGGGCCGTCGTGGGTCGGTGACATGATGATGTCACAAAGCCTTTACCGTACCCTGAAAACACGTTATCCGCAGGCAACGATTGATGTGATGGCACCGGCGTGGTGCCGTCCGCTGCTGGCAAAAATGCCGGAAGTGAATGAGGCTATCGCCATGCCGCTCGGTCACGGCGATCTGGCTCTCGGCGAGCGCCGCCGTCTGGGGCATTCCCTGCGTGATAATAAGTATGATCGTGCTTATGTGCTGCCGAACTCGTTAAAATCGGCGCTGGTGCCGTTTTTTGCGAAGATCCCGGTGCGCACCGGCTGGCTGGGCGAAATGCGTTACGGCCTGCTCAACGATCACCGGAAACTCGACAAAGCCGCTTTTCCGCTGATGGTGCAGCGCTATGTTGCCCTCGCGTATGATAAAGCGGATGTCCCTGCCGCGACCGCTCTGCCACAGCCTCTGTTGTGGCCGAAGCTGGTGGTGCGGGATGAGGATATCGCAGAAAGTATGGCGGCGTTTAATATCAGCGATCACCGCCCGGTCATCGGTTTTTGTCCGGGGGCTGAATTTGGCCCGGCAAAACGCTGGCCGCATTATCACTACGGTGAATTAGCGAAGAAACTGATTGATGAGCGCGATGTTCAGATAGTCCTGTTCGGCTCGGAAAAAGATCACGCTGCCGGTGAGGAAATCCTCGCCATGCTCAGTGATGAACAGCGCGAAAACTGCCTGAATCTGGCCGGAAAAACCTCGCTGGAGCAGGCGGTAAACCTGATTGCCGGTTGTCATGCCATTATCACCAACGATTCCGGTCTGATGCATGTGGCTGCCGCACTGGATCGCCCGCTGGTTGCTTTATACGGCCCGAGCAGCCCGGATTTCACGCCGCCGCTGTCAGATAAAGCACGTGTAATCCGTCTGATCACCGGTTATCACAAAGTCCGCAAAGGGGATGCCCATGAGGGCTATCATCAGAGCCTGATTGATATTCAGCCGGAGCAGGTTCTGTCTGAACTGGACGATTTGCTGAAGAGTTCCCCGCCATGCGCCGTGTGTTAATCGTCAAAACCTCATCGATGGGCGATGTGCTGCATACCCTGCCTGCACTGACCGATGCCGTGCAGGCATTCCCGGAGATCACTTTTGACTGGGTGGTTGAAGAGGGTTTTGCCCAGATCCCGGGCTGGCACGCTGCTGTTGATCGCGTCATTCCGGTCGCTATCCGCCGCTGGAGGAAAAACTGGTTCCGCCGTGATATCCGCAATGAGCGCCGCCAGTTCCGCGAAGCTGTTCAGTCGCAGACTTATGATGCGGTGATTGATGCACAGGGACTGATTAAAAGTGCCCTGCTGGTCACGCGGCTGGCACACGGGCGCAAACATGGCTACGACCGGCACAGTATCCGCGAGCCGCTGGCGAGTTTTTTCTATGATGAGAAACACGCTGTCAGTAAAACACAGCATGCTATTGAGCGCATCCGTCAGCTTTTTGCCCTGAGTCTCGGCTATGAGAAACCGCAGACACAAGGGGATTACGCGATTGCCGACCATTTTCTGAATAACCGTACAGTATCGCCGGATGCCGTGCCCTATCTGGTCTGTCTCCACGCCACCACCCGTGATGCCAAACACTGGCCGGAGTCACACTGGCGGACGCTGTTTGCACAACTGGCTGATACTGATCTGCATATCCGGCTGCCGTGGGGCGCACCGCATGAACAGGAGCGGGCGCTGCGCCTGGCGGAAGGATTCACCCATGTGCATGTATTGCCGAAATTATCACTGGCGGATGTGGCGGCAGAAATTGCCGGTGCGGAAGGCGTGATTTCAGTCGATACCGGGCTGAGCCACCTGACAGCCGCGCTGGATAAACCCAATATCACCCTGTACGGCCCGACAGACCCGGGGCTTATCGGCGGTTACGGTAAGGGGCAGTTTGCCCTGACATCAAAGGACGGGGATTTATCCTCTGTCAGTGCGGATGATGTGCTCGCCGCCATGGCTGAGCACATGCCGCGTTAAGATTATGATGCGTGACGCTGTGCGAGTTTCCGCTGATAAAACTCTGCCAGCGTCATCCCTTCCGCCCGCTGCGCGATATACGCAAACAGCTGATCCAGATCATCATACAGTGCATCAATCGCTGCCTCATCCCTGAATGTCGGGCTGCCGCCCGGCATAAATTCAGAGGAATGCAGCATAAATTCGATATGATCATTTCCCTGTGCCAGGCAGGCATCCACCACCTGCTGCATCTGTGCCAGATTCCCGCCTTTCGGTCGCAGCCAGTTCACAGACGGCGAACGTTTTTTACCGCGTAACTTATCGTAAAACTGTTTCAGGCCGTTCATCAGCGGGGAATGGCGGAACTGCACACTCATCGGCACCTGTAACAGCGCTGAATCCCCGGAACGGCGGATATCATTCAGATCCATAAAATAAGCGGCAGACGGAAAATTCAGGTAATTGGTGCCGCCGTGACCGATGGGTGCCGGTGCTCCCGGGGTATATGCCCAGTTCACCCGCGGTGTCACCGAGCAGTCTGTCTGATAACCAAACTCTGCCAGCAAACGGGCATATTTTTCATTGAATGCCCAGCGGCCCGCACGGTGGCTGACCATTTTGGTCTGTAATTTATCTTCCAGCAGTGATGTCATGACGTTAATTTTTTCTTTCATCACATCGTCAGGGTATTCAATCAGATAGGGCTGGAAGCGATCATCATCGGCTGTCAGTGCCTTCAGCGGCGGGCTGTTCCAGGCGTGTAAATGCATACCGATCTCCCCGGTCTGCCGGGCGATCACATCCTGCGCAAATTCAATATAGGCATCATCGGTTGCCATTTCATAATTGGTCAGCCAGACCGGCTTAAAGCTGTACTTCTCACACAATGCCTGAAAGCGCGGTAAAAACCGGGTATTCTGCGTGGTGATCACCGGACCGGATTCCCAGAGGTTATCCCCTTCCGTATCAAGGGTGATAATAAAAGCGGGTTTCGCCATGGTTGTGCTCCTCACACGTGTATTGACGGGACGGGCTGAATTAAATCGCAGTACTGGCGGACGATCGTCTGCTGCTCAAACTTCTGATACATCTCCGGTATGATCACCGGCGGATGTTCATAAACCAGGCGGATTTTTTCCGCCAGGCTCACCGGTGTCATATCGGATAAATAGGCGGTCAATTCGCCGGTCATAATCTCGCCGATCCCGCCCGGACAATGGGTACTGACCACCGGTGTACCGCAGATCAGGGATTCAATCAGAACAGAAGAGAGCCCTTCACTGTCGGAACTCAGTACCACCGCTTTCGCCCCACGGATAACCGGCATTGGTTTTGACTGAAAACCGATAAATTCCACCCGCTCTTCCAGACCGAGTTCAGCCACCTGGCTTTTCAGCGTTTGTGTGGCTGCCGGGCTGCCCTGACCCGCCAGCAACAGTTTGCACGGCAGGTTAGCCAGTGCAAACGCGGTCAGTAATCTGTCCTGCCGTTTCACCTCATGAAAACGCCCGAGGTGAACCATGTAATCCTGCCCCCGGTACGGGTTATCTTCCTGCGCCTGGCGCTGAATATCCGCAACATCAAACGGGTTATAAATGGTCACGCACTGCTGCGGCGTGACCCCGACGTTTTCACACAGATCCCGGCACACCGCACCGGATACGCCGATAATATTCCGTCCGTTATACACACGGCGGATTTTTTCCTGTTTCAGACGGCGGCGCAGGCCGGTTTTATTGCCGAGGTAACTGGCTGAAAACATGCCGTGCAGACAGAACCAGACATTCAGCCCGGTCAGTGCCTGTGATGCCGCCACAATACGGTCGGTTTTATGCAGATTGGATACCACCAGTGCCGGTTTGCCTTTACGGGCAAACAGACCGGACAAAAACGTATCCATCTTTCCGGCACGGCGCCGGATTTCCGTCTGGCGGTGGAACAATCCCCGGTAACTGTCTGCAGAAACCTGATAATCCACGCCTTCAGGGATGTCATAATCACGGGTATTGCTGAGTGACAGCAAAGTGACATCATAACCAGCCAGAACCAGCCCGTGGCTCAGGCTCAGCACCACCCGTTCAGCGCCGCCGCCCGGTAAACCGTCAATAATAAATAAAATATGCTGTTTCATTATGCCAGGACCCGCCCGTAGAGATCGATAAGCTGCTGTGATAACGCCGCCGGTGTATAAGGTAAAACCCGCTGCCGCGCGCATGCAGACATCCGGCTGCTGAGGTGATCACAAGGCAGTTGTGAAACCGCGTCTGCCAGACCGGCAATATCCAGCGCATCACAGACAAAACCCTCTTCACCCTGTGTGATAAACTCCGCCCCGCCGCAGGTGGTACTGGTAATCACCGGCAGTGCGCAGGCCATCGCTTCCGGTACCACATTAGGGAACGGATCATACAGCGTCGGCAGCAGCAATCCGTCACTCATCTGATAAAACGGCAGTGTCTGTTTCTGCACGCCCGCAAAACGGATACGATCAGCACACCCCAGAGATACCGCCAGCTGACGATATTTTTTTTCTGCTTTATCCTGACCGATTACCAGCAGCCAGGCATCATTGCGGCTGACAGCCATAATCGCCGCCGCCAGACCTTTGCGTTCAAATCCGGAACCAACGTACACCAGGCATTTTGCCGCCGCCGGGATCTGATGCGTCTGCCGGAGCGCCAGACGCTCAGCTTCCGGCAGCGGATGAAACTTCTCAGAATCAATGCCGTTATAGATGACGGTAATCTGTGATTCTGACAGACCGAAGTCTTCCATCACCTCTTTCTTTACCATCACCGAATTACAAATCACCTGCTTAAAATGCGGGTCATGGTACATCTCCTGCTCCGCCTTCATCACATAACGGTGATACGGTGAGGCAAACAGCAGTTTCGCCCGCCAGGCCGGCAACACCCGCGCCCGCTGTAACAGCCAGCGGTGGTGAACACCATCCCCGGCACGGTAGATATCACAACCGGCGATGCGTTCATGGCTCTGAACAATATCAAATTTTTCATTCTGCCAGCAGGCACGGGCGGCGTGAGCAAATCCGCGCTCACGGCTGATCCGGCCCCATTTCGGCGGATTCACCACATGAATATGCCAGCCGGGAGCCGCAGCGCCCTGCCAGGAGCGGGTGATAACATTCAGATCCAGATTCCGGTTATCCAGTGCTTCCAGCGCCCGGGAGACAAAACGCTCCGCGCCGCCGTCCGGACGGTATTTCTGACGGACAATCGCCAGACGCATCTCTTTCATAAATATCTCCGTGCTGCCGCAATCACAGCCTCTGCCGGGATCGGGCTCAGGTAACGTTCATCCGTTCCGGTATCGATATCATCCGGATGCGGTTGTTCGCCGTAATCTGATGCCTTAATAATTTCACCGGTTGCCTGCCACGGTGCCCAGAACACCAGTTTTGTCGGGCCGAACAGGGCTATCATGGGTGTTTTCAGGGCGGCAGCCATGTGCATCGGCACGGAATCCACACCGATAAACAGTTTTGCACGATCAATCAGGGCGGCAAGCTGAGGCAGTGTCAGTTCTCCGGCAACAGAGACAATGCTGCCGTCTGCCACCGCCTGCTGACACGGTGCCAGAATGGATGCAATCATTGCTTTTTCGCGCGGGTCCGGCCCGCTGCTGAGCACAATCTGATGCCCTTCATCCGCCAATGTGCGGATAACGTCACTCATTTTGTCGTCATCCCAGCATTTGTAGAACCAGCGGGACGTCGGCTGCACCACAATATACTCACCGGTCACCTGTTTACGCTGCAAAAGCTGCTCTGTCTTCTGCCGGTCTTCCGCTGAATACGCCATCGTGACACGGTTATCAGTGACCGGCAGATTCAGCGGGGTTAACCCGTTAAGATTCTGCTCCACCGTATGCGTGGTCAGTTCCTGTGAAGTATCTGCCAGCAGGGTGTAACATTTTTTCCAGAAAATACTCTGCCGTTTCCGCAGATCGAGCCCGACACGGATGCGGGCACCGGTAAAACGGGTCACGATCGCGCTGTACCACTGATCGGCCAGGTTCACCACCATGTCGTAACGGCGCTGTCGCAGAGATTTCAGTAAACGCCATTCATGCCCGATACGTTTACAGGTTCCTTCTTTACGCCAGGCTCTGTCCATGGCAAAAATATGGCTGATGCCGGGATGACGGCTGAGCATTGGTGCCGTTTCCTGATACAGGAGAACATCTACCTCAGCATCCGGGTAATTCGCTTTCAGTGTATTAATCACCGGTGTTATCAGCAGCATATCGCCGTGATGACGGAGTTTTATTACCAGAATACGCTGTACCGGCGCGGATGCTGTTTGCATAAGAGTTCCATTTAAGATCAGACAAAAATCAAAGAATACCAGGTATCAATATCTGAGGCACAGATTACCATAAATCGTTCCCGGCAGTATTAACAGATAGCGCAGTGTGTTGTACCGGGCAGCGGGGCGCCTGCTGTCAGCGGCACCGGGTTTATGCTTTTTAATGCGCTATTCGTGTTAGTTTTATGCTACTATTGCCGTAATCTTATCTGCGAAACTGATAAAATGTTACTGCGTGTATACCAGGTTCTGCTTTACCTGATCCAACCTCTTATCTGGTTACGTCTGTTATGGCGCAGCCGCCGCTCCCCGGCCTACCGCAGACGCTGGGGTGAACGTTATGGTTTCTGCAAAGGAAAAACCGGCACCGGCGGTATCATCCTGCACTCGGTTTCTGTGGGCGAAACACTCGCCGCAGTGCCGCTGGTCCGGGCATTACGCCACCATTATCCGACGTTACCCATCACCGTCACCACCATGACACCGACCGGCTCAGAGCGGGTTTTATCAGCATTAGGTGATGATGTTTACCACGTCTATCTGCCTTACGACTTACCGGGGTCAATGAAACGATTTTTCAATACCGTTCAGCCGAAACTGGTGATCGTCATGGAAACTGAACTGTGGCCGAACATGATAACCGAACTGCACCGCCGGAAAATTCCGCTGGTGATCGCCAATGCCCGTCTGTCCGCGCGCTCGGCTGCCGGTTATAAAAAAGCAGGCAGTTTCGTGAAAACTATCCTGAACCGGATCACGCTGGTTGCGGCCCAGAATCAGGAAGACGGTGAACGCTTTATTGAACTCGGCCTGCGCCGCCAGCAACTGCATGTGACCGGCAGCCTGAAATTCGATATTTCTGTCACGCCGGAACTGGCTGCCAAAGCCGTTACCCTGCGCCGTCAG
>OCAE01001420.1_pt1 | contig 10884 bp, 11 predicted proteins | sample 1495581 | NCBI WGS metagenome assembly OCAE01 (sample SAMEA2580278, study PRJEB22360) | human gut metagenome | biome: human gut; feature: human-associated habitat; material: faeces | place: Denmark | collected 2008/2010 | reverse complement strand
TCCGATGCCCGGCAACATTTTGGACGTGAAGGCCGCTGTGGGCGCTTCCGTCAAGGCCGGCGACGTGCTGTGCATCCTGGAAGCCATGAAGATGGAGAACGAGATCGTTGCGCCGCAGGACGGCACGGTTGCTTCCGTGAACTGCCGCAAGGGCGACGTTGTGAACGTGGGCGATCTGCTCGTTTCCCTGAACTGAACAGAGAGGTGAACGATTTTGGCAAAAAAACCGATTAAGATTACCGAGGTCGCCCTGCGCGACGCGCATCAGTCTCTGATCGCTACGCGCATGACGATGGACGAGATGCGTCCCATCCTGCCTGCGATGGATGAAGTGGGCTATTACTCCGTAGAGTGCTGGGGCGGCGCGACGTTTGACTCCTGCATCCGTTTCCTGGACGAGGACCCGTGGGACCGCCTGCGTATCCTGCGCAAGGAAATGCCGAACACCAAGCTGCAGATGCTGTTCCGCGGCCAGAACATGCTGGGCTACCGCCATTACGCGGACGACGCCGTCGAGTATTTCGTGCAGAAGTCCGTTGCCAACGGCATTGACATCCTGCGTATTTTCGACGCGCTGAACGACCCGCGCAACTTGGAAACGGCCATCAAAGCCGCCATTAAGGAAAAGGCTCATGTGCAGGGCTGCATCAGCTATACGCTGAGCCCCGTGCACAACAACGAGTATTTCGCCAAGTACGCCAAGACCCTGGAGGAGATGGGCGCGCACAGCATCTGCATCAAGGATATGGCCGGCCTGCTGACGCCGTACTCCACCTATGAACTGGTGAAGTCCTTGAAAGAGACTGTTTCCATCCCCGTGGACATCCACAGCCACTACACCTCCGGCCTTGCTTCCATGTCCATCCTGAAGGGCATTGAGGCGGGCGCGGATATTATAGATACGGCCATCAGCCCGCTGTCGCTGGGCACCAGCCATATGCCCACCGAGAGCCTTGTGGCTGCGCTTCAGGGTACCGATTACGACACGGGCCTTGACCTGAAAAAGCTGAACGTGGTGCGCGAGCACTTCGCCAAGCTGCGGGAGAAATATCTGGCCAGCGGCCAGCTCAGCCCGAAAATGCTGGGCGTGGACGCCAATACGCTGCTGTATCAGGTGCCGGGCGGTATGCTGTCCAACCTGCTCAAGCAGCTGAAGGACGCGGGCAAGGAGGACCAGCTCGACGCCGTGCTGCAGGAGATTCCCCGCGTGCGCAAGGACTCCGGCTATCCGCCGCTCGTTACCCCGACGAGCCAGATCGTCGGCACCCAGGCGGTGTTCAACGTCATTCTGGGCGAGCGTTACAAGATGGTAACGAAGGAGTTCAAAGGCCTTGTTCACGGCGACTACGGCAAGACGCCTGCTCCCATCAGCCCCGAGTTCACAAAGCAGATCCTCGGCGACGAGCAGCCCATCACCTGCCGTCCGGCAGATCTGCTGGAGCCGGAGATCGAGAAGCTGAAGGCGGAAGCCAGCAAGTATGTCATGCAGGAGGAGGACGTGCTCACGTACGCCATGTTCCCGCAGGTCGCGCCCAAGTTCTTTGAGAAGCGCAACAACAAGCTGGCCGGCGTCGACGGTGATCACGTCGATTTTGAAGGCAAATCCCATCCGGTGTAAACAGCTTTATACAGCGCCGTTCCCATATGGGGACGGCGCTGTTTTCGTACCTTTTGCCGCCGCACGGCCCGGGGCGTTGCGGAGCACGGAGGAGAAACAGCGAGAAAACTTGCAAAAAATGGCGAAAAGCAGTAATATAGATATATCTATTATCATGGGGAAAGAGGGCTTGTTTTATGGTGCTGAGCATGACCGGCTACGGGCGCGCCGAGCAGGAGCGCGGCGGGCGCGATATCACAGTCGAGATCAAAAGCGTGAACTCCCGATATTTTGAGTACACCTCCCGCATGCCGCGCAGCTTTGCGTTTTTGGACGACAAGCTGAAAAAGCTGGTGAACGGCACCATCTCCCGCGGCAAAACAGAGTTGGCGCTGACCGTGGTAAACGTTGGTGCGCCGGAGGCTTCCATCAGCGTGAACCTGGACCTGGCAAAAGGATATCTGGATGCCATCGGCGAGATGAGCAGTGCGCTGGGTGTTGAAAACGATGTCACAGCGGGCACGCTGACGCGTTTTTCAGATATCTTCACCACACGCAAGGCAGAGACGGACGAGGAGCAGTTGTGGGCGGACGTGAAGGCCGTGGCTGAGGCTGCGGTGGAAAATTTCGTCGCCATGCGCGCCGCCGAGGGGGAGAAGCTGAGGGCGGATATCCTTTCGCGCCTGGTGTATCTGGAGCAGGCGGTGGGCGAGATCGAGCAGACGAGCGCCGAGCGTGTGCAGAAATACACGGAGAAGCTGTACGCCAAGCTGAAAGCGCTGCTGGAAGACACGAACATCGATGAGGCGCGCATTCTGACGGAAGCCGCCATCTTTGCAGATAAAACGGCTGTGGACGAGGAGACGGTCCGCCTGCGCAGCCACATCCGGCAGTATCGGGACATTCTGGAGAAGAACGAGCCGGTGGGCCGCAAGCTGGATTTCCTGACGCAGGAGCTGAACCGGGAAACCAATACCATCGGAAGCAAGGCGCAGGAGCTTGCGATCACACGCATGGTGGTGGATATGAAAGCGGAGATCGAGAAGATACGCGAGCAGATCCAGAACATCGAATGACACGCTGAAAAACACGGCATGTACGCGGGCGGCTTTGGAAGTCTTTCACGGGTGTTCTCTTTTTTTGGGGGACTGCTCAGCCTGCGCTCTGCCTATACTGTTATAGGAGGAACCAGAAATGAAGCTCATCAACATCGGCTTTGGCAACATGGTCAGTGCCAACAGGCTCATCGCCATTGTCAGCCCCGAATCCGCGCCCATCAAGCGCATCGTGCAGGAGGCGCGGGACAAGGGGGCGCTCATCGACGCCACTTATGGACGCCGCACCCGTGCGGTCATCATCACGGATTCCGACCATGTGATCCTTTCCGCCGTACAGCCCGAGACGGTGGCGAACCGTCTGAATGACGAAGACGATGAAGCGGAGCTGGACGACGATGAATAAGCAGCGTTATCTGCTGGTGGTTTCCGGTCCGTCGGGCGCGGGCAAGGATACTGTCGTCAGCCGGATGATGCAAAAGCATCCGGAAATCGAGATATCCGTCTCGGCTACCACCCGCGCGCCCCGTGCGGGTGAGACGGATGGTGAAAATTATTATTTTCTTACCAATGAGCAGTTTGAGGAAAAAATTGACCGGGGCGAGATGCTGGAATATGTGAATTACTGCGGGAAGTATTACGGCACACCCAAGTCGGAGGTGGACGCCCGCCTGGACAGGGGCACGACCGTTGTGCTGGTCATTGAGGTGGTCGGCGCGGCGAATATTAAAAAGCTTTATCCGGAAAGCACGCTCATTTTCATCATGCCGCCCAGTATGGACGAGCTGCGCGCCCGCCTGCGCGGCCGCGGGACAGAGAGCGAAGAGGCGATTGCCGGCCGGCTCAAGCGGGCAGAGGAAGAACTGCCCTATGCCAGAGAGTATGATTTTTCGGTGGAGAACCGCGATGTGGACGCATGCGCGGACGAGATCTACCGTATTTTGAAGCAGCGCCAGCAGGACTAGCGTTATGTAAAAGGAACAGGCAGCCGGAAAGGGAGGGTGGAGTGCTTGGCCGAATGCGTGCAGGTGGCGGTCAGCAACGCCACCTTTCATTTTGATAAGCTGTATTCTTACAGTGTGCCGGCGCACCTGCAGGACAGAGTTTTTGTGGGCAGCATGGTGCTTGTCCCGTTCGGCCGCGGCGCGGCCGCGAGGATGGGCGTGGTGCTCGGACTGGATGCGCCGGAGGCGGCGGGCAAAAGGCTGAAATCACTGTACGACGCTGCGCCTGAACAGGCGCGCCTGTCGGATGAGCTGCTGCGTCTGGTCTATTATCTCAAGGAACACACGTTCTGCACCTATTACGAGGCGGTCAAGGCCATCATTCCCTACGGAGCGCAGTACAAAGCTGTGAATACCGGCCCCGTACCGCAGCTGCAAAAGCAGCTTGTGCGCCATACCGAGCCGGTATACCGGCGCACAGACGCCCCCTGGCAGGGACGCCGTACCGAAAAGCAGCAGGCTGCCTGGGACGCGCTGGCTTTCGGCCCCAAAACACAGAAGGAGCTGGAAGAGCAGGGCGTGACGAAGGCGGTGCTGGCGGGCCTTGTGAAAAAAGGCGTGCTGGCTGTTTCCGCTCAGGATAAAAGCGTAGCGTTGTATGAGAATTACAGCCCCGCGCAGGAGACGATCGCGCTTTCACCGGCGCAGCAGGCGGCTTACAGCCGCCTGGCGGCTCTGATAGATACGGGCCGGCCCGCGGCCGCGCTTCTGCACGGCGTCACTTCCAGCGGAAAGACGCTGGTGTTTTTAAAGCTCATCGAAAAGGCGGTTGCGGCGGGGCGCAAGGCGTTGGTGCTGGTGCCGGAAATTTCGCTTACGCCGCAGATGATCTACCGCTTGAAAGCCTTTTTTGGAGACAGAGTGGCCGTGCAGCACTCGGCGCTCTCCAATACCGAGCGCCTTCTGCAGTGGCAGCAGATCCAAAACGGCGGCGCAGACATCGTGGTGGGCACGCGCAGCGCTGTGTTTGCGCCCCTGCCGGACATTGGCGTCATTATCATCGACGAAGAGCAGGAGCATACCTATCACTCCGAGAGCGCGCCGCGCTATTCCGCCCATGATGTGGCGAAGCGCCGTGCCGCGGCTCACGGCGCGCTGCTGCTGCTGGCCTCGGCCACGCCCTCTACGGAAAGCTACTATGCCGCGCAGGCGGGCCGGTATACGCTGGTGGAGCTGTCGGAACGCTACAACCACATGCCGCTGCCGGAGGGGCGGCTGGGGGGGGTGGGGGCCGGCACCGGTGGACATGCGCGAGGAACTGGCCGCGGGCAACGCATCGTCCGTCAGCCGGGCGCTGGCGGATGAAATTTCGCGCAATCTGGCCCGGGGCGAGCAGACCATCCTTCTTTTGAACCGCCGCGGATACAAAACAGTGGGCATGTGCACCGCCTGCAGTGAGGTGGTGAAATGCGATGCCTGCAGCGTGCCCATGGTGTACCACAAAGCGGACGGCCGTTTGCTGTGCCATTATTGCGGCAAATCCGTCAGTCCGGTGCCGGAGGTGTGCCCTGCCTGCGGCGGCAAGCTGAAGTATACGGGCTTCGGCACCCAGCGCGTGGAGGAGGAATTGGAGAAGATGTTTCCCGCGGCGCGGGTGCTGCGCATGGACCTGGACACGACCTCCCGCAAAAACGCCCACGAGACCATGCTGCGCCGCTTCGCAAAGGGCGAATATGATATCATGCTGGGCACGCAGATGGTGGCCAAGGGACTCGATTTTGAAAAGGTGACGCTGGTGGGCGTGCTGGGCATCGACCAGCTTTTGTTTGCGCAGGGATACAAGGCGTTCGAAAATGTTTTTTCGCTGGTGACCCAGGTGGTGGGGCGGGGCGGCCGCGCGGCTCAGGCGGGCCGGGCGCTCATCCAGACGGTGGACCCAAACCATCCGGTTCTGAATCTGGCGGCGCGGCAGGATTATAAATCTTTTTTTGCAGAGGAGATATCCTTCCGCAGGCTGAACCTTTACCCGCCGTTCTGCACCATCTGTCTGGCGGGCTTTTCCGGTGCGAAAGAGCCGGAGGTGCTGGCGGCATCCCGTGCCTTTGCGGCGGACGTGCAGCGTCTTGCACAGCAGCGCAGCGGTATTCCGCTGCGTATCCTCGGCCCCGCGCCCATGAACATTGCCATGGTGAACAACCATTACCGCTACAAGCTCACGCTCAAGTGCCGCAACGACAATGCTTTCCGAGCGCTGATGGGGGAGGCGCTGGCGGCGTACAACGCGGCCGGATGGCCGGGAAAAGTGTCCGTTTATCTGGATTTCCATTCGGACGCAGACATTTAACACATAAAATATTATCAGTTGCAAACGAAAATCTTGGAGGGATTTGATTATGGCTTTACGCACGATCGTACAGGACGGCGATCCAATCTTGAAAAAGAAATGCCGTCCCGTTACAAACTTTGACGACCGTCTGGCGGAGCTGCTGGACGACATGATCGAGACGCTGGCCGACGCACAGGGGTACGGCCTGGCGGGCCCGCAGGTGGGAGTGATGCGCCGCGTGTTCGTCAGCCTGGATGAGCGTGACCTGCCCGAGGACGGAGAGGTGCCCGAGGGTTACGAGCCGAAGTACCTGGAATTCGTGAATCCGGAGATCATCATGCAGGAGGGCGAGGTGCTCCAGTATGAGGGCTGCCTTTCGTTTCCGGGGCATAACGCCGCCATCCGCCGTCCGCAGAAGGTGACCGTGCGCGCGTTTGACCGCCACGGAAAACCGTTTACGCTGACAGGCGAGGACATGCTGGCGCGCTGCATCTGCCACGAGACGAACCATCTGGACGGCGTTACCATCATGGACCTTGCCGAGTTTTTCTATGAGGATCAGGAGCACGACGACGAGGAAGAAAGCGCAACGGAGGAATGAGCATTGAACATCCTGTTTATGGGTACGCCCGATATCGCGGCTGCTGCGCTGGAGGCGATCCTTGACGCAGGGCATACGGTATGTGGTGTCTATACGCGGGCGGATAAGCCTGTCGGCCGCAAGCAGGTGCTGACGGCCCCGCCTGTCAAGCGCACAGCGATGGCGCACGGCATCCCCGTGTTTCAGCCTGGGACGCTGCGGGACGCCGCGCAGGCGGAAAACATCCGTGCGCTTGCCCCCGAGCTGATCGTGGTGGTGGCCTATGGCCGCATCCTGCCGCCGGAAGTGCTTGCGATCCCCCAATACGGCTGCATCAATCTGCATGTTTCACTGCTTCCCAGATACCGGGGCGCTGCGCCCGTGCAGTGGGCTGTTATCAACGGCGAAAAGACGACCGGCGTTTCCATTATGTATTTAAATGAGGGCCTGGACACAGGCGATATCCTGCGGGTCTCCCCGGTGGAGATCGGCGAGAACGAGACCTCCGGCGAGCTGTTTGAGCGCATCACACAGGAGGGAGCACGCACGCTGCTGGCGGCGATGGAGGATATCGCGGCGGGCACGGCACAGGCGCGGCCGCAGAATGACGCCGAGGCCACGCTGGTCGTCTTTGGCGCTTTTCGGATTTAACGCGCCCGCCCGCCGTTTGCACGACCTCATCCGCGGTTTGAACCCGTGGCCCGTTGCATATTTTGAGTACGGCGGAAAAAAGGTGAAAGTGCTGCGCACTTTGTGTGACGATGCAGCCGCGGGCGCGCCGGGTGAGATATTGAGCACAAAACCGCTGAAGGTAGCCTGTGCGTCCGGCGCGCTGACGCTTCTGGAAGTAGTGCCCGAGGGGAGCAGACCCATGGAAGGCAGCGCCTGGGCCGCCGGCCGCCGGTTTACAAATGGTGACAAATTGCAATAAATTTCCTGCTTTTGCCGTATAAAAGCAAGAAAGAAAAAGATATGCCCGGGGAAAAAGCTTGAAAAAGGGGTGGCGAACCCCTTTTTCATTCAAAATAACCCCGCGCCGTGCGCGGCGAACAGGGCATGCCCTGTTCGTAAGCGGCTTTGCGGTCATACCGCAAAGCCGGCAAATTGCAATAAATTTCCTGCTTTTGCCGTATATAGAAAGAGGCATGCGCGCAGCGCACGTGCCGCTTGAGGCTGCGGCAGGGAATCAAAGGAGCAGCTATGGAGAATCCCCGCCGCGCGGCCGTGGCCGCGCTGATAAAACAGGAACAGGACGGTTACGCAAACCTTGTATTGCGCCATGCGCTGGACGGCTTCACCGGAACAGCGCGGGACCGGGCATTTCTCAGCGCCGTGTTCTACGGCACCGTAGAGCGTATGGTGACGCTGGACCATATCCTGCAGAAATTCCTGCAAAAGCCTCTGGTAAAGCTGGATGCGGCAGTGCGCGCCATTCTGCGCAGCGGGCTGTATCAGGCGCGTTATCTGAAGAGCGTGCCTGTGCGCGCGGCCATCAGCGAATCCGTCACGCTCACGCGGCAGATGGGGAAATCCAGCGCTGCGGGGCTTGTCAATGCGGTGCTGCGCCGCGCCGCCGCTTACGACCTCACCGTCGAACATTACTCCAACGAGACCGAGCGCCTTTGCGTGGAGTACAGCGTTTCGCCGCAGATCGCCGGGCTGCTGCAGACGCGCTGCCCGGACCAGTGTGAGGATATTTTGAAGGCCAGCTTCACACCGCCGCCCCTGTGCGTGCGCGTGAACACGCTGCAAACGGATATCGGGGCGCTGGAGGAGGAATTTGCCCGGCAGGGCATGGCCACCCGACGCGGCGTGGTCCCGGACAGCCTGTATGTGGAATGCAGGGGAGACGTTACGGCGCTGAAGCTGTTCAAGCAAGGCCTGTTCCATGTGCAGGGTGAGGCGTCCCAGCTTGCCTGCGCGGCGTTGTCGCCAAGGCCCGGTGATACCGTGCTGGACCTGTGCGCGGCCCCCGGCGGCAAAAGCGCCACGCTGGCGCAGTACATGGAGAACAAGGGGACGCTGGTTTCCTGCGACGCGGCTCAAAACCGCCTGACGCTGGTCGGCGGCGCGCTGGAACGGCTGGGCGTGGCCTGCGGCCGCGTGCTGCACAACGATGCCGCCGTTTACAATGAGGCGTTTGCGGGCGCGGACGCAGTGCTGTGCGACGTACCCTGCTCCGGCCTTGGCGTGCTGGCGAAAAAGCCGGATATCCGGCAGAAAACGCTGGACGGCCTGGATGGACTGGTACGGCTGCAGCGGGCGATCCTGGAGACAGCCGCGCGCTATGTGAGGCCGGGCGGGCGGCTTGTCTACTCTACCTGTACGCTGAATCCGGATGAAAATGCCGGTATCGTCCGGCCCTTTTTGAAAGAGCATCCGGAGTTTCGTACGCGCAGTGTGGAGTGTGTTTTGCCGGGGACGACAAAAGATGACGATTTTCTTACACTTTACCCGTTCCGCACGGGAACAGACGGCTTTTTCATAGCATCTCTGGAAAGATTGTGATAAAATGAACCAGACAGGAATCTCTTCATATACCGAGCCGCAGCTTGCGGAACTGGTGAAGGAAATGGGGCAGCCCGCGTTTCGCGCAAAACAGCTTTTCAAATGGCTGCATGAAAAGCAGGCGCGCTCTTTTTCTGCAATGACGAATCAGCCAAAGGCGTTTCTCGCCGCGCTGGAAGAACGCTTTTTCATCGAGACGCTGGAGACTGAGCGCCGCCAGCAATCGAAGGACGGTACGGTGAAATACCTGTTCCGCCTGCCGGACGGCAATTGCATCGAAACGGTATTGATGCGCTATTCCTATGGCAATACTGTATGCGTGTCCACACAGGTGGGCTGCCGCATGGGCTGCCGCTTCTGCGCTTCCACGCAGGGCGGGCGTGTGCGCAACCTCACGGCGGGTGAGATCGCAAACGAGGTATACGCCGCTGCCCGGGATACCGGAGAACGCGTTTCCCATATCGTGCTCATGGGCATTGGCGAACCGCTCGATAATTTTGATCATGTCATGGACTTCCTGTCCATCATCTCTTCGCCGAATGGCGTGAACATCGGCATGCGCAACATCAGCCTTTCAACCTGCGGCCTCGTGCCGATGATCTACAAGCTGGCCGAACGGCATCTTGGCCTGACGCTTTCGGTCTCGCTGCATGCGCCCACGGATGAAATGCGCAGTTCGATGATGCCGGTCAACGATGTGTATCCCGTGGAACAGCTCATCCGGGCCTGCCGGGACTACCAGCAGGAGACCGGCCGCCGCGTCAGCTTTGAGTATTCAATGGTGAACGGCGTGAACGACAGCCCGCAGACGGCCCGCAGGCTGGCACAGCTCATCAAGGGCATGGGTGCGCACGTGAACCTTATTCCCATCAATCCCGTGGGCGGCTCGCCGTATTCCGCTACGGATGCCGCCAACGTCAAACGTTTTCAAACGCTCCTGACGGAGCTGGGCGTCAACGCCACCGTGCGTCGCCGCCTGGGCACCGACATCAGCGCCGCCTGCGGCCAGCTGCGCCGCGAGGCAAAAGGAGGAACGACCGCATGAAGCTTGTCGCTAAAACAGATATCGGCAGCCAGCGCAGCGAAAATCAGGACAGCTACCGGGGGGGGCGCCGCCCGGACGACGCTGTTTGGGGTGCCGTGTGCGACGGTATGGGCGGTGCGCGCGGCGGCCGCTTGGCCAGCACCATAAATGCGGCGACGCAGCGGGTATTGACGAGGCGCACACCCCGCAGGCCGGACGCGCACTGCTGGAAAGCGCCGTGGAGCAGGCCAACCGCAGCGTCTATGAAAAGGCGCGGGGCACGCCTTCGCTCAGCGGCATGGGCACCACTGTTGTATGCGCGCTGGTGCGCGGAGGCCTTGCGCAGTATGTGCATGTGGGCGATTCCCGCATTTATCTGTTCCGCAACAACAAGCTGCTTCAGCTTACAAAAGACCATTCCATGGTGCAGGAGATGGTGGAGCAGGGCGCGCTGACGGAGGAGGAAGCTCAGAATCATCCGCGCAAGAACCTCATCACCCGCGCTTTGGGCGTGGGACGGGATGTGGAGGCGGATTTCGGCGAAAAAGAAGTAAGCCCCCGGGACATCCTGCTGCTGTGCAGCGACGGGCTGAGCAACTGCGTTTCTGTGCCGCAGATCGAGGAAACGCTGGCGCGCACGCCTTTTTATGAGGCGGCGGACGCGCTGGTGCAGAAGGCGCTGGAGGGCGGCGGCCTTGACAACATTACGGTCCTGCTGATGCAAGTAGAGGCAGTGGAGGAGAACAATGGATAATTTGATCGGGAAAAAACTGGACGGCCGTTACCAACTGGAGGAGCTGATCGGCTCCGGCGGCATGGCCAACGTCTACAAAGCCACCGATACGTCAAA
>OCAE01001417.1_pt1 | contig 10889 bp, 8 predicted proteins | sample 1495581 | NCBI WGS metagenome assembly OCAE01 (sample SAMEA2580278, study PRJEB22360) | human gut metagenome | biome: human gut; feature: human-associated habitat; material: faeces | place: Denmark | collected 2008/2010 | reverse complement strand
TGGCTATCGGCGTATGCCATTGTGGCGGTTGCCATCGCAATAGTGGAGGCCAACAGCACTGACCAGACTGAAATTCTTCTCATCTTATCTCCATAAATTGTATTGATGCTGCATCTCAACGCAGCCACAGTTTTTCCCCACGCACTTAGTATTAACTTCCGCTATGAGAAAAATGTCTTGTTACGAACGTGTTCAACATATCATACCGGGGTAAATAATTATCATTACCGTTTTATGTGATATCGTAAATGGTAGGGGTTTAATGTATAGCGGACGACTGGGGGTTTTGCGGTAAGAGGCCGCATTGTGCCAGTAGCGGACGTTGTTTACACAGTGTTATATTATTACCCAGCAGTTCATTGGATATGCGGTTCGCGCAATGAGGGGCTGTCTGGCACTGATTAAAGATGGAAACATGAATGACAGGTGATTTGATCGCGGTTTCTGCTATTGGCGTAGCTATCCTTTTTGGTGCAATGAGCCCGGGAGCTAGCTTTCTTCTCGTTGCCCGAATGGCAATGTCCAGTTCGAGACGGACGGCTTTATCTGTTGCTGCAGGTATGGGTTTTGGTGCATCTGTTTTTGCTGCCATAGCGCTAGCGGGTCTCCATACCCTGCTGACTCTAATCCCATCACTTTACACAGGACTCAAGGTTGCAGGCGGTTGCTATCTTTTATGGCTGGCGTTGAAAATGTTTCGTCGTCCTTCAAATCGTTTTAATGATTCTGCCGGTACAAAAGAAGTAAGCGTCTCGAAAGCTTTTATGACTGGCGTTTTTACGCAAATCAGCAACCCCCATACTGCGCTGGTATTTGCCAGTATTTTTTCCGCAGCGCTGAGCAAAAATATTCAGCCTGTTATGTACATCATCCTGCCCACAATGGCATTCGTTATTGATTTGCTCTGGTATGCAGTCGTTGCATGCTTATTATCAACTGACGGGCCACGTCAGGCTTACATTAAATATCGTCATTTTATAGATAAACTCAGCGGAGGCTTTATGGCCTTTTTGGGAATACGATTGCTGTTAAAGTGAGTCTGACTAGTACGACGTAGTCTGGTGATACGAAGTGTTCATTTCGTCTTTTCGCTCATAGCTGCTAGTCAAATATCTCGCATTAAGCATGTGAGATGACAGTGTCTGACTGATAGGCAGAATTACAGGACAGCCCTGGGGAGACATTTCCGGGAGACAATCAACGGGAAACATTTTAATGTGAGAGTTTAGGCGGGTCACTGAGTATGTATTACCACATGCCATTGGAAGAATGATCCATGCCACCTGCGAGTGTGGAACAACCAAAAGCCTACTGCACCGGAGGATGTCTTACCATGTTGACTAATCTCAGTAGAGATGAAAGTAAAAGACTTGCGGCTATCGACTTGTTGAAAAATCCTGACAAAGGTCGGGATGATGCGTTAAAAAAATATACTCATCTAATATGTCACTTGCTGAACATGCCGATGAGCTTTGTTTCTGTTCTCGATGAAGAAAAGCAATATATCAAATCCGCTCAGAATATCGCCGCCACGGAAACCCGCCTGAGCGAGGCATTTTGCGTACAGCCCCTGAAACAGAGTAAAACATTCATTTGTCATGACACTCATCAGCACCCCACCTTTCGTGACTATCACGCGGTAAAAGAAGATCCATTCATTCGCTTTTATGCAGGGTGTCCACTTAAAACTCAGGATGGAGTACCGATAGGAACCTTGTGTATCCTCGATACTCAACCTAGGGAACTTTCAGACAAGCAGCTCGAACTTTTTGAAAAGATGGCAGGGCTTATATCAGATTTTCTGGCCTCCTGGCACTCAGTAGGCTATACCGATGTCGTCACGCTATTACCCAATCGTCAGCGCCTGCTCAAGGACATTGAGGTGTCGGCGGCAAGCACCTTCCGGCTGGTCATCATTGACTGCATTGATATGCCCTTTGCCTACGAGATGGCCCGCTCATTGGGAATGATTGCCGTAGAAAACTTACTTCGGGACATGACCGTCGAACTGCAGGCACGTCTCACCCTGGCGGGCCAGCTTTACGCCGTGGCGGTCGGACGATTTGCTTTTTTAACGCCTGAACCTACGGCCCTGTCACTGGAAAGCATTGCACAAAACCTTCAGGGAACCCAGGCCCGGATTGGCCCGGAAGTTCCCCTGGATTTGGATATTCACATGGGGGACTCCGGGCTATGCGACAGCACCCTGACGCCGAATGAAATTCTGCGTCGTGCGGTAAGCGCCTTGCATGAGGCTATAAGCCAGGGGCACCGTTTTACGATCTATAATGACGCCCTGGATACCCGCAAAAAGAGAGATTTCAGCCTGCTGACCGAACTCAGACAAACGTTGCAGGGAAACCAGGGCTTATATCTGGTCTATCAGCCGAAAATCTCACTGGCGACCGGGCGCGTGACGGGTGCTGAAGCGCTGGTCAGATGGAAGCATCCGACAAACGGCGAAGTCCTGCCCGGCGAATTTATCCCGCTGGTCGAAAAAACCAGCCTGATGCGTGAGCTCACGGCCTGGGTTATCGATCGTACTATTGCGCAGCTGAGTGATTGGCGGGACCAGGGACTTACTCTGCCGGTGTCAATTAATCTGGCCGCCAGTGATTTTTCTCGGCCCGATTTCGCCGAGGAGCTTGAACAGAAACTGCGGAATGCGTCTCTTGACCCAGCGCTGCTGGGGTTGGAGTGTCTGGAAACAGAGAAGATGCTTGAGAGTCCGGCCGCGCTTAACGGGCTGGACATGCTCAAAAAACGCGGGTTTAAAATTTCTCTGGATGACTTTGGTTCGGGATACAGCAACATTAATTATCTGCGACAAATCCCGATGGACACCATCAAGCTTGACCGCTCTATTGTGAGTAAGGTTGCTCACGACAAGGCAAGCCGCATCGTTGTTCGCAACGTTATCATCCTCCTCAAGCAACTCGACTATACCGTTCTGGCCGAAGGAGTCGAGGAAGCCAGTACTGTTGATATTTTAAGAACGCTGGGCTGCGATGAAGTTCAGGGCTATTTTTTTGCCAAACCAATGACCCCTGATGTTTTTGAAACCTGGTATCATGGTAGAGACGAAGCCTTAAAGTGAGCGAGCATTAAGTAGATACGTATGCACGCATGCCCGTAATATATGACTAAGAAGGGAGCTGGTCACCCTGATCAGCCCTCTATTGATTATCAGACGCCAATGATAGTCCTGCATCCGGGTAATCATGACAAGTTCTAACGACCGCTATTAGCTCTCAACAGACCTTCAGTTCCAGGAGCTTGTCCGATGTGTGCCAGGAGCGGAAGTTGCTATATCAGTCTATGTTAATCAACGGGGAGCAGGTCAAACCTTTCAGTATTGACTGATATCTGGCCTGCAATAGCAGACCAGATTCATGAGCTGGAAATATTTAACGGGGGCTTGGATAAACTAAACAGTGATCAGCTCTGCAATTTTTGTAGCAACAACTGCCAATGTATCTTCTCCCGTGTCGAGGCCGCTTCGGGATGCAAGCAAAGGACTGACATTACGGAGAGCTTCATACGTCGTGTTATGCACGATGGGAACGAGTTGGTTGCCTGCCAGTAAAGCGGAAAGTTCTTTATCAGCAACGCCTTCTTTAGGAAGACGGTTTAATAATGCCGGTGTCACTAAAACCAAGCCGATTCGAGAGTTTGCTAATCCTTTATCAATGGCACGCATCATCGGAACGCCAAGGGCAAGATCCTTTTCGCTGAACCATACTTTGACACCTGCCGCTTCGAGCAAATCGTGTAACTCTTTGGCAATACCTTGTCGGTCATCCCAAGCATGGCAAAGGAAGACATCACGCAGATCAGGTTGCTCAATGGCAAGTTTCTCTACCGCTTGTCGAATTGGCGTGAGTGATTGTACTTGGGCTGTTGTGTAAGAAACGGAAGACCCTGATTTTGACCAACGTGGCTTCGCGCTGCTGCTGGAAACACCGCTACTGCCTCCATAACTTCCGCCACCGCTAGAGCCTGATGATGAGTAAGAAGGATAACTATCATAACTGTAGCTACTGCGGCGATAACCACTGCGATTACGACATGCGGGACAGGCAGCAGCAGCAGCTGCTGAGCTATGTCCACGTACAGGAGCTGTACATCTTGCCATACTCTTGTTTCCCCTTAATAATCTGAAAGATAACTGCTGCACCATTAACGCCAGATAGTAATGGGGGCTTTTGAGTGTAAAACAACTGGCGTATTTTCAGAAAGTTGCCCCTTATCACACTGTCAGATTTAATTTTTAGCTCAAAAGTCCAAAAAGAGCAGGGCTAGTGGTTAAAGTGGCAGCACTGATGACTTAAGCGATATTGTCTTTGTATATCAGATGAATGTCTGCTCCTCGCTCTTAGCAGACCTTGGGGCACTTAGGCGGTCCACTTAGTGCCAGTAGCGGGCCTTATAAACACTAAGGTACGATGATCTAGGGCGCAGTCCATGGTGAGCTATTAGGGTATGAACTCATCACGACCCGAGAAGACCGTAACAGATTTAGCCCCCCTTGAGAGCGCAACATATAAATCAGTTGCCCCCATATTTCCCACATCCAGTATCAGCGCGTGATCGCATTCCAGTCCTTTCAGAAGAAGAGTTGAGCCTATTGAACGGTGCGATATGCGTCCTTCACCTTGGTATCTACGTTGTTCACGAATAACTGATGCCGACTCTCTAATGCTTTTGTCAGGTGAGCTGATGGATAGATTTATCGCATCTTTTAGAACTTGCAGAGCTCCGGCCCTGAATACTCGCGTCTCTTCTTTTTCCTCGAGCAAAAGGAGTGTCGTTCGCATATTTTGTCGGGTGGGGGCCAGAGCAAGCTCTACCAATGCATTTTCAAGCGAAGAAGGGGCTGTTATGTTTCGTCCAGCCTGAATAGAACTAATTCTTCGTAAGGTTGCGCTAACGCCAACGTTTGTCATCAGCTCAGTTGCAGCCTGTAAAAGCTTTGGCATCACGTTGGCAGCATTAGCATCGTCAAGGGATGTAGCCATTTTTATCACATCACTCAGATCTACCGGTTCGACGACATCAATACCATTGATTCGTTGTGCAAATTGATGACGGGATGACGCTCTTCGTGAATCACCTATAACTAAAATTGAGTCGTTGGGAAACTGTCGCAGCAGCGAGTAATATTCGCGCTGCTGGCGTTGGATATTATCATTATGATTTCGTGAAAGAGGCCGAAAACGTACATAGTCAGGACAGGACCTTAAGTCGATACGCTCCCGGCGAAGCAATCGATGTCTTTGCTCAAGGAGCCACTGGCCCAAATCTGGCGTTTGTGCATTGTTCCAACGCCAAGGCGTTTGTAAGGTTGCTAGAGTAGGGAAAAAAGTTTCCACAGTACGGTTCCAGTCTGGCATAGGGCCGCTGAAGCTGAAGATACACTGCATCGGGTCACCAAAGACGACCGTTGGTAGCAAACGTGAAAGCGCACAAGTCAGTTCATGCTGCTCACTATTGCAGTCCTGGTATTCATCGACCAGCAAACGCGAATAAGTAGCTGTGATGATTTCGCTAATATTACCGTTAACAACCAGATTCCGTACGGCACGGCGAAGAGAAGGGTAGAAAACGGTTGGATTTTCAGGACCCACTCCAAGTGGACACAATTCCGGAAAGCAGCCGGCTATTTTCAGAGCCCACCCATCGATTGTTGTCACAACATAGTTCCGCGGAGGAATTGCAAAACGGCTCAGTCGCTTTTTGAGTGCAGTTACACCTGCGGTTGTGTGCGTCAGCACGAGATAAGGCTTACTTTGCGCAAAACCAAGAGCTTCAGTAATCAGGTGGGTTTTGCCGCATCCCGCTGGCGCTACAACCAGACCATTACTGGCGTTTAAAACAGCATCCACACTCATTGTGGGTCACCGTTTTCCGCAGCCCATGCCAGCAGATCTCTTATAATTGCTTTGAACGGTAGTGAAAACTGATTGATAACCGGACCCACGATATTCTCCGCTAGATCCTCAGCTTTCCCAATCGTTTTAAACCAGCCATATTTGCCTGCAGCGTGAGCCACTGGCGTTCTCATTTCTTCTGTTGGTTCGCCTGTGCATGTGTCAAAGTTATAAGCCCCCTGGGAGCAGTTCTGAATGTGCTGATCCACCTGTTGTTGGCTGTTCAGAGCCGCAGCAAGAAGAACGATGTCACGGATAGTCTCAGCAGGGCACCAGGCTAGCAGGGCACCCTCTGTTGAAAAATCATTACCCCATTCAAAAATGGTCACGCCACTGGCCCGGCAGTGTTCTGTCTGTTGCCTGTGTGCTGGTGTGGTGATATCTGAATCTTTTAATAAGGCAGTACGATATCCTAGTTGTGCAAAAACCTCGGCGCGTTTGAAATAATTGTCCCCGCCGCCGCCATCTGTAGCAAAAGCCCCCTGATCCTGAAAGCCTGTTCTTCCCCTGCGTTGTCTGGACAAGTCCAGACCTCTGATAAAACCAACCTCAGTTCCACCTTCGCCCACAATTACGGCTTTGCTGAAAAAGGCTTCTGCGCAGGCCCTTAAGGTAGCTTGTTCCTGATCGTCTCCACTGAGTGTCAGGAAATTGTGTGAAGGCTCTGGTGTTGGTTGTTCTAGTTTCCGCAACACACAGAGCTGGGTTGCCTTGAGTTCCCTGAGAACATATGGGGAATGGGTGGTGATGAACACCTGCGAAGCGGGTTCATCATCACGAGAACCCAGTTGATGCAAGAGTCGGCTGATCCTGTAAGGCTCCAGCCCGTACTCTGCTTCATCAACCAGTATGATCCCCGGACGCCCAACAGCTTTTTGTAACCCGCTCACCAGCAATCGGGTTGATCCTGTTCCAAGCATTCTCAATGGCGTGTTATCACTGTTATGCAGGCTGATTGCGCTGTTAGACAGGGAGACGCCATTCACGTCCAGCAACGCTTTAAGTTCTCCAACCTGAACGCCTAACCCATTTGCAATGGTTCTGACCTCAGTCAGGATGTTATCCAACTGTGGTAGTTGCCGGGCAGCAAAGTTGTGTCGCGTCTGTCGGGACAGTTCGGCCAACGTTGAACTGATATCAAAATCTTCTGCAGATAATTTATTCAGCACTGAGCGGTTGCCCCATGCCAGATGATGATGCGAGGTTGCCCCAAGACGAGTAGGGCTTAACTGCTCCCGGTGCTTCCACAGTAATCTCTTCTCCAGCCCTTCCGCTGTTGCTCGCTCTGAAAATAAGCACCAGTCTGGTTCGAGATCTGCACCGACGACCATTCTCAGTGTGAGTACGATTTCATCTCCAGCCTGAGGTTCATCATGTATTTCCTTCGTTTCACTGTTGAAACCACGAAGATAACGCCCATAGGTCTCAAGGTTCCGAAGCCCGCCATCAAGCTGTCCGAGAGTTACACTAATGCAGACTGGAGAGGCAGAATTCATGAGATGAAAATCAGCATCACTGATCGTGAACGATCTTCTTGCTCCTAGCACTAGGTCAATAGCGTCAACGAAGGTCGATTTACCGGAATCTCCAGGGCCTATCAAGCAGTTCAGCCCTGGACCTGGAAACCATTCAGCTTGCCGTATGGCCCGAAAATTCTGAATGCTGATGTGACGGATAACAGCCATGTATCGTTCCCTCGTAATCCACGAATGTTGTATTTGCGCCGTAATGGCAGGAATTATGACACACCATTTCTGATTTAATTGTGATGTAGCGGGTATCCACGCTGACTAAACGGAGAGGAAATACTTCAATCAAAGGACCGTTGTTCGCTTAAAGCTGCCTGTCAACGTGGTCAAGTTCCCTTACCATAGCCCAGGAGTACAAAAAATCACCTTAAAGTACAATAGTCAGGGACGGAGAGACACGCTGGATGATTGAGCGTAATACGGCTGCAGCGGGGTTTATGCGTGAAACTGACTCTCTGCGCTGGTGTGCGGACAATGAATCAACGGGGCAGGATTAATTATCATTTTTCCCGTCATAATTAATTACTGACCATTCCGTAAACAGAACGCACCCTGAGTGGGTTTTTCACACTCAGGGAGTGTTTTTCATGAAAATTCCATTTTGCTGCCTGGCAGCACTGTTCCTATCGGTCGGCGCCCGTGCCGGCACCGTGATATATACCGATTCCTCTCATTCCGTCACCGTTAACCCGGGGGTGGGGGTTACCGTTGTTGAGCTCGATGCACCCGAGCGCGTGCAGGCCACTATTTTCGGTGAACAGTCTGCCGACCCCACGCTTGCTGAGCAACGAGCCAGGGCAATGATCGCTTCACCTGAATTCCGTCAGCATCAGCAGCAACTGACTGACGCTTATGCCGGTGTCACCCGTGCCTGGTCTGTCGGGCTGGAAAAATACCCGGCCGTGGTCTTTGACGACCAGTTTGTTGTCTACGGCACGACGGATCTCAATGAGGCAACCCGGCAGCTCACCGCCTGGAAGGAGAAGAACCAATGAAACCTTTAGCCCTCCGTCCGCGCCGGCTTGCGATCGCCACACTGCTCGTGTGTTCCGGCACCATGGCCAGCGTCAACACGGCGAGTCTGCTGTCCAGTGCGGCAAGCCCTGACTGTATCAGCTGGCGTGTCAGTGGTATCTGTTACTGGCTGCTGTGTACACCTTTTGGTTGCTCGGTGAAAACGTCAGTTAAGGTCACTCATTTTATTCCTGAAGCGGTGGTATCTGCCTATCTGAATCCTGGAAACAATCCCTGGACCGAGATGGCGTCCATCAGTGACATGGCTGGCGAAGAAAGCGCTTTATCTGGTATTACAGCTGGCGTCCCGACGGGAGGTGGCCGTCAGGAGATGAAAGTTCCCGGTGAACGTAAGCAGAACCTGCATTATTACTACGGCGATGCTTATGGCCATCCTGCGACGAAAATGATTGGAGGTATGGTTCCTGGTTATTCATGCGACAGTGCCGCCACGCCATTCATGCCTTATTTCAACAGTTCCCTCGATGCGCTGGTCTGGCGAACAGGAGTGCCGGAGATGTTGTATCCCGAAGCACTCATTCCCGGCCTGCGGGAAATCGGAAAGACCACATCCGGTGACATGTGGGGTAATGTTTACCCACGCAGCGGATTTGTCACCCAGACGGACAGTTACAAATCTGCTGCTGTAGTTGTTCAGCGTGTTGCTGACGTCATCACCCGCTCTGGCCAGCTCCACGTCTATAACCCGCTTATGGGGCAGAAGTCACCGGGCTACTGGCCACCTGAGGCGGTAAAAGAAAATACCGGCACGAAAAAATGAGTGCTTCAGCGGCTTTCTCCACAGCTCTCACAGAGCTGCGCCGTCTTTCCCGACGCAGACGGCAAGATCGCCCAGGACGGTAATTATGCCTGGGCGTTGTGGCAACCCTACAGCTGTTGCAAACGTCGCGGTCAGACCTTCCTCTCCAGCACTGATTTCTCATAAAGGTTCAGAACATGAAAAAAGCAGGTCTTTTACTGGTTTTCGCTGCGCTGCCGGCACTGGCCGCAGATCTCTCTTTGTCTTCATCGGGAGCCTCTGTCAGCGGCAGTGCGATCAGCGACGGGCTCTTCTACTCCATCGGGGGCGGTTCGGTTATTTCTCCGCCTCCCAGCCGTAACAACATGTCCCGGATCGGCGTTAACGCCGGTCTCAGCAGTGACCTGATGTGCGGTAACTTCGATATCAAAACTACGGTGGGCAACCAGCTGAACGGTATTACCAGCGGCTTTAAGGATCTGATGGGCAATGTCATGCAGGGGGCCACGGGTGCCGTCATGAGTATGCCGGCAATGGCCATCCAGCGCGCGAATCCGGGATTGTATGAAATGCTCACCAATGGAGTGATGCAGGCCGGACTGAGTTTTGATAAAGCGATGCTGAACTGTCAAAGCATGTCGAAGAAGCTGGCTGATTACACCATGGGCAGCAAATGGCAGCAGGCAGCCGTCAGTGAGGAGTACAAGGATATTGTGGCCACCAGTGGCGGAGATGCGGTTTCCAGCGATCAGAAACTGCAGAAAGCCACCGGTGAAGAAGGTGTGACATGGATTGGCGGCCAAAAACGAGGGGGCAAGGGACAACCGGCCATTCAGCCCACCCGGGATCTGGCCAAAGCGGGCTATAACATGATGAATAATTTACCGGTGACCAGTAACAGCAGTGTCGGTTCATCCAGCTGCAATGGTACCGCCTGCCAGCGCTATAAATCCTCTGAAGAAGCCTCTGCGGCCGTCGTAAAAGTGCTTGGCGATCGCTCGATTCGGACCTGCCGGGAAACCAGTGAATGCACCAGTGGCGGCACGGACAATCAGCCGGGCAGCGCCGTCGCTGGCACGGGGTTTTCCCCGATCCTTGAAGATGCCACCAAAGAGAATCTGGAGCAGCTGACTAAGCTGGTTAACGGTCAGCTTCAACCCACCACGGATAATCTCGGCGCACTTAAAACCGGCAGTCTGGTTGTTACCCGTGGTGTGATTCAGGCTTTACGTGACGATCCGGACAAAGCAGCCCTGGTCCAGCGGCTTGCCGGAGAGCTGGCGATGTCAGATACCGTCGAAACCGCACTTACCATGCGCAGGATGCTCACCACCGGTGAATCAGAGCCGAATGCAGCAGAACAACCGGAGGCTATTGCCGAAGGCGATCGCCGCATCGATGCGCTTGACCGCGAACTGGCGGCGCTGCGCAACGAGATGGAGTTACGTAAGTCCATCAGTAATAACAGTCTGCTGACGGCACTGGAACGGCAGGGGGCAAGGAATCAGGATAACCGTCTGCAGCAGAAAGCCGGTAATGAGGATCAGGGCTTCAGTCAGATGGGCCAGCCTCAGTCTTCCGGAGCGAACTGATATGCGATTCTTTTCTTTCAGCGGCCGGACCGGCCGCATTCTCTCCCTGCTGGTAAACACCCCG
>OCAE01001413.1_pt1 | contig 10907 bp, 9 predicted proteins | sample 1495581 | NCBI WGS metagenome assembly OCAE01 (sample SAMEA2580278, study PRJEB22360) | human gut metagenome | biome: human gut; feature: human-associated habitat; material: faeces | place: Denmark | collected 2008/2010 | reverse complement strand
GTATAATGGATCCCGGCGTGGGGTTCCCTGCCGCCTTCCCCGCCTCGATGCAGCGAAGCATCCACGCCATATTCTTCCCCAACGTGCGCATGATCTGCAGTCCCTCCAAATCCTGCTCCACGTCCTCCGGCGAATTGCCGTGAACCATGTTCCAGTACTGGGACGATACGACCGGCATCTGGGAAATCGTAAAGTATTTGTTCAGGGTATCGAGCGTAGCCGTCGTTCCCGCGCGCCGTGCAGAGGCCACCGCAGCAGCCGGCTTGAACGCAAAACAGCTTCCCGCGTAGAACAGACGGTCCAGGAAGGAATAGAGGGAGCCGTTAGCCGACGCATAGTAGACCGGAGATCCGACGATCAGTCCATCCGCGTGCTCCATCTTATCCAAAAATGCATTGACCGGATCTCCCTTGAAGACACAGCGGCCCGTCGCGGCGCATTTGCCGCATCCGATACATCCATGAACGGCCTGATTGCCAATATGGACGATCTCCGCCTCGATTCCCTCTTTCGTAAGAGCTCCCGCCACTTCCGTGAGCGCACGGTATGTACAGCCCTTTTCGTGAGGGCTTCCGTTTAACAGCAGTACTTTCATCTTAATCCATCCTTTCTTTTTCAACTGAAAATAAGCAGGCCGATGAGATCATCCTTCGTCAGGCTGCCTAACGAGACGGTGCCTTCTGTTATGATCTGTTCCGCCAGATTCTTCTTTGATTCCTGAAGCTTTAAGATATTTTCTTCAATGGTTCCCTTCGTAATCAGCTTAAACACGGTTACCTGCTTTTCCTGGCCGATCCGGTGGGTGCGGTCCGTCGCCTGATTCTGCGCCGCCACGTTCCACCATGGATCGTAATGGATGACCACGTCCGCGGCCGTTAGGTTTAATCCCGTTCCTCCGGCTTTCAGGGAGATCAGGAATACCGGCACGCCGTCGTCCTTAAAGGAGTTGACCATGTGAAGGCGCTCTTCCTTGGGTGTCGCACCCGTCAGAATATAATATGCCATCCCCTCTTTTTTCAGCCGCTTTTCAATGATTTCCAGCATCGATGTAAACTGGGAAAAGAGCAGAATCTTATGGCCGCCCTCCACGCCGTTCCGGATCAGATCGATACACGTCTCGAGCTTGGCGGAGCTGCCGTTATAGTTGCTGTAGCAGAGATGCGGATCGCAGCAGATCTGGCGCAGCTTCGTCAGCTGAGCCAGGATCTGAATCCTGTCAGAGCCGCCGTCTCCGGCCTGCTCCAGCTGCTGTCTGACCTGCCATGCATTGGCGGTGTACAAATCCTTCTGTTCCTTCTCGAAGCCGGAATAGATAACATTCTCCAGCTTATCGGGAAGTTCCTTCAGCACATCCTTCTTTAAGCGGCGCATGATAAACGGACCGATCATACGGTGCAGCCCCTTTAGACAGGCTTCATCCTGATCCCGCACGATGGGAAGCTCATACTCCTTCTTGAATCTCTGATAGGAAAACAGGAAGCCGGGCATGAGGAAGTCAAATATACTCCACAGCTCGCTGAGCCGGTTTTCAATCGGCGTTCCCGTCAGGGCGAATCTCGTTCTGGCATTCACCGATTTAACCGCCTTCGCGCTCTGGGTCGAGGCGTTCTTGATATACTGCGCCTCGTCGATGATCTGAAAACGGAATTCCTTTTCCTCGTAAAAGGCGATATCCCTCTTCAGCAAATCGTAGGAGGTAACTAAGATCTCCCCCTCCGAGGCCGCATTCAGAAGTTCTTCCCGCTCCTGTGCAGTACCGTTTATTGTACGGACTTTCAGGGTCGGTGCGAACTGATGAATCTCATTTTCCCAGTTGTACACCAGGGACGCCGGGCAGACGATCAGCGCGGACGTGTCCGGCTCGCGGTTCCTCTCATCCAGGAGGAGCGCGATAACCTGAATCGTCTTTCCAAGGCCCATATCATCCGCCAGAATTCCGCCAAACCCGTAGGAATCCAGGGTCTTAAGCCACCGGAAGCCCGTTTTCTGGTATTCTCTCAGCACGGGACGGAGCGTCAGCGGTATCTCAAAATCACTGTCTTCCACGGATTTCATGCCGCGGACCACAGCCTTAAACAGCGCATCGCGGTAAAGCGTAATGCCTGTGCCCTCTTTTAAAATGCCATCCAGATAGAGCGCCCGGTATTTGGGAAGACGGATTTTCTGACTCTGTAAATCCGACTTGTTGACTGCGAGGCCCTCCACCAGCTTCGCCACCGTCATCAGGCCGTTATCGTCCAGAGCCAGAAACTCGCCGTTTTTCATGCGGTAGTACCGTTTTTTCTGGCTGTACTCCGAGAGCAGCCTCGTGAGCTCGGCCCCCGACATTCCGTCCGTGTCCACCGTCAGCTCCAGCCAGCTGCCGCTGCTCTTCACACCGATGGAAATCTTCGGAGGCGGAAGAACCTTCAGTTTTTTAAAGGACTCCGACAAATATACCTCACCCTGAGCCATGAACTCGCTCATGCCCTCCGTTAAAAGGCGGTAGATGGCCTCCTCGTCGTCGCGGATCGCCGGATATTCGGTATCGTGTTCCTTATATTTAAAGTACTTTGTAATCAGCTGGCTGACCCGGAATTCTCCCGGCACATCCCGGCAAACGGTTCTGGGGAGCTTCTCATCCTCCACCGGCTGAAACGAGTATTCCCCATAAGACAGAACCGGCTTTAAGACCAGGTCGTTCGGTCCCTGGCTGTCAAACTCGAATCTCGCTTTCAGTTCCTCCGGCTTGTATGCCTCCAGTTCCACGTCGCCTGCGTCGATCGTACTGTACGCAGCGATCTTTTTCAGCACGCGCTCATAGAAAAGCGGCATATCCTTGTCATTCACTTCCGCCTCACAGTTGGAGCCGAAGCTCTTTATCATCTGCTCCAGGAAGACATGCAGTGTGGCACTACATGCTTCGTCACAGCGAAAGATCCGTTCCTTGTCCACCACATAGAGATGGCGCTCCCCCTCGAAGATCAGAAGACCCTTGTCGATGGATACCAGGATGCCATCCCGTCCCTTTCTTCTGACTTTGACCGCCAGATCGGGATTATGATCCGTCACCGTCACCATTCTCTTGTGGGCACGGTAGTCCTCCAGTTCCAGCGTCTCGCCCATCATCAGGCTGAAGAAGCGGTCCCGGTTGCCCCGGCTCAAATTTAAGCCCCGCAGAGTCGGCAGGTTCGAAAAAGAGCTCTTCTGAAACTGTTCATAGTGCTCACAGTAAGTGTTGACCAGCTCCATGATGAATTCCACCAGCGGCCTGCTCTCCTTTGCAAAGACGGACAGATTGTGGTGGAAGGCCAGGTTCTTCCCATATTCCACCAGTGAACCGCTCTCTACCGCTCTCGTAAACGCCACAAGATCCTTAAGCACATAGAAACGTTCCCGCCCCAGACGGAATTCCAGCTTCACATCGCTCCGGTCCGCTATGATACGGACAGCCAGCTGCACCTGCTTTTCTTCTCCCTCAATAATGATCTGAGCCACTTCCCGGTTGGTGTACTCCCGGATCATGGTTCTGGCCTGCTGGGAGGTGGTGACGGGCCGTCCCGAATTCTCAGCCGCCTTTTCCCGGTACTCCCTGTAGAGCTCCTGACAGTGCGGACACATCCCCTTATAGGAATTTCCCTGCACACAGGAACAAGAGTAGTCATAAACCTGACTACCCTTGATATATAAATTAGCTTTATACTGTTTTCCCTGGTCTTCAACCAGGCCTTTTACGCCCGATTCGCCTTTCCAGAAGGCGCTTGTTGTCATCTGTGATACTTTCATAAGTTTTTCACATCCGTTCACACATTACATACGTTCCGGAGCCTCAATTCCAAGCAGATCGATACAGGCGGTAAGTACATCCTTCGCCAGACTGATCAGACTGAGCCAGGAAGCACGCTGTTTTTCGTTTTCCTCGGCAATGATCTTCGTGTCGTGATAGAACCGGTTGAACGCGTTAGCCAGTTCATATACGTACTGGCAGATCTTATGGGGAGCCAGTTCCAGAAAACTGGTCTCGATCACCTCATTATATTTCGAAAGCTGAAGCATCAAATCTTTTTCCACACCGGAGGCGGCCGGAAGGATATCTCCCGTGCACACGCTCTTCACTTCCAGCTCGGAAGCCTTAGCAAGGATGGACTTGATACGCACAATCGTATACAGGATATAGGGACCTGTGTTTCCCTCAAAGGAGACGAAACGGTCCATATCGAAAATGTAGTCCTTGGAAGCCTGATTCGATAAGTCGCCGTACTTGAGAGCCGCCATACCGACGATCTTCGAGGTCTTTAACGCCTCTTCCTCGGACACGGAGCGGTTCTCCATGATCTTATCATATGCCGCTGTGTCAATATCGGAAATCAGGGTCTCCAGACGCATCACGCCGCCGTCTCTTGTCTTAAACGGCTTGCCGTCCTTTCCATTCATGGTGCCGAAGCCTAAATGGGACATCTTACGCTCTTCCGGTACGAATCCGGCCTTCTTGGCCACGCGGAACACCTGGGTAAAATGAAGCTCCTGACGCTTGTCTGTTATATAAATATACCAGTCCGGGCAGTATTCCTTCTCACGCTCCAGAATGGTTCCCAGATCTGAGGTAGAATAGAGGGCCGCGCCGTCGGATTTGCGGATGATGCAGGGCGGGAGTTCCTTGGAATCGCCAGGCTCGGCGATATCGACCACCAGCGCTCCCTGGCTCTCATACGCCAGCTTCCTGTCTTCCAGCTCCTTAATCAGACCCGGAATATAGTCCTGCGCGTCGCTCTCTCCCTTCCATAAATCGAAGGTTACATTTAAGTTGCCGTAATTCTTCTTTAAATCCGTTACGGAAACATCGATGATATGATTCCAGATCGCGCGGTAAGGTGCGTATCCGTTCTGCAGCTTCAGTGTCGCCTCGTGGGCTCGCGCGCTGAATTCCTCGTCTGTCTTAGACTTTGCGCTGGCCGCCGGGTAGATCTCTTCCAGCTCACCGATGGTAAACGGCGCCTCCTTCGGATACTCTCCGGTATAGGACTCGTCAAAATAGGCAAGCTCCGGCTTTCTGTCGCGGAGTTCCTCAATGATCAGGCCCATCTGAAGTCCCCAGTCTCCCAGATGAACGTCGCCGATCACCTTATGTCCCAGGAAACGTCCCATCCGCTTAATGCTCTCGCCGATCACAGCAGAACGGAGATGGCCCACGTGCAGCGGCTTTGCCACATTGGCTCCGCCGTAATCCACAATGATCGTGAGCGGCGTTTTTGCCTTTTCACAGCCGCAGTGGTCTCCCTCTCTCATGTTATTCATGTAGGTTGCCAGATATCCGGCTTCCAGTTTTATATTAATGAAACCCGGCATCACGGCGTTTACTTCTGAAAACATATCGCCGCCAGCCAGCTTCTCCACAACTTCGTTCGCAATGTCGATCGGTTTCTTCTTATATGCCTTCGCGGCTGCCATGGCACCATTACACTGGTACTCACAGAGGTCCGGCCGGTTGGACAGTGTAACCTTCGCAAAGCTCTCATCGTAACCACAGGCTGCGAATGCCTCTTTTACCTCTGATGTGATTAAATCAAGAATCTTTTTCATCGGTTCCTGTTCTCCTTTTTGAATATTCTTCCTGTTTCTCTTTTTCCTATGCATTCCCATTTCACTAATTTCAAAATACTTCCAGGCTAAAAGTTAATTATATTACAACCAGGTTGAAAAATCAACATTTTTTCCAGATCTCCTGAAATCCAAAAACACACCGGGCTGCAGTTCACAGCAGAAAACGAATACAGAAAGTTTTTTTTGAAAAAGCTAAACATTTTCACCGCCTGTACGATAAGGATAGTAGCGGACATCAAAGATCGGAGGAAATGGAATGAGAGTAAATCTGAATTTCAACCTGCATAAGAATACGCTTATCAATACCGCACGGGTAAATGCATCATTCGCCAAATACCAGTCAGGGCAGGATAAAAAGAGCGGGGGCATACTGGGAAACCGTCCGAAAAACGACCGTTTCACCCTCTCCCCTCAGGGTAAATTAATAAACATGATTGAGAATCTGACCAAGCAGAAACAGGCGCTTGTGGATCAAAGAAACAGTCTGGTGGAAACGACCTTAGGCGACGGCGGAAAGATGGAGGACATCAAGGATCAGCTCAAATCGTACAAGAAGCAGATCGAAGCCATTGATAAACAGATTTCTAACGCCTACACCCAGCAGGCCAAACAGTGCATAGAGCCGGAAGACAAAAAGAGTTCTGACAAAACAGACAAGAACAAAACCGACGATCAGCTGACGACCGAACACCTTACAACTCTGGCCGCTGTCTCTCAGGATCTCCGCCATGCGGAAAAGATTTCCGCAGTTCAGAGCCACATAGAGGGTGAAGCCAGAATCAAAGAATCGCAAATTGATCTTGGAGCGGTTCACGTCGACGCCTTAGTGAGCAAGGGACTCGGCGGCGACACGGTAGGCGCCCTCATAGAAAATGAGATGGACTCCATCGGACGTTCCGAGCAGGAAGCCGGACAGCTGCATGACAAAGCATCGGAGCTGGCGCTTCGTCAGGGAGAACAGCTCCGGAAATCCCGGGAGGAATTAGAGCAGACGGATGACGCCCAAACGAAAGGGGCAACGGCACCGGAAGGCACGGAAGGGCCGATGGTTGATCAGGGGAAAGATGGGAATGACGAAAGGGAGGGGGAGTAGAGCCTCAGCCTGCATTTGTATGTGGCACTATGACAGAAACGGCCGATAAAAATTATTTTATGGCCGTTTTTGTCATGCTGTTTCGTTTATTAGTAAAATGTACCATCAAACAGGTATTACGCCTTGTTGGGCCGATTCGGAAACGGGTTTTCTAGTTGAAATTTACTAAAATAGCAGGGTTGTAATGTGTGCTTGTTAAAAGCTGGGTGGCTTTGACGCCACCCTGCCGTGGGACATTGCCCGGCAAAGCCGGGCCAAATACTATTTATGTTAGATTCCGAGTATTCTTGTAAAAATCGCATATTCCCTTTTGGGGATCATAATACTCCCAATTTAAATAATAGTTAATTGCCAATGCAGTTTCTTCCCACGATTCTCTTGCGCATCCTTCCAGTAACTTTTTTATTTCTTCTGTAATATAATTTATATTTTCCTCCATATTAGAACCCTTAACAATAAATACTGATCTTATTAACATTGCCCCTATCCCCTTGGATAATTTCTCTAATCGCTTCGGAGTCATTATTCTAAAAGAAAAGCAATCTGCACCTTTATCACCTTCAGTATTTATACATGCTTCTAAATGCATAACAAAGTCTTCTATATCCTCTGGTTCCTCAACATCTAAAATACAATCTAAAATTGGTATAACCATCTAAACCTCCTGGAAAAATATCAGTCTTCAATAATGTCCACATGATAATTCGTTAATTTATTTCCCGCTGAATCAAACATTTCAAAGTTTGCCTCGTAAACCCCCTTCGTTTTTTTAGTCATAATTCTGAAAGACTTTGTACCATCTTTACTCGTGTATTTAATCATACCATTTTCCATTGTCGTTTTATATCCTTTTCCGACAAATTTCTGACCTGCTTCCATTGCTGTATTCACATCTACATTTGTTCCGGATAGTCCATCAATTTCCTCAGAGTTCTTTGCTAATTCAGCTAATTCATCTGCTGAAGGTGGTTCCTTAGTCTTAGAATCCCCTTGGCACTGACGCTGAACCCTCATAATTTTTGCGCCTTTTTCTCTGCTCTTTTGGAAACGGCGGACAGGCGTATTGTATCTTACGTCATAGGGACCAGGAATAACAATTCACTGGTGTTTGACACCTTTGATGCAGCAATAGATGCCCTTCCAGAAGCTCATCCCCTGTTTCATAGTGATAGGGGGGCAATATACCAACAGGGCTTTTCACTCAAAGCTGGAAGCTGCAGGCATGACACAAAGCATGTCCAGAGTAGCTAAATGCATTGACAATGGCCCGATGGAAGGTTTTTGGGGAATAATCAAAAGAGAACGTTATTACAGAAAAAGATTTACCAGCAAAGAAGAGTTAGTAAAAATGTTTGCTGAATATATAGAGTATTATAACAACAAGCGACTACAAAGGAATTTAGGGGTATTAACACCAATGGAAAAATATACAACATACTTACAAGCAGCATAAAAACTGCCAGCAGGTAACACCTACTGGCAAAAAGTTTTATTTTTTTAATTGTCTACTTGACGGGGAGCGGTTCAATGCGGCAACTTCTTTCACTGGTATTCACCATATTTAGTTCAAATACTTTAGATCCTTCATAAATTTTACGACAATGGGTTTTTCCTCTATGGGTACCTGAACATTCATAACCGTATTTTTTATTCTAGTTATATGCATATACATCCCCTGAGTTTCCAATGTATACGTTCCATAATGCTTTAGGCTGAGAAAATTTTCAGAATATCCACTCTGTTTAAAGTCCATATAACAATACGCATAATTACTATATAATGATAATGCTATTGAATCAGATATACACTCTGTAAACTCAACTCCAATCTGATCCTTAATGTATGCAGTACCACTTTTTCCCAATTCTTCCACAGGTATAGTAACACAATTATCTACATACTCATAACCACAATTTTGGGTATTCTTTTGAAATTCCTCAAGTGTTATTGTTTCCGTGGGTATTCTTTTGATACAATACAGACTTACTGCTATTACAATGGCAATGACTATACCAATAATAATTAAAACTTTTTTTTCATCTTTCACCTTAATTTCGTTTTTACCAGTTAATGTCTTTCTAAATACTTACATTGCATGAGGCAGTCCGTTAAAAATGGAGTCGAGCAGGGAAGATTATATCTCCCCCCTCTCCCCATCATTATATACCTTTTACAAATGGCAGTTCAACAAGACTTCAAAGTATGTCTTTCAATACAATAATCCAAACAAGCTACAAGCACTGCTTTTGATAACACTTCTTAGCGGTATTCTGCCACCCACGATGAACAATCCACCCATAAATGAGGACCGTTCCGAGGGACAAAGCCACAAAATTGTTATGCTGGAGGCCACTGTTTCTTAAATACCTTTTTGAAGATTCTCCAAAACTTATGTTGGTTTCCTGTATTTTTTACAGTCAAAAGCACGGTATTACGCCATATCCAGGCAAATAAATAAATTTCTACGTGAGTTGTTTCCAGCCGGTCGCTCGCCGCCATTCTCTGGCCCCTGTGGCGCGCCGTAACCGCTCGTGTTGCCCTTTTCCGACCGAACTCGGAGATTACCATGAGCCAGTTATATCGGCTCATTGGCCCGATGTGAAACGACCTCATTTTCCGGGAATTATAAAAAATCTCAGGGTCAAAAAGTGTGTAGGTTAAAGGCCAAGTGGCTTGACGCCACCCGATTGGAGGACATCGTCCAACAAAACCGGGCGAATACCTATAGACTCAATTTTAATGCTCTCTGTAAAACTTCAAAGCCATTTTTAAGTACTTTTTTTATTAAATACTTCTCATCATCTGCCCATTTTGGCAAAAAATCTTCACCACTCTTCTTTAGTGACGGCAAATTACAACCGTAAAACAATTTATCATAAATATTTTGAATTTCTTCCGATTTACTGTCTCCTAAAAAATCACAGTCTATCGATTTTGCCATATCTGATAGAATATTCCAACATGTTATAATTACATTACAGTCTAAAATTTGCATGTCTAACTTTTTTAATATATCGTCTGTTATCTGCAGAACTTCAGAATCAATACTATATCCTTTACTTTCTGTAAAAGCCTTAGCCTCTCCAACATTTGCAAAAATTTTTATCTTTTTGTTCTCATCTTGTAAAAAGCCATCAATTTCATCTGTATACCAAAGTGTGCAATATTCTGTTTGATTGACTTTAAACTTTATAGGATAAAATTCTATTATTTCCTCTTTATTCAAAATCACGAACACCCCATTTTTTTATTTGGTTGTATTCACTACCTGGACCAGTTTTGTAATTTCCTGCACCATATTTTTCATCCATTTAACCGATTGGCGAAATCTTTGCCACGCTCTCCTTTATACGGTCGATTGCCTTTGGCCCATTTAGGAACCTCTAAAGTCTTTTCTTTCCCTGATTCTGATTTAGGCTTCTTATATTCTCGTTCCTCACTCTCAGAATCCCCTTAGCACTGACGCTGAACCCTCATAACTTTTACGCCTTTTTCTCTGTTCTTCTGGAAAAAGGCGGTAAACCAATTACTGTGTTTTTATTTCTTTCATCTTATCACAAGCCTTTATCAAATGACAGCCTTTATTACTCCGGCTCCCGGTATTCCGTATGATTTTTCAGCATCCCATACACGATATTGACCAACCTGCGGGCGATGCAGATCAGCAACCTGTTTATTCTTCCCTTCCGCTACTCTTTTCAGATAATACTCCTGGAATACTTTATTCCTCGGCGTTTCGTTGGTGGATATCTGAATCATTCGGATGGCTAAAAAGTAAAAAATAGACTGCAACAGTCTGTTTTCCTGCTACGGACACATATCCCTCCCTTTTTTCCGCCGAAAAAAAGTTAATCGGGCATATCCCTGCTAATTTCACCTGCTTATTGGCTTTGGGAAATCGGTTGATATCTCCAATTTCTGACAGCATATTTGCCGCTGTTATTACCTCCATTCAAGGCATGGTCATCAGTGTGCCGTTGAATGTCGATAAGCGTTATGTACCGAATTACGCCCTACGGCAACGGCCATCGCAAGGGGGATTAAGCCTGTCTGCTTCCCTAACCTCGGATTTCACAAGTTATTCTCCTTTCGGAGTTGTCGTATGTTAACTCTGAAAAGGAACAACCGCAAGTCATTTGGGAGCAGTTCTGAATGTTTGTAAAATGTGATGCAGAAATAGTAAGCGTCAAATCTCTCGCCTAGATATTTTTTAGATTCTGTGGCAAACTTGAAA
>OCAE01001407.1_pt1 | contig 10926 bp, 7 predicted proteins | sample 1495581 | NCBI WGS metagenome assembly OCAE01 (sample SAMEA2580278, study PRJEB22360) | human gut metagenome | biome: human gut; feature: human-associated habitat; material: faeces | place: Denmark | collected 2008/2010 | reverse complement strand
ATTTTTATTTGAACCCCCAAAGGAACCGCTCCCCGCCGCCACACAGGCTCCGGAGACAGAGGAGACCACAGAAGGCCAGGAAGACGCTGCTTCCAGTGTTTCCGCTTCCATCGAGACCTATACATCCGGAAAGGTATCTATCCAGTATCCTGCGGTGGACCAGATGGATGACGCCTCAAAGAAGGACAAGATTAATGAACTGTTAAAGACCAATGCCCTGTCCTTCATAAAAGCCAATGACATCGACGAGTCCAACGATACCCTGGATATCAAGTGCAAGGTTATTTCTGTGGACCGCAAACGTCTCACCGCCACTTACACCGGCACTCTGTCCGCAAAAGGAGCCGCCCACCCGGTCAATCTGTTTTATTCCAACACAGTCAATCTGCTTCAGGCCCAGAACCTGGGACTGGATGATTTTACCGACGCCTATACCATGGCCGGATATGTGCTCAGCGACGATGTAAAGTTTTCCGGCATTTCTTCTGATGTAGAGGCCCAGGTCCTGAGCTACCGCTCTTCCATGGATTTGGATTCCCTGACCGCTGTCTTTAACAGCGCGGACTTCCCTCTGTCATCAGAGACCCAGTGGCCCGAATCCTTCAGCTATGAAAAACAGGGAACCATCTACTTTTCACTGCCTGTTCCCCATGCCCTGGGCGACTATGTGCTGGTTGCATTTGACCCCACCACCAAATAGTCCTTTAACCGGGGTTGATATCATAAGATATTTGATATATAATTATCAGTAATTCTAATAGATAAAGGAGCAGCAAAATTTATGGATAACGTAATGGTATTTGACCACCCTTTGATTCAGCACAAGATTTCTATTCTGCGCAATAAAGCTACAGGAACCAATGAGTTCCGTGCCCTCATTGAGGAAATTGCCATGCTGATGGGCTATGAAGCCCTCCGCGACCTTCCTCTGGAGGATGTGGAGGTGGAAACTCCCATCGAGACATGCATGACCCCCATGATTGCCGGACGCAAACTGGCCGTGGTTCCGATTCTCCGTGCCGGACTTGGCATGGTAAACGGCATCCTGGCTCTGGTTCCCAGCGCAAAGGTAGGTCATATCGGTTTATACAGGGACGAGGTGACTCACGAACCTCATGAATATTACTGCAAGCTTCCAAACCCCATTGAAGAGCGTACCATCATCGTCACAGATCCCATGCTGGCCACTGGCGGTTCCGGTGTCTCAGCCGTTGACTTTATCAAGGAACACGGCGGGAAAAAGATTAAATTCATGGCTATCATAGCTGCTCCGGAAGGCCTTAAGCGTCTCCATGAAGCCCATCCCGATGTGCAGATTTACGTGGGACATCTGGACCGCTGCCTGAATGAAAACGCCTATATCTGCCCCGGACTGGGAGATGCCGGAGATCGTATCTTCGGAACAAAATAACAGGAATTATTACAGGCAAATACAAATTCAGGGATATACAAACCAAAGATAAAACAGGAAGCCGGACTTGCGATGTGCAGTGTCCGGCTTCCTGTTTTTATAAACTCTCTGACTGTTCCGTGTTTCTGTTCGTTCTGTACTGACGGCTTATTTTACTACCTTAAGCCCGCCCTTTCCCTTCTCAGGTGCCTCGGGCGCTTCCTGCTCTGTTTCCACTTCCCTGGCCTCTTTTACAACGATGTTGTCCTGGCCCTTGTAGATGGAGTCAGAGGGAACACAGCCGCGTACGCTGGACAGCGGGTATACATTAGAATTACGTCCAATGACCGTTCCGGGATTGAGCACGCTGTTGCAGCCAATCTCCGCGTGATCGCCCAGGATGGCGCCGAATTTCTTGCATCCTGTCTCCACATCACCATCCTCAGCATGAACCTTTACAAGACCCTTGTCAGCCTTCACATTGGAGGTCACTGCGCCGGCTCCCATATGTGCCTTGTAGCCCAGGATGGAATCGCCCACATAGTTGAAATGGGGCACCTGCGCCTCGTCAAAGATGATGGAGTTCTTGATTTCACAGGAATTGCCGATGACAACGTGCTGTCCAAGGATAACGCCTCCTCTTAAAAAGGCTCCGTTGCGTATCTGTACCTTTGGTCCGATGATCATAGGTCCGCCCATGGCAGTGGTGGGAGCCATCTGTGCTGTCTTGTGAATCCAGATATTCTTTCCAATCTTCTTGTATTCGTTCTCCGGAAGGCTGGCGCCCAGACTTTCGATGAACCCATTGATGTCACCCAGAACTTCCCATGGATACTCATGGCCCTCAAACAGCTTTTCAGCGATTGTATGGCTTGTGTCTAAAAGTTCTTTGATTTTCATCTGTTCCAGTTTCATAAATTAATTCTCCTTTTTTGTTTTATAGAATGCGGCTGCCGCGTCAAAATAACCTCTCATATTGTACTGGTTATTCATGCGGATGACATTGACTGTCCTGCCGGCAACAAAACGATTCAGCTTTTCCATATACTCATCTGAAGTTATGGAACCCTCCGCAACATAGGTGAGCCCCTTTTCCCAGCTGGCTGTCAGCTCCGGATTCAGAAGCTGGCGGATGGACTGGTCCACCACGTCATAGACCATTTCCCCTAAAAGGGACGGCGTAATAACCTGGGTTTTCTTGTTCAGGTTCAGATACTTGATGTTAAACAGTTTCTTAAGTATCTCAGCCCTGGTAGCGCTGGTGCCTATGCCGCTGCCCTTAATCTGGGCCCGCAGCTCCTCGTCCTCTATGAGCTGGCCTGCATTTTCCATGGCCAGAATCATGGAACCGGAGGTATAGCGCTTGGGAGGTGATGTCTCGCCTTCCTTTATATTCAGCTCCACCAAAGTAAGTATATCATTTTTTTTCAATTCTGCAAGCATCTGGAGCAATACTGTCCTGTCAACTTTTGGAGAAATGGCATTTGGGACACCTTCTTTTGCCTCGTCCCTGGACTCATCCCTTGTCTCATCCTTTGTCTCATCCCTGGCCTCGTCAAAGGATTCCTCCACCCCATTTTTCTTTGCCAGGTTCACATCCGCCACCTTGAGATATCCCGGTTCGGACAGAACCTTAAAATTGGCAAAAAAATGTTCCTTCAGGCGCTCCAGCTCCAGGCTGTATTTCTGATAAACCGCCGGAGGATAAAATATGCTCAAAAACCGTCTGCATATGACCTGATACACCTTTTCAGACAATGGCGGCAGTCCCCTCAGGTTTCCAAGTCCCTGTCCAGTGGGCACAATGGCATAGTGGTCCGTTATCTGCTTGTCATTGACATAGCGTGTCTTGGCAATCCCCTTATAGGATCCCATATTCAGCACCTCATCCGCAAACCCTGCCATAGGCCCGTAATTCTTAAGGCCGCCTATGTTCTTTTGAATCTCCTTGGACACTGCCGTGGACAGAACCCTGGCATCGGTTCTGGGGTAGGTGACCATCTTTTTCTCATACAGCTCCTGCACCACCTTAAGCGTCTCATCCGGACTGATTTTAAACATCTTGGAACAGTCGTTCTGAAGCTCCGCCAGGTTGTAAAGAAGGGGCGGATTCTTGGTCTCCTTTTTCTTCTCCTTGGCGAGCACCGTGGCCGTGAGAGGCGGCTCTGCCGTCAATAAGGCGGCCAGCTCCTCTGCCTGCTGCCTGTCCTTAAAGCCGTTGTCCTTATACAGGCAGGGGGTTCCGAAATAGCGGGAACCTTCCACTGCCTTCCACTCCGCCTCAAAGGGAACCGGCTGGCCGTCCTTACCCGGCGCCTCAAAGGATCCAATCACCCTGTAAAAGGGGGTTTTGACAAAACCGCGTATCTCCCGCTCTCTGCGCACCACCATTCCCATGACACAGGTCATGACCCTGCCCACGGACAGAACCGTAAACTTGGTTCCCAGATAATTTGACAGGGCAGGTCCGTACTTAAGGGTCAGCACCCTGGAGAAATTAATTCCCATAAGGTAGTCCTCCTTGGCCCTTAAATAGGCGGAGGCGGACAGGTTGTCATACTCTGTCTCATCCTTGGCCTCGCGGATTCCCCTCAATATCTCTTCCTCTGTCTGGGAATCAATCCACACCCGTTTCTGCTTCTTATCCTTTACCCCGGCCATCTGGGCCACCAGGCGGTATATATACTCTCCCTCCCGTCCCGAGTCCGTACACACATAGATGGTATCAATATCGGGCCGGTTCAAAAGACCCTTGACGATTTCAAACTGCTTGGATACATTGGTTATAACTTCATACTTGAATTCCTTTGGAAGGAATGGCAGTGTCTGAAGGCTCCAGCGCTTGAACTTCATGTCGTAGGCTTCCGGATAACTCATAGTCACCAGATGGCCCACGCACCACGTCACCACTGCCTGATCAGACTCTATATACCCGTCGCCCCGCCGTCCCCGTATCTTAAGCGCTTCGGCAAACTGCTGGGCCACACTGGGCTTTTCTGCTATGTATAATGATTTTGACATCCAATCCCTCATTTACTTTCTTCATACGCGCTGCCCCGGATTTCTCCGGCAGATTTCCATGGCGGCAGGGCGCATATTATAATAGTATACCATTAAATTGCCTTTGCCGCAATCAAAAAAACCATGAAGCGCCAGCGATGGCAGAACCCTCATGGTTTTCCTGCATAAACTACTATAACGACATTCCGGAGGTGACTTCCATGCCTGGAAGCTGGCAGTATCAGCCTTATCTCACCACATATGATTCATTTATCTTTTACAATGCAATCGGGGAACATCCCGATTACTTCTACCGGCCCATCGCCGTGGCGAAACAGGTGGTAAACGGGACCAACTACCGGTTCATGACCATAGCCGAACCGGAGCAGTCAGATCTGACGCCCCATTTTGCCATCGTGGAAATCTATCAGCCCCTTGAAGGCAGGGCCTATGCAACTAAAATCACGCCTGTTTAACCAAAAATTGATAGACGGTCCTGGTTCTGTACTCGTCCCCTGCTTTCAGCAAGGGGGACGGGAACTGGGGCTTGTGGACCGCGTCCGGAAAATACTGGGTCTCAAAACAGAAGGCGTGGCGGTAATCATAGCGGGCATTGCCCTTTCCCGGCATCTCATCCTGCAGGAAATTAGCTGTATAAAACTGGATTCCGGGCAGGTCCGTATAACATTCCAGCACCCGGCCGCTGGCCGGGTCCATGGCCTTTGCAGCCAGGGCCAGTTCTCCTTCTTCTTTATCCAGCACCCAGTTGTGGTCATATCCCTTTCCGAATACCAGGGCCTCAAAATCAGCGCCTATATCCCTTCCAATGGCCTTCATCTCTGTAAAGTCCATGGGCGTTCCAGCCACAGGAGCAATCTCTCCCGTTGGAATGGAAACCTCGTCCGCCGGTGTATACCGGGACGCGTTAAGCCACACCTCCTGCTTCATCACGTCGCCGCTGTCATGTCCTGCCAGGTTAAAATAGCTGTGGTTGGTGAAATTGGCAACCGTATCCTTATCGCAGACCATATGATAATCCAGCACAAGACTGTCCTCATCTGTCAGGGTATAGCTCACCGTGATCCTGGCATTGCCCGGATATCCCTGATCGCCGTCCGGGCTCTCCAGATAAAAGTCCAGCCTGCTGCCTGCCTCTGTCTCTGAGGCGGCGCAGTCCCAGACCCTGTCGTGGTACAGGTCCGGTCCGCTGTGAAGGTTGTTGGGGCCGTTGTTGGCCTCCAGCTTATAATCCTTACCGTCTATGGTGATAACAGCTCCGCCAATCCGGTTGGCATTGCGGCCGATGGGCGCGCCGAAGTGGGCAGGATTCCTGCGGTAGCTGTCCAAACCATCGTATCCCAGCCCCACATCCGCCATGCTGCCGTCCTTATCAGGCACCACCATGGAAACCCACACGCCTCCCAGAGTGATGAACGAAGCAGATACCCCATTCTTATTGGTCAGCGTATACTTGTAAACCTCTGTACCATCGGGCATTTTCCCGAATGAATTTTTCTCGATTGCCATGTTTTTCTCCGCTCCTTCTCCATGCAGTACTAAATATATCCCCTTGCCGTCAAAAGCTCTGCGCAGAGTACGGCTCCGCCTGCCGCGCCTCTTACCGTGTTGTGGGACAAACCGATGAATTTATAATCATACACAGCGTCCTCCCTCAGACGGCCCACGGAAATGCCCATTCCTCTCTCAAAGTCCACATCCGCTGTCACCTGGGGACGGTTATCCTCCTCAAGATACTGGATGAACTGCGCCGGGGCGCTGGGAAGCTTAAGCTCCTGGGGAACTCCCTTAAACTCCCTGAGTTTCTCAATCAGCTGCTCCTTTGTCACCTTTTTCCTGAACTTCACAAACACGGCAGCCGTGTGGCCGTTCAGTACCGGTACCCTTACGCACTGACAGGTGATGACAGGACTTTGTGCCTTCACTATAACACCGTCCTCAATGGTTCCCCACAGGCGAAGGGGTTCCTGCTCGCTCTTTTCTTCCTCGCCGCCGATATAGGGAATGATGTTGCCTTCCATCTCCGGCCAGTCCTTAAATGTCTTTCCCGCGCCTGAGATAGCCTGATATGTAGTGGCCACCACCTCGTACGGCTCAAATTCCTTCCATGCTGTCAGCACCGGCGCATAGCTCTGGATGGAGCAGTTGGGCTTTACCGCAATAAATCCCCTCTCTGTCCCAAGTCTCTTCTTCTGGAAGGGAATTACGTCAAAATGCTCTGGGTTGATCTCCGGCACTACCATGGGAACATCCGGCGTCCAGCGGTGGGCGCTGTTGTTGGATACCACAGGCGTCTCCGTCTTGGCATATGCCTCCTCGATGGCCTTTATCTCATCCTTTGTCATGTCCACGGCGCTGAATACAAAATCAACTCCCGCCGCAACCTTTTCCACCTCATTTACATTCATCACAACCAGCTTTTTAACAGCCTCCGGCATGGGGGTAGTCATCTTCCAGCGGTCTCCCACTGCTTCCTCATACGTCCTGCCGGCAGAGCGGGGGCTGGCTGCCACTGTCACTACCTGGAACCACGGATGGTTCTCCAAAAGGGCGATGAAACGCTGCCCCACCATACCTGTTGCGCCTAATATTCCAACCTTCAGCTTCTTTTCCATAAATCATTCTCCTCATTATCCTGATTTTCCCGCCCTCCGGAACTGTCACGGAACCTGTCGCATTAAATCCATGACAGTCACATTAAATCGTAGCCTCATTGAATCCACGGTACGGCGAATCTTTCCCTATCCTATACCAAACAACGGAAAAAATCAAGATTTATTCGCTAGAAAAATACATTTGTGCGCCCCACAAGGACATTCTATCTTTTTTGTATGCAACACTGCCATTGGGTCAGGAAACCAGTGACAATGCCACCTCCATCATCTGTGTAAAGCTGGTCTCCCTTTCCATGGCTGAGGTGGCTTCCCCGGTGACCATGGAATCCGAGATGGTCAGAACGGCCAGGGCATTGACGCCGGCCGCCGCAGCGTTGGCATAGAGGGCTGCCGCCTCCATCTCCACGGCCAGGACTCCCATGTCAGCCCAGGTCATTCCTCCCTGCACCTGTTTGGGCGGGGCATAGAACATGTCTGAGCTGAGCACATTGCCCACATGGAAGGACAGTCCCCGCTCCCTGGCAGCGGCCACGGCCCGCTCCAACAGGCTGTAGCTGCACACCGGCGAATAATCGCCCGGCAGCCCCAACAGGCGCACAAAATTGCTGGTGGTACAGGCTCCCATGGCAAACACCATGTCTCTCACATGGACGTCAGGCGTCAGGGCCCCGGCCGTGCCCACCCGTATCAGGTTCTTACAGCCGTAAAAGTGAATCAGCTCATAGGAATAGATACCGATGGAGGGACACCCCATTCCGGTGCCCATGACAGATACCGGCCTGCCCATATAGGTTCCCGTGTAGCCAAGCATGTTTCTGGTCCCGTTAAACTGCTTCACGTCCTCCAGAAAATGCTCCGCAATATACTTTGCCCTCAGGGGGTCTCCCGGAAGCAGGATTGTCTCTGCGATTTCTCCTTTTTCAGCCCCGATATGGGGTGTGGGTGTGTTGGATAATGACATGGCATATACCTCCTTTTCTACAGCCGCACTTTGCTGCCTTTCCCGTCCCTCTTGGCCAGTTTCAGACGGTTTAAATGGACTTCCTTACCCTTGTAATCCACAATGGGATTCTCACCAATCAGATACAGCTTCTCCAGCTCCTCATTCTTGGTCAGCCGGATGCCTCTGACACCTCTGGATGCCTTTTTAAGCATGGATATCTCCTCCAGGGCAAACCGCAGGAACACGCCTCCTGTTGTCTGGATCACCACCTCGGTCTCGCCCTCCACCGGTATCACGGCCGCCAGTTCATCCCCCTCCTGGAGCTTGGTGGCTGCCACCACCCGGTTGTTGGTCTCAAATTCCTCCGCAGGCACCTGCTTTACCATGGCCATTTTAGTGGCGAATACAAATATCCTGCCCTTCATGTCCTCTGCGCTGGTCAGGTAAACAATGGTATCCTTGGCACCGTCGAATTTACTCAGATTCTCAATGGGCGTTCCCTTATCCCTCAGCTTGCCGGCCGGCACATCCATGGCCTTTATCTGGTAAAGGCTGCCGCTGGCAGCAAAGAGACAGATTTTATCCGTATTCAGGCATTTCACCACGTGGACCTGCTCGGTGTCCACGGTTTCCTGGTTCCGGTCATAGGTGGACTTATCCAACAGCTTACAGTATCCGAACCGGTCCATCACAAAGACCATCTCCTGGACAGCCACAGCGCTCTCGTCGTACACCGCCTCAGGTCCGTCCTCAATCAGGGTGCGCCTGGGAGTGGCAAACTCAGCCTTGATGGCAGCCAGGTCCTCCTTGATAACACGGTTCATCTGGGCCCTGCTTCCCAGGATTTTCTTATACTCCCCAATCTTCCTTAAGGTCTCCCTGTGCTCCTTTTCCAGAGCCAGGATTTCCAGTCCGATTAACTTATAAAGACGCATTTCCAGAATAGCGGATGCCTGGCGCTCCGTAAAGGCAAGCTTCTTTGCGTCCTCCTCAAACCCCGGAACCTTGAAATGGATGTTGGTCACATCGCCTGTGGTCAGACATGCCTTGGCATCCTTTAAGTTTTTGGAGCCCCTCAGGATGGCTATGATCAGGTCAATACAGTCGCAGGCCGCAATAAGTCCTTCCTGTACTTCCTTTTTATCCATTTCCTTCTGGAGTAAAACATTGTATTTGCGCTCCGTGTTCTCATACTGGAAGTTGAGGAAATTTCTCAGGATCCCCTTCAGGTTCAGCGTCTCAGGACGGCCGTCCGCAATGGCCAGCATATTGACCCCGAAGGTATCCTCCAGCTTTGTCTTTTTATAGAGGATATTTTTTATCTTGTCAATGTCCGCATCCTTGCGCAGCTCCAGCACGATACGGATTCCCTCTTTGTTGGACTGGTTGGAGATATCCACCACGTCCGTCAGCTTCTTGCTCTCCACCAGATCGGCCACATCCACCAGAAACTTATTGATTCCGGCGCCAATCATGGTATAGGGAATCTCTGAAATAATCAGCTTATCCTTGTCCGCCTTGCGCTTTCCAAGCTCCACCTCGAACTTGCCCCTGAGCTTGATTTTACCCATGCCGGTCTCGTAAATTTGGGGCAGCTCGCTCTTATTGGCAATGACTCCTCCGGTGGGAAAATCCGGCCCCGGCATAAACTCCATCAGCTCCTGAGTGGTCACCTCCGGATTATCAATGTACGCCTGGACCGCGTCTATCACCTCGCCCAGGTTGTGGGGCGGAATGCTTGTGCTCATGCCCACGGCAATGCCCTCCGCCCCGTTAATTAACAGGTTGGGGACCCTGACGGGAAGCACCTCCGGTTCCTTTTCCGTCTCGTCGTAGTTGGGCACAAAATTCACGGTTTTATCCAGATCTTTAAGGTAGACCTCCTCCGCAAACTTCTCCAGACGCGCCTCCGTGTAACGCATGGCGGCGTACATTGCTGGGCGCCTGCCCCGTCCCCTTCTATGGAGCCGAAGTTGCCGTGTCCGTCCACCAGGGCCATGCCCTTCTTGAAATTCTGGCTCATGACAACCAGTGTCTCATATATGGAGCTGTCGCCGTGGGGATGGTACTTACCCATGGTATCGCCCACGATACGCGCCGATTTCCTATGGGGCTTATCGTGGTCCAGATGGAGCTCCCTCATATCATAGAGAACCCGGCGCTGTACCGGTTTTAAGCCGTCCCTGGCATCAGGGATGGCCCTTGCAGTGATGACGCTCATGGAATAGTTCATGTAGCTTCTCTGCATTTCCTCGCTGTATTCAGTCCGTAATATCTTTTCAGCCATGTTCTAATTGTCTCCTGTCTATGCGTCAATCTCCGCCTCGTCCGCATGCTCATAAATGAACTGGCGGCGGGGTCCCACCTCGGTGCCCATGAGCATCTCGGTTATCTCCGTAGCCATCCTGGCATCCTCTATCTCCACCCGCTTAAGGACCCGGCGCTCCGGGTCCAGCGTGGTCTCCCACAGCTGCTCCGCGTCCATTTCACCCAGACCTTTGTAGCGCTGCAGCGTAAAGTCGCCGGTATGGGTTTTCCTGTAACGCTCCAGCTCCTTTTCATCGTACAGATACTGTTCCTCCCCCCGCTTGGGAATCACCTTAAACAAGGGCGGCATGGCAATATACACATGACCGTCATAAATCAGTTCCGGCATAAAGCGGTAAAGGAAGGTGAGAAGCAGGGTGTCGATATGGCTGCCGTCCACATCGGCATCAGTCATCAGGATGATTTTGTCATAGCGCAGCTTGGTAATGTCAAAGTCATTGCCGTATCCTTCCGAAAAACCGCAGCCGAAGGTATTGATCATGGTCTTGATTTCCGCATTGGCCAGAACCTTATCCATGGACGCCTTCTCAACGTTGAGGATTTTTCCCCTGATGGGCAGGATGGCCTGGTACTGGCGGTTCCTGGCAGTCTTGGCAGAGCCGCCGGCGGAATCTCCCTCTACAATGAATATC
>OCAE01001404.1_pt1 | contig 10961 bp, 10 predicted proteins | sample 1495581 | NCBI WGS metagenome assembly OCAE01 (sample SAMEA2580278, study PRJEB22360) | human gut metagenome | biome: human gut; feature: human-associated habitat; material: faeces | place: Denmark | collected 2008/2010 | reverse complement strand
AACCAGTGACCCCCTCCTTGTAAGGGAGATGCTCTACCAACTGAGCTAATCGCCCATTCATAACATTTACTGCTTTACTTCACTATCACAACGTTCATTCTTAATAAGAATGGTGGGCGATACCGGGCTCGAACCAGTGACCCCCTCCTTGTAAGGGAGATGCTCTACCAACTGAGCTAATCGCCCGTCGTGATGGAGGTGCATTATAGGGATCTGCGCGTTTGAGTCAACGCTTTTTCGAAAGAAAATGATCGTTCGTTGTAATTTTAGTCACCCTGTTCTGATTATCGCCATCCGCGCGCAGTATGTAAGCAGAAATCGGATGAATCGTGATCGCCGTCAGATTCATTGCTGCAAAAACGTCCTGTTTTGTCATGTGTTTTTCCTTTTAACACGGGAAAAATGACTTTTTCGGCCTTCTTTTCCCCTTTTCATTGAGGAATTATGTCTCAGTGCTAAAATATCCCGCATCGTATTTCTTCATCCACTACGTCTGGCGCAGACGTTATGAAAGGCATTCCAATGAGTAAAGTAAAAACCCGTTTCGCACCCAGCCCTACCGGCTACCTGCATGTGGGCGGCGCACGTACCGCTCTGTACTCCTGGCTGTACAGCCGTCACAACCACGGTGAATTTGTCCTGCGTATAGAAGATACCGATCTTGAACGCTCAACTCAGGAAGCTATCGACGCCATTATGGACGGGATGAACTGGTTAAATCTCAGCTGGGATGAAGGCCCGTATTACCAGACCAAACGCTTTGACCGCTACAATCAGGTGATCGACACCATGATTGAAAACGGTACCGCTTACCGCTGCTATTGCTCCAAAGAGCGCCTGGAAGCCCTGCGTGAAAAACAGATGGCGAATAATGAGAAGCCGCGTTATGACGGCTGCTGCCGCGATCACGCCCATAACCATACTGCGGATGAGCCGCATGTGGTGCGTTTCCGTAACCCGCAGGAAGGCTCGGTTATTTTTGATGACAAAATCCGCGGGCCGATTGAATTCAGCAACCAGGAACTGGATGACTTAATTATCCGCCGTACTGATGGTTCCCCGACCTATAACTTCTGTGTGGTTGTCGATGACTGGGATATGGAAATCACTCATGTTATCCGTGGTGAAGACCATATCAACAATACACCGCGCCAGATCAACATCCTGAAAGCGCTCGGCGCACCGGTGCCGGAATATGCCCACGTCTCCATGATCAACGGCGACGACGGTAAGAAATTATCCAAACGCCATGGTGCAGTGGGTGTGATGCAGTACCGCGATGACGGCTATCTGCCGCAGGCGCTGCTGAACTACCTGGTACGTCTGGGCTGGTCTCACGGTGATCAGGAAATCTTCAGCATTGAAGAAATGACGGAGCTGTTCACCCTGGAAGCCGTCAGCAAATCCGCCAGTGCATTCAATACTGAGAAATTACAGTGGCTCAACCACCACTATATTAACAGTATGCCGGCGGAAGAAGTGGCCGTTTATCTGCAGTGGCATATTGAGAACGCCGGGATCGATACCCGCAACGGGCCGGAACTGGCAGATCTGGTCCGCCTGCTGGGCGAACGCTGCAAAACACTGAAAGAAATGGCGGAAACCTGCCGTTACTTCTATGAAGACTTTGACAGCTTCGATGCTGATGCCGCGAAAAAGCATCTGCGTCCGGTTGCCCGTCAGCCGCTGGAAGTGGTTAAAGCCAAACTGGCCGCCCTGACCACCTGGACACCGGAAGCCGTACACGAAGCCATTCAGGCAACGGCTGATGAGCTGGAAATCGGGATGGGTAAAGTCGGTATGCCGTTACGTGTTGCTGTGACCGGTGCCGGTCAGTCTCCGGGCCTGGATGTGACCGTACATGCGATTGGTCAGTCCCGTTCTCTGGCGCGTATCGATATGGCGCTGGCCTTTATTGCTGAGCGCGAAGCACAGTAATCACTATCGGCAATCTCAATACCCGGCTTAGTGCCGGGTATTTTTTTGTCATTTTACTGAATTGACGGCTTTTTCACCGGTCACACACGAATTTCATATTAACCCGTTGACAGTTCAGGGAACCTTGCCTATTATGCTGCGCGTCCGGTCGATTTTATCGGGGCTATAGCTCAGCTGGGAGAGCGCTTGCATGGCATGCAAGAGGTCAGGGGTTCGATCCCCCTTAGCTCCACCAAATCTTTGGTGACTGATAAATACCGTGACATCCGGTTTTCCGGGGCTATAGCTCAGCTGGGAGAGCGCTTGCATGGCATGCAAGAGGTCAGGGGTTCGATCCCCCTTAGCTCCACCAAATTCAAACCCCGGTCTCTGACCGGGGTTTTTCGTTTCTGCCTTCCTGTCATTGCGCGGTATACCCGCCATCCACCGGATAAAACCCGCCGGTACAAAAGCGACTGTCATCTGATAACAGAAACGCCACCATTTTTGCCACCTCTTCCCGCGTTGCCATCCGTTTCATCGGGTGACTCTCCGCCATCATGGTCTGCACATCCTGCGGTAACGCCAGAATATTCGGTGTTGCCACATAGCCCGGCCCGACCGCGTTAATCCTCACACCCTGCTCTGCATATTCCAGTGCCGCCGCCCGTGTCAGTCCGAGTACCGCGTGCTTGGCCGCAGTATAAGGCGCAATTCCCGCAATACCGGTTACCCCGTTACAGGCTGATAAATTCACTATCGCTCCGCCGCCGCTTTTGATAATGGCCGGAATACCGAATTTCATCCCGAGGAATGTGCCGGTCACATCCGTATCCATCACATCCTGCCAGGCCTCAGCATCGTAATCCGCAATCTTCACGCCGCGCGGCCCGGTGATCCCGGCATTGTTCACCAGTCCGTGCAAAGCACCAAATTTATCTAATACCGTGCTCACCATCCGCCTGCAATCGATCGATTTACGTACATCTGCTTCAATTGCCAGCACGCTATACCCCGTAGGATCCCACTCATTTATTGCATTTTGCAGATGTTCCGGATTTCGCCCGGTAATCGCAACTTTAGCGCCTCTTTTCAGTAATTCACGGGCAATTCCTTCACCCACTCCGGTTGACGCACCGGTAACCAGAATAATCTTCTGTTGAAAGTCAGTCATCACATCACCTTTTAATTAACTTTAGTTAATCAAAAGCTTAATTGATTAACTTTTGTTAATCAACTTCCTTTTCCTGATTTTGCCTTTCAGCTAAACTAAGGGTGAGGATAAAAGGGAGGTGTTATGTCATTCAAGGAACTGGAAAATACACTGTCATTGTTACAGTGTACATTGGTAGCGCAACGGACCATCAGCTCACCTGAAAAGGTGACATGGGCACAGTATGACGTAATGGAAATGTTGCGCCTTCAGGGGGATTTAACCCCGTCGGATTTAAGTCAGAAACTCGGGATTTCACGCCAGAATGTCTCGAAATCATTACGGGCACTGAAAAAACACCAGTTTGTTTCCCAGTATCAGTCGGAGACCGATAAACGGGAACTGGTGACTCAGCTGACCCCCGAAGGTGAAGAGTTTCTGTCCCGCGCGGCAACAGGACGCACCCGCAATGCAGAAAAAGTATTTGCAAGTCTTGATGACGATGAACAGCGCCAGTTTCGTATACTGAGCCGGAAAGTCATCGATGCACTGACCCGGGATCAATGAGCAGGACGTTTAAGCGGTTTTATCAGACCACTTAACCCTTCGGTTTTAATCGCGAGGGTGATCTGCATCAGCTGGCCCAGGCGCCCTTCCGGGAAACTGTCTTTACGGGCAAACCAGAGCAGGTATTCCTCGGGAAGGTCAATTAAACGGCAACCTTTGTATTTACCAAATGGCATAGCCGTGTTAGCGACAGCCACTAAATCTTCTTTCTCCATCATCTCTCCTGATGTGACTGAAACGGTCTTCTGCGGAAGACCGTTTTTCAGGTTGTCTGTCAGTTCAGCAGCGCAATAAATTCATCTTCATTGATCACTTTAATGCCCAGCTCTTCCGCTTTGACAAGCTTGGAACCTGCGGCTTCCCCGGCAACCACCAGATCGGTTTTCTTCGAGACACTGCCGGTGACTTTCGCCCCCAGCGCCGTCAGCCGATCTTTCGCCTCATCACGGGTCAGGATCTGCAGTGAGCCGGTCAGTACAACCACTTTACCGGCAAACGGATTATCCAGTGCCGATGCATCCACCGCCACCACGTCCGGCCAGCTGATACCGATATCCCCGGTCAGATCAGTGATAACCTCCCGGTTATGCTGTTCGCGGAAGAAATTGACCACATGTTTCGCGACAACCTCCCCCACATCGGGAACGGCTTTCAGTGCCTCTGTATCTGCCTGCTGCAAAGCCTCCAGTGTGCCGAAATGCTCTGCCAGGTTAGCGGCGGTGGCTTCACCGACTTCACGGATCCCCAGGGCGTAAAGAAAACGGGCAAAGGTGGTCTGTTTTGATGCCGCCAGCGCATCGGTCAGTTTCTGTGCCGATTTTGGCCCCATGCGATCCAGCCCGGTCAGCTTACCGGGGGTCATCCGCGAACACCGTTCACCTCCCGGGGGCCCCCCCGCCACAGATCGGCCGGCGTTTTCACATATTCCGCATCCACCAGCTGGTCGATAATTTTGTCTCCCAGTCCGTCCACGTCCATGGCGCGGCGGGAGACAAAGTGTTTGAGTGCTTCTTTACGCTGCGCGCCGCAAATCAGACCACCGGTACACCGGGCAACGGCCTCACCTTCCACCCGTTCGATATCTGATCCGCACACCGGGCAACTGAGCGGAAACTCAATGTCCCGCGCGTCCGCCGGACGCGCAGACTCAACAACCCCCACCACCTGCGGGATCACGTCCCCGGCGCGGCGGATAACCACCGTATCGCCGATTTTCAGGCCGAGACGGCTGATTTCATCCGCATTATGCAGCGTGGCATTACTGACCGTCACACCGGCCACCAGCACCGGCTCCAGACGGGCAACCGGGGTAATCGCACCGGTACGGCCGACCTGAAATTCCACATCACGGACAACCGTCATTTGTTCCTGGGCCGGGAATTTAAAGGCCGTTGCCCAGCGCGGGGCGCGGGACACGAACCCCAGCGCCTCCTGCTGTGCAATGGAATCCACTTTGATCACCACACCGTCAATATCAAAGCCCAGCACAGGGCGGCTCTCTTCCACATTGTGATAGAAATCCAGCACTGCCTGACTGCCGGTGCAGCGCATCACTCGATCACTGACCGGTAAGCCCCAGGCTTTAAATTGCTGCAGGCGATCATAATGGCTGCCCGGTAATGTACCGCCTTCCAGCACGCCCACGCCGTAACAGAAAAAAGTCAGCGGACGTTTCGCTGTGACAGACGGATCCAGCTGGCGCAGTGAGCCTGCCGCGGCATTGCGCGGGTTGGCAAACACCTTGCCCCCGGTGCGGCGCGCTTCCTCATTCATGGCTTCAAAGCCTTTCTGCGGCATAAAAACTTCGCCGCGGATCTCAATACGCTGCGGGATATTTTCCCCGCGCAGTTTCAGCGGAATCGCGCGGATTGTCCGCACATTGGCGGTAATATTCTCGCCGGTGGTGCCGTCGCCCCGGGTCGCCGCCTGCACCAGACTGCCGTTTTCATACAGCAGACTGACCGCCAGGCCGTCGAGTTTCAGCTCACAACAGAATGTCAGATCCTGCGTGTCTTTCAGGCGGTCACGCACACGTTTGTCAAAGGCGAGATAGCTTTCCTCATCAAACACGTTATCCAGTGACAGCATCGGAATTTCATGTCGTACCTGTTCAAACGCACTCAGTGGTGATGCCCCGACCCGCTGTGTCGGGGAGTCAGATGTGATAAGTTCCGGATGCGCCGCTTCCAGCGCTTTCAGACGCTGCATCAGGCGGTCATATTCCGCATCCGGCACTTCCGGGTTATCCAGCACGTGATAACAGTATTCATGATGGCGCAACGCGGCGCGCAGCTGTTCAATGTCGTTTTCGTTATTTTTTGGCATCATAGTAATCTGCAATCTGTTTATACCTGAAAAAAACCCCCGTCATTGCGGGGGTTTTTGTGCGATTTGTGGGTCTCAGTTCTGTTTGGCAACGAGAACTTTGCGGATGCGTGCCTTATACACCTCAATTTTCTGCGGTGTCAGCATTTTGCGCTCCTCATCCAGTACCACGCCGCCGACATCAGAGGCGATACGCTGAGCGGCCTGTAACATCAGTTTGAAGTTCTGGCTTGCATCACCATAGGACGGCACCATCATAAACATGGCCACGCCCGGGGTTTCGATCTCTTCCATCTGCTCCGGCACAAACGTGCCCGGATTCACCATATTGGCCAGACTGAATAATACCGGACCACTGCCTGCCGGATCGACATGGCGGTGATAAATGTTCATCGCCCCGAAACGGAACCCGGCCTGCTCAACAGCCGTGCGCAGAATGTCACCCGCGACCATCTGTCCCGGATGGGCAGACACAAACAGTGCCAGCACCAGCTCATTGTTTTCCGCACTGCTGTGCGGCGCATCTTCCTGCACCGCAACCGGCTCCGGCTCAGCTGCCGGTTGTTCCTCGTGAGGCGTATCTGTTTCAGCCGTCGTTATCACGGCAGCAGTTGTCATCACTTCCGGCGCCGGGGTAACCGCAACCTGTGGTGCCGGGGCTTCCTGCTCAAGGGCATCAAATAATCCGATTTGCGGCTCGGCTTCCGGTGTTTTTACCGGCTGACGGCGCGGACTCTGCGCTTTCGGTATCACAGGCGGTTCTTCCGGCTCCGGTGACATTCTGCCGGCAGATAATAACGGATCCTGCTCATTCTGCGCTTCTGAATACGGAGAGATCTGCGGAGCCGGATCGTCCGGTAATGCAGCAGAATGACGGGCACCGTGTGCTTCTGACATGTCATCAGCAGCTTCGTCCTGTGACTCGTATTTTCGACGCTTCATGGGGCGCGCGCGAAACAGGGAAGAACGCTCTTTACGGCTCCCCCCCCCCCCCCGGGGGCACAAAAGAAGGGGCTATTGATTCGTCCACAGTCCGTGGAGTAACAATGCGATGATTGCTACCGCACCCACAACGATTAATATCAGACGCAAATCTTGCATCAGTGCTATCTCTGTTGTTTAAATTAAAGGCCACCATGGCAAAATACTATCGTTTGATTACAAGAGTATTTGTCAATGATGTTAAGTTCAAGTCCCTGCACGTATTTCTTGCAATAAAGATCATTGAATTGCTCTTTTTGACTGATTTTTCATCCTGACATTTCATTTGTGACCGAACAAATCAATAGCTCAGTCTGATAGTATAACGTTTTACAATCATAGGAGTGAATAGGAAGTATGACAAATCCTGTCAGGCCGCTCAGCGGTTTTGCATATGTTGCACAAGGATGGCGGCTGATGATGCGTCCGGGTCTCCGGGCCTTCGTAATTCTGCCGCTGCTGGCCAATATCGTGGTAATGGGCGGTGCGCTCTGGTGGTTGTTCAGTCAGTTCAGCGGGTGGATAGCCTGGCTGATGGACAAAGTACCGGGCTGGCTGCAATGGCTGGATTATTTTATCTGGCCGGTGGCGGTGATCTCCGTGCTGCTGATCTTCAGCTATTTTTTCAGCACGCTCGCCAATATCATTGCCTCGCCGTTTAACGGCTGGCTGTCAGAAAAACTGGAAGCGGAACTCACCGGGCGTCCCGCGCCGGATCAGGGCTGGGCAGATCTGATAAAAGATATCCCGCGCATTCTGAAACGGGAGATGGTTAAGCTGCTCTATTACATCCCGCGTGCCGTTATTCTGCTGATCCTGTTTTTTATTCCGGGGATCGGGCAGACACTCGCACCGGTGCTCTGGTTTATTTTCGGTGCCTGGATGATGTCTGTGCAGTACGGGGATTTCCCGTTTGATAATCATAAGGTCAGTTTTCCGGAAATGAAAAACACCCTGCGCCGCGATAATATGACCAATCTCCAGTTCGGTTCGCTGGTTAGTGTGCTGACCATGATCCCGTTTGTGAACCTGTTCATTATGCCTGCGGCGGTCTGCGGTGCCACCGCGCTGTGGGTGGATCGCTACCGCGCACAGTTTGTCCGCGACTGATCCGCAACTCCCTTCCGTGCAGGACGGTTATCACACCGCCCTGCCGTTTTCCTGCACCTTATACCTTTTCGCTATGGATCGTCTGTCCGGTTATAAGGATATGCCGATTATGTATTTCCTTTCCGCCGGTCAGCGGGTAATGTGGTTTTATATTTAGTCCGATTATGAATAACCCTATAAGGAAAACCGATGAGTAAGATATATGAAGATAACTCGCTAACCATTGGTCACACACCGCTGGTGCGCCTCAAACATTTTGGTCACGGCAATATTCTGGCGAAAGTGGAATCCCGCAACCCGAGCTTCAGCGTCAAATGCCGTATCGGTGCCAATATGATCTGGGACGCGGAAAAACGCGGCATCCTGAAACCGGGTGTGGAACTGGTAGAACCGACCAGCGGTAACACCGGGATTGCACTGGCGTATGTTGCTGCCGCCCGTGGTTACAAACTTACCCTGACCATGCCGGATACCATGAGTATCGAACGCCGTAAACTGCTGAAAGCCCTGGGTGCCAACCTGGTACTGACCGAAGGTGCGAAAGGCATGAAAGGTGCGATTGAAAAAGCCGATGAAATCAGCGCGTCTGATCCGTCCCGTTATATCGTATTACAACAATTCAGCAACCCGGCCAACCCGGCGATCCACGAAAAAACCACCGGCCCGGAAATCTGGGAAGACACTGACGGCAATGTGGATGTCGTGGTTGCCGGTGTCGGCACCGGCGGCACCATCACCGGTATCGCCCGTTACCTGAAAAACATCAAAGGGAAAAAAGACGTCACTATCGTGGCTGTCGAGCCGGAAGGCTCCCCGGTGATCACCCAGGCACTGGCCGGGGAAGAGATCAAACCGGGCCCGCACAAAATTCAGGGTATCGGCGCCGGTTTTATCCCGGGCAACCTGGATCTGAGCCTGATTGACCGCGTCGAGCTGGTCAGCAACGAAGATGCTTTCGCCACCGCCCGTAAACTGATGGAGCGCGAAGGTATTCTGGCCGGTATTTCATCCGGAGCAGCAGTCATTGCTGCGGAACGTCTCGCGAAAGAAGATAAATTTAAGGGTAAAAATATCGTGGTGATCCTGCCCTCTTCCGGTGAACGTTACCTCAGTACGGCCCTGTTCGCCGACATCAGTGAAAACTGATCAACTGAACGGATTCAGTTCCCGTCCTGCCTGACCTCGAAAGCACCCGCAAAGGGTGCTTTTTTTGTGCAACGGATCAAAGTTTGACACTCTGCGGGGTGATTTTTGTGCGGTTGTTTAGTATTAAAAAAGTAATTATTTCACAGCTCAAAATAATGACACCAAATACGTATGTCGAATCTTCGGGTTGTGCTATTTTACTTGCTCCGGCTATGATTACTGTTATATGTCTTAATATTAACTGCCGATAAAAAATTTCAAACATGAGGTAACGCTATGTATCAGCAAGAAGTCACCATTACTGCTCCTAACGGCCTGCACACCCGTCCTGCGGCTCAGTTTGTCAAAGAAGCCAAAACCTTCGCTTCTGACATAACCCTGACTTCCGGCGGCAAAAGCGCCAGCGCCAAAAGCCTGTTCAAGTTACAGACGCTGGGTCTGACACAGGGTACGGTGGTGACTATCGCCGCAGAAGGTGAAGATGAGCAGAAAGCGGTAGAGCACCTCGTCAAACTGATGGGTGAACTGGAGTAATCTCCTTCCGCCCTCACCTGCCAGGATCCCCGGCCGCCGTGTCATGCCGGGGATAGTCCGTTTCCGGGTACGCTCACGCAGCCCGCTGCTGTACGTCCCCCAGTAAACTCAAAGGTATTATTATGGTTTCAGGAATCTCTGTTTCACCGGGTATCGCTTTTGGTAAAGCGTTGTTACTCAAAGAAGAACCTATCATTATCAGCCAGAAGTCGATTTCTGCTGAGCAGATTGATGCTGAAATCCGGCGTTTCACTGAAGGCCGCGCCAAAGCGTCCGCACAGCTGAATGCCATCAAAGAAACCGCTGAAAAAAATCTCGGTGCCGAGAAAGCCGAAATTTTTGAAGGTCATATCATGCTGCTCGAAGACGAGGAGCTTGAAAACGAAATCACTGACATCATCAAAAGCAAAAAAACCGCCGATTACGCGGTCAACCAGGTGATTGAAGAACAGGCCACCGCCCTGGAAGGTCTTGATGATGAATATCTGAAAGAACGCGCGGCAGATGTCCGCGATATCGGTAACCGCCTGCTGAAAAATATCCTCGGCATGCCGATTATCGACCTCAGCGCCATCTCTGATGAAGTGATCCTGGTTTCCAAAGACCTGACACCGTCCGAAACCGCACAGCTGAACCTGAAAAAAGTGCTGGGTTTTATCACCGATATCGGCGGCCGGACCTCCCACACCTCCATCATGGCCCGTTCGCTGGAAATCCCTGCCGTGGTCGGTACCGGTAATGCCACTGAAAATATCAAAAGTGATGATTACCTGATTCTGGATGCGGTTAATAACACCATTTATCTCAATCCGTCTGAAGAAGAGATTGAGCGCATGAAAGAAGTGCGCGATGACTATCTGGCGGAAAAAGCCGAACTGGCAAAACTTAAAGACCTGCCTGCGATTACCCTCGACGGTCATCAGGTGGAAGTCTGTGCCAACATCGGTACCGTGCGCGATATGCCGGGTGCCGAACGCAACGGCGCGGAAGGTGTCGGTTTATACCGCACCGAATTCCTGTTTATGGATCGCGACTCGCTGCCGACAGAAGAAGAGCAGTTCCGTGCTTACAAAGACGTCGCTCAGGCGATGCCGGATGAAGCCATTATTGTCCGCACCATGGACATCGGCGGTGATAAAGACCTGCCATATATGAATCTGCCGAAAGAGGAAAACCCGTTCCTCGGCTGGCGCGCCATCCGTATCTGTCTGGATCGCCGTGAAATTCT
>OCAE01001392.1_pt1 | contig 11013 bp, 15 predicted proteins | sample 1495581 | NCBI WGS metagenome assembly OCAE01 (sample SAMEA2580278, study PRJEB22360) | human gut metagenome | biome: human gut; feature: human-associated habitat; material: faeces | place: Denmark | collected 2008/2010 | reverse complement strand
GGGAACTGCGGGGCCCGGGAAGGGAAAAAGCCCCCCGGCCTGCCGCATCCGGTTCCGCTGCTGGCGGTCACTGCTTACAGCGGCACAGGCAAAACCACCCTGCTGAAAAAACTGATCCCGCTGCTGCGGGAAAGCGGGCTGCGTATCGGCCTGGTCAAACACACACATCACGATATGGATGTGGACACGCCGGGGAAAGACAGCTATGAGCTGCGCAAAGCGGGCGCTTATCAAACCCTGGTGGTCAGCCGGGAGCGGTTTGCACTGATGACCGAAACCCCGGGCGGCGCGGAGCCGGATCTGATGCAGCTGGCTGACCGCTTTGATACCCGGGAGCTGGATCTTATCCTGGTGGAAGGGTTCAAGGGTGAATCCGTACCGAAAATTGCCCTGTTTCGTGATGTGACTGACCGCCCGTACCAGACACTGCTGGATGAATTTGTTATTGCATTTGCGTCAGATAAACCACGGCAGGATATCACGGTACCGCAGCTGGATATCAACAATATCACTGCCATCCGCGACTTTATTGTCAGCTGGCTGGAAAATAATCCGTAACCGTCACTCATATCGGGACTGGTATAAAATCATGTTACCCGGCCCGATATGAGTCTCACCGGGATACTCATACTTTTTATCCTTAAAAAACCGTTTAATATTATTATTTACGTTTTAAAAACAGAGAAATATTGAATATGGCGTTATTTAATCTATTCTGAAAACGTGTTTATTGTATTTTCTGAAACAAAAAACGAGGTTTATTTATCATGAAAAAGTATTTTGTCACCGCGTGTCTGGTTGCTGCAAGTGCATTTTCCTCAGTGGCTCTCGCTGAACCTGCTGATATTCAGGTACCCGATAAAATGACCTGTAAAGAGTTCGTGAATCTGAATCCGCAAAGCTGGGCACCGGTTGCCCTGTGGGTGATCAGCAAAGACACACAATATCCGGGCGGTGACTTTGTGGCACTGTCAGAAAAAGGGATTGCAGAAGCGCCAAAAATCGTTGAATTCTGTAAAAAATTCCCGGAAGGTACCCTTCAGGATTACCTGGCAGCCCGCAATAAATAATCCCTGAAAATAAAGACTCAAACGCCGGGGCATGTTCCGGCGTTTTTATGCCATTATTCCGGCAAACTTTCCGCTGCATATTTGCTACAGTATATCTTTCAGCCGCTTTACCGGATAAAAGATATAATGAGTGACGAACTGATTCTGGTCGATGAACATGATAATGCCCTCGGGTATGACGAAAAACTCCGCGTTCATCAGCTCGGATTACTCCACCGTGCGTTTTCTGTGTTCCTGTTTAATGATGCGGGTGAATTGCTGATCCAGCAGCGCGCACTCAGCAAATACCATTCCGGCGGATTGTGGGCCAACAGCTGCTGCAGTCATCCCCGTCGCGGTGAATCGCTGGAACAGGCAACACAGCGCCGTCTGCAGGAAGAGCTGGGGATCACCTGCCCTTTACAGCCTGCCGGTCATATCATTTACCGGGCGGATGTTCCGCCGTCACTGATTGAACATGAGTATGACCACCTGTTTACCGGTCACTATAACGGCCCGTTTTCCCTGAACCCGCAGGAAGTCGCTGCCGTGCGCTGGATACCACTCACTGACCTGAAAAAAGAGATGCATGATCATCCGCAACAATTTGCCGAATGGTTTAACGTCATTGCCAAAAAGTCCCCTTTATTACAGATAACAACATCATGACGCTGATTACTGAAGAACGTGCGCCTTCCGCACAGGAGTACTGCGCCCTGCGCATTAAGGCCGGATTATCGGCAAAATCACTGAAAGCCGCTGAAATCGGGCTGCCCAACAGTTTATATATCGTGACTATCCGGGATGCCGGAACGCTTATCGCCATGGGGCGCGTGATCGGTGACGGTGCCTGTAATTTTGAGGTGGTTGATGTCGCCGTTGATCCGGCATATCAGGGCACGGGGCTCGGTCGCCGGGTTATGAACCGCATCGATGGCTATCTCACATCCGCCACATTCGAAGGTTCCTATGTCTCGATGATCGCGGATAAACCCTGTTTCTATGAAAAACTCGGCTGGAAATCGGTCAGCCCGGCATCAGAGGGAATGTCGAAGAAGTTCGGGTGACCGCCAGCTATTCAGAATAGATGCCGGTTGCCAGCTGCAGATCCCGTAATGTAATCATCAGCAGCATCGGGTCAGCCGGTGACGGCATAAAACCGGTATGCTCATAAAAACGTCTGGCATTATCAGACAGAGCACGGACAACAATACCGCGGATACCCACAATCCCGGCCGCCTGCAAGACCCGCAGTGCGGCATCTTTTATCAGACCCCGTCCAATCCCTCTGCCTTTTACGCTTTCATCAACAGCAAGACGTCCCAACAGAATAACCGGAATTTCCGGAGGCATATTACGTCTGAAGCGTCCCGCCGCCTGTGAACAGGTAATAACACCTGTCGATAATGCATAATAGGCCATTATCCGGTTATGGTGGCAGACGACAAATGTCCGTGAAGCGCCGGATTGCTGATTTTGCCATGCGCGGGTTTTCAGCCAATGGTTAAGGGACTCCTCACCTGACTGAAAAGCGGTAAAATCATGATGCTGCTGCAAGGGTTCCGGTGCCGTTAAGTTCAATATTACTTCTCCCACGGCGCCTTCATCAGCATGGTCTTCTTCAGCGCCTCACCGGACTGTGGTGCCATATCCAGTCTGGTAATAAACTGCTGATAGACATCGGTACTGACATCAATAACCCGTAAATCTGCCAGTGTTTCTTCGGCAGCACGCCGCGCAGCTTCCAGTACGAACTCTGTTCTGTTTTTACCGGCAGCATGCGCTGCGCGATCAATCAGAATTTTATCTTCCGGTTTGATGCGTAAATTCAATGTTGAACGGGTGATATTCACGCCGGACACAGGATGCTGCTCATCTGTGTGTTTTGTCATATCCTCCTCCGGAATAATGTTACATCCTCTTAAACATAACATGGTGTAGTGTCATTGTCATTACGTAAAAATAAAGCAGGAAAGTTATATTTAATCAGTCTGTCGGCCCGGCGCCGGAGGAAATGCCGAAGAAGTTCAGGTGAAATAACAATAAAGAAACTATGATTCTCAGAGATAAAAGATTAATCTCAAATATCAGAATTAATCTGTAGTTAGTCAAACCTGACTAAATTGACATAATGGACTTCATTTATAATAAGGTTACTAATAATGGCAAACTCAATATATCTGAAAATCAAAGGGACATCTCAGGGTGATATTTCAAAAGGATGCTCGACTTATGATTCTATTGGTAATAAGTATCAGAACGGTCACGAAGACCAAATCTATGTTTATTCATTTGATTATGATATAAACAGAGATCAAAATATCAGCCATTCCCCGGTGATTATCTCTAAACCGATAGATAAATCCTCTCCGCTTTTAGGTGTTGCCATAACAAACAATGAGATTCTGGAATGTGAACTGGAGTTTTACAGAACAGGTCCGCATGGTCATCAGGAGAAATATTATACTGTAAAACTGACTAAAGCCAGTATTACCAATATATCTGCCCATTACCCGAATTCTCTTACCCATGCAGATGCTCAGGCATATGAAGACATAACGATAAAATATGAAAGCATCACCTGGAACCATCTCAGTGCCGGAACATCAGGTTACAGTATCCGGCAAAATATCTAGTTTTTTTCCACCAGGAACGATGTGGTTTGTTCTGATTCATTGATGATAATATCAATTTTTGTATAATCCTTAACCCATCGTTCTCTCTTCCGGTATTGGTCAAACTCCCCGGAGAAACCTGACTGTTTAATATAATCAAAGAGTTCATGGTTTCTCTCCGCATCGACATTAAAAAAAATAATATCATTAAACTCACCTGAACCTCCGTCAACAGGCTCATAGTTTATTTTATACTCGCCGGATATCATTGGGATTTCTTTTATTTCATCAAATGAATACAAATAATAGTAAACTATATTTAATTTTGTATACTCCCTGCTTCCCGGCAAAAACAAAAACACGACCGTTACGAGAAATGAAAAAATCAGTAACAGGGAAATAATCAGTTTACTCAACTTTAATCCATTCACTTTCAGCTCCGAAATTAATCCCTGTAGTATCTTTTATATGTATCAGTATCTGATTTATTGTTATATCACTGATAGGTTTTACAGTATCTAAGAATAAAGGTAATGATACAAAATAAGGCCGGGCATTATTAGGATATTCCAGTGGATCAGGGAATATCAGCGGCTGGAAAATTTTATTCTTATACTTTCCTATTGACCCATAATAGTCCCAGCGCCTGTATGCAGCCTCTTTACTGACGATTGTCAGATAGCTCACCGGGTCTGCATCACTTGTCGCTTTATAAAAACCAAGCAGGTTCGATATACAATCCTCTCCGCTATAGCCGCTGTCCGTAGTCCAACTGAACGGAAATGAATCCTGAAGTGACTCAAATTTATGTGTGGTGTACATGATTATCGTAAGCGCAACTCTTTTCTTATCGCTGTCAGATAACCCCCTTCTGACTTTCCATCGCGTTATTTTCGATACACCATGTGCTCTGCCTTTCCCCATATACTGAGAGTATTTCACTGTAAAATAAGGTTCTTTGGTACTGACATCACCGGCATTTAATACATTCATCAGAACAGATGCATCTTCTCCTTTTGCATGCCCCGTATCTATCCAGCCTAATTCTTCGGTATAAATCAGCCTTCCGCTGTTAATATCTGATCTTTTAGTCATATTTCACATCCATGTTGTATTTCTATATAGCATTCACTCACTGATTATATCATTCGGTTTATTGCCGGGTTCCTCATCTTAACTGTGCAGAATCGACATGTGATAACAGAATACTAACGATAGCACATAAGTAAAAAAACCGGCTATATGACATGCATACAGCCGGTTTCATTTATCAAATCGTCACCATCAGCGCATTGTCACAAACTCTTCCGCTGCTGTCGGGTGAATGGCCACGGTGTTATCAAAATCTTTCTTGGTGGCGCCCATTTTCAGTGCGACCGCAAAGCCCTGCAGGATTTCGTCCATGCCGTAACCGATGCCGTGGATACCGACGATTTTCTCGTCTTTACCCGCACACACCAGTTTCATTTTGCATGGCTGGCGGTGGCTGGTGACCGCGGTATACATGGCGGTGAAAGAGGACTTGTAGCATTTCACATTGTCCGCGCCGTACTGCTCAATCGCCTGTGGTTCGGTCAGACCCACGGTACCGATAGCCGGGTGGCTGAAGACAACGGTCGGGATGTTGGTGTAATCAAGGTGTTCGTCCGGCTTGTTGTTAAACAGGCGCTCAGAGAGACGGCGGCCTGCGGCAACCGCAACCGGTGTCAGTTCAACTGCGCCGGTGTTATCACCCACCGCGTACAGGCCCGGAACTGACGTGTTCTGGTATTTATCCACCTGAATATAACCGCGATCGCTGAGTTTCACGCCGGTCACATCCAGATTGATATTGTCTGTTGCCGGTTCACGACCGATAGCCCAGATCAGGCAATCCACGGTCTGTTCGTGACCGTTTTCCAGTTGCAGAGTCAGGCTGCCATCGGCATTTTTCACAACCGCTTTCGGTACCGAGTTGGTGTGCAGTGACGGCCCTTCGGTATTCATCACTTCGACCAGCGTTTCTGTGATCAGCGGGTCGAAATTACGCAACGGTGCATGTTTGCGGACAAACAGATGTGTTTCGCTGCCCAGGGCATTCAGCACCCCTGCCAGTTCCACGGCGATATACCCGGCACCGACCACCGCCACACGTGACGGTAAAGCTTTCAGTGCGAAGAAACCATCAGAATCAATCCCGTATTCCGCGCCCGGGATGGACGGCGGAACCGGACGGCCGCCGGTAGCGATCAGGATATGATCCGCGGTGTACGTTTCACCGTTCACTTCCACGGTATGCGCATCTTTAAAACGGGCAAACCCGGTGATCACATCCACTTTATTATTACCGAGAACGCGCTCATAAGACTGGTGAATACGATCAATATACGCAGAACGGCTTTCCAGCAATTTGTCCCAGCTGAAATGGTTGATGGTGGTATCAAACCCGTAATCCGGGCCGTACTGGCGGATAGCTTCCGCAATCTGCGCACCGTACCACATCACTTTTTTCGGGACACAACCGACGTTAACACACGTGCCGCCGAGCGCTTTTGCTTCAATCAGGGCACATTTCTGCCCGTACATTGCTGCCCGGTTTACAGACGCAATACCGGCACTGCCGCCGCCGATTGCAATATAATCGTAATGTTTGCTCATAGTTGGCTCGTTCCATTTATCAGTCAATACATAAACACCCGCTGCCGTCATGCCCGCAGCGGAAACGAATTATTCCGGTGTGATCCATTCAACCAGTGTATGCCCTGTACCTTCCGGTACCAGCACGTTATGCAGCCACGGCAGCACGGATTTCATCTGCGATTCCAGCTTCCACGGAGGGTTAATCACAATCATACCGGATGCGGTCATACCGCGCTGATCACTGTCAGGGCGTACCGCCAGTTCGATTTGCAGAATTTTGCGGATCCCGGTTGCCTGAAAATCTTTTACCATCCGTTTGATCTGCTGGCGCAACACCACCGGATACCAGACCGCATAAGTCCCGGTTGCAAAGCGGCGGTGACCTTCCTGAATTCCTTTCACCACGGCCTGATAATCACTTTTCAGTTCATACGGCGGGTCAATCAGCACAAATCCGCGCCGGAACGACGGCGGTAACTGTGATTTCAGTTGCTGATAGCCATCTTCCCGTACCACACGGGCACGGTTATCGCGGCTGAATTCGTTGCGCAGCAGCGGAAAATCAGACGGATGCAGTTCGCTGATATTTAATTTATCGTGATCACGCAGCAAATGTGCAGCGATCAGCGGCGACCCCGGATAAAAACGCAGGTCACCACGCGGGTTCAGTGCACTGACGGCCTCAAGATACGTTTTCAGTTCTTCCGGCACCGATTCCTGCGCCCAGATACGGGCGATCCCTTCCAGGTACTCCCCGGTACGCTCCGCATGCTCACCACTGAGCTGATAACGCCCGGCACCGGCGTGCGTATCCAGATACAAAAAGGGTTTGTCTTTCTCTTTTAATGATTCAATGATCAGACTCTGGACGGTGTGTTTTAACACATCCGCATGGTTGCCGGCGTGAAAGCTGTGGCGGTAACTAAGCATACAAAGGCCTCAGATGGTCGGGTGTACACCACCCGGAACAAGAATATCAGTACAGATTGAAGCACTCAGTATAACCTGATTTCGGCAGGAAAGAACCAATGCCCTTTCCTCATCTGTGCGGCGTGATAATGAACCATTGTCATTATCAGTAGTCATAAAATGACGATTGATATAAATAGCGAGGTAAATATGACACGTTTTACAACCACGGTGCTGGCACTGGCAACATTACTGGTCAGCACCTCCGCGCTGAGTGCGCAGAATGGCTGTGACATTAAAAAGAGTAAAATTCAGGAGCAGCTCAGCTACGCCAAAGCACACGGCAACACACACCGGGTGCAGGGGCTGGAGCGGGCTTTGCAGAATGTGAATACTTACTGCACACCAAACAGTCTGCGGGATGATGCCCGTGATGAAGTCAGCGACCGGACAAAAGAAGTGGCTGAACGCAAAGCCGATTTGCAGAAAGCCATTGATAAAGGCGATATCAGTAAGATTGCCAAACGCGAACGCAAACTGGCCGAAGCCGAAGCGGAATTAAAAGAAGCGCAGGCAGAACTGGATGCATTATCGAAGTAATCATGCCGCTGCCGGTTTTCTGATAACAGAAACCGGCAAACAGTATTAAAACGCGGTTGCTCTTAACTGACCGAAATAATTCGTCAGCCGGAAGCGAACTTCAAAATTCCGCGTTCCGGGATAAATATTCAGGCGGCGCTGAACGTCTGACCCGAGCGTTATCAGCGCAGTATAAGAATATCCGCTCCGGAAGGGGTAATTCTGCACTGAAATACAGCGCTCCCGGCTGACCGCCGCCTGCGCCGGTGTAAAGGTATGCGTTAACAGCCGTTTATGCTCACTGCCGATTTCATTAATATCCAGACGGATAATTCTCTCATCTCCTTCCGGCCGGGTAAGCAGACACACATGGTTTGACACAACCACCACGTTTGCCGGTAAATACGGCCCCTCCGGTTTATAAACACACCCGGTAATAAGCACCAGAATAACCGTGATCAGCAGAGATCGGTAATTCCGCCGGTTATTTCCGGGAAAAACATATTTATTATTCATATTGTGAACATCTTATAATATGGTCTTTATTTTCATTATTCTGAGATGAAATAAGCGCGGTTAATTACATATTATTATCCCAGTTTATCAATCGGGAAATTCTGAAGGCTGTTATATCAAAACCTGAATTGTTCATCCTATGAGTCCTGTAGTAAACTTAAACGGAATCAATTTCCGAACAAGCGAGGATACATGACCCGGGAAAATGACACACCGGAAGATGACAACAGCACATCATCATTAACCCCCCTGCGGAAGAATTTTGATGAAGGAATAAAACAGGGAAAAAAAGCCCTGAAATGGAGTGTGAAAACCGGGAATTATATCCGCGATATCCCGTTTATTGCTCACCTGATCCGCACAGCCACCCGCTTTAATGACAGAATGGGCAGCCCGTTCGGTGCCGCGATCACCTATTTCTCGTTTTTATCCATGATCCCGATTCTGATGGTCTCTTTTGCCGCCGCCGGTTATGTGCTGGCCTTTAATCCGGAACTGCTTACCAAACTGATCCGTGGTGTTGCCAACAGTATCAGCGACCCGACACTCGCTGCCACCATTGAACGCAGTATCGATACCGCCATCCGCCAGCGTGCGACCGTGGGGTTAACCGGTCTGGCACTGGCACTCTATTCCGGGGTGAACTGGGTGGGTAATCTGCGGATGGCTATCCGTGCGCAGTACCATGACCAGTGGGAGCCGGATATCGAAGTCAAAGAGAATATGTTTCTGCGCTATCTGCGGGATTTTCTCGCACTGATCGGCCTGCTGGTGGCACTGGTGATCACCCTTTCCCTGACCTCCATTGCCGGTGCCGCACAAGCCCGGATAGTCGCGTTTCTCGGCCTGGATGCGGTCGAATGGCTGCGTCCCGCCTGGACAGCGATCGGCCTGACCATTTCCATCCTTGCCAACTACCTGCTGTTTACCTGGATTCTCTGGATCCTGCCGCGTATGAAGCTGAGCCGCCGCTCTCTGCTGAAAGGCACACTGCTGGCTGCGATCGGCTTTGAGATCCTGAAAACCATCATGACCTGGCTGCTGCCGAATATGGCGGCCTCCCCGTCCGGTGCGGCATTTGGTTCGGTGATCGGCCTGATGGCCTTTTTCTATTTCTTCGCACGGCTGATCCTCTTTTCTGCCGCCTGGATTGCGACTGACATCCAAAAAAATAAAACCACCTGAGATTTTGGCTGCAATATGGTATGAATATCAGTCAGTGTAACGGATACTGAACCGTTACCGGCTGATATTCAGACAGTTACAGACAACGACATCATCAGGAGCCTCTATGCCATTCATCAATATCCGCATCACCAAAGAGGGTGCGACCGCAGAACAAAAACAAAAACTGATTGAAGGTGCCACGCAGTTACTCGTTGATGTACTGGGGAAAAATCCGGCTTCAACGTTTGTGATTATTGATGAGGTGGAAACCGATAACTGGGGTGTCGGCGGGCAGAGCGTGACGAAACTGCGCGCTGATGCGAAGAAATAACGATGCCCGCGCGGAATTTGTCTGCCCTGCTGCAGGATGTTCAGCCGGCAGGTTTTGCCACGGCGTTCTGTTTCACCGGTGAAGGGTGTGATCTGCCGGACGGTGCCGCACACGGCGGCCTGAGCAGAAGCGACAGTACACCGGTTACCCCGGATACCCCGGTGCGGATCGCCAGTAATACCAAGACGTTCACCGCGGCGGCCGTGCTGCGTCTGTATGAACAGCAGAAACTCAGTCTCAGTTCACCGATCGCACCGCTGCTCTCCCCGCAGTATGTCCGCTGGCTGACAGAGGCAGGTTATGATCTGAATGCCATCACGGTGCAGCATCTGCTCAGTCACAGCAGCGGGCTGTATGATCATGCCGATGAGAAGTATATCCGTGATGTACTCGCGGACCCGGGCCATCTCTGGACACGGGATGAGCAGATCCGCCTGTATGTCAGCCGGGGCTATCCGCTGATGAAACCAGGCCTCTGTTACTTCTATTCCGATACCGGATACCTGCTGCTGGGCGATATCATTGAACGGGCCACGCAGCTGCCTCTGGCACAGGCAGTCCGGCAGTTGCTGCGCTTTGATGCCCCGGGTATGGAACCCGCTTACTGGGAGCTGGAAGAGCCGGTGCCGGCGGGTCTTCCGCCACGGGCACACCAGTATCTCGGCAATATTGACGGGGATACTATCAGCCCGACGATGGATCTTTGGGGTGGCGGCGGGTTAATTATGTCGGTAAATGCCCTGGCGGTGTTTATGGCGAATCTGTTTGAAGGACGTATTTTTGACAAGCCGGAAACCCTTGCAACCATGCTGCAACCGGGCAGCCATGACGGCGCGGAAGATTACCGCTGCGGGGTGATGGTGACAGAGCGGGACGGACAGGCGCTCTGGTATCACCTTGGATTCTGGGGAACCGCGGCTTATTATCACCCGCAGAAAAAAATTGCGGCGGCGGGATTTGTGAATAACCGTGATACCCGTCCATGGCTGATGAATCTGCTGGAAAGCAGTTTGTGTCAGGACGATGACTAACCATTAAAAAGGGTATCTTTCAGATACCCTTTTTATTTCATGCTGTTACCCAAAATCAGGCACTGACACCGTCGGTGCTATTATCTGCCGCCGGTGGTTCGCTGTTACCGTTTTGTCCGCCTTTTTTATCCGGTGCCGGTGCTGCCGGTTTCACGTCCTGTGACGGCTCTGCGGCTTTTCCGGGTTGGTGCTGAACG
>OCAE01001389.1_pt1 | contig 11026 bp, 10 predicted proteins | sample 1495581 | NCBI WGS metagenome assembly OCAE01 (sample SAMEA2580278, study PRJEB22360) | human gut metagenome | biome: human gut; feature: human-associated habitat; material: faeces | place: Denmark | collected 2008/2010 | reverse complement strand
AATATAAATATAGACTTATTTAAAAATATTATTATGATTATTGCAAGTGTTAGTTGGGTTGGAATTTGTGTTCTGTGCCCAATAGAACATAGGAGTAACCCTATAAGTGATAGGGAAAAATTGGTTTATAAGAAAACTGCTATATTTATATCTACAGTAGTGTTATTGATAACAATTTTAAGTCTTTCTTTGAGTATATTTGTAGATTATTTCACATATAGCGCATTTGCCATGTTTTGGATTTTTGTGATGTTAGTATTAGGTAAGTTAAAAGCTAAAGTATAAGTAAAATATGTATGAGGGAGAGTTAAGTTATGAAAAAGTTTATTGTAAGATTTATGAAGTTTGCTAGCTCATTGGCACTTAGCACTGCTATTTTGTCAGCTAATAGTACCTGTCCTTGGATTATTCATCAGCCTAAAGTACCCAAAGAAATCAGCAATCTAAAGAAGACAAATTAAATACAAGCACTTATTTATACAAAATTATCAGGAAAAAAGAAATTATTATATTTTAATAAGATTAAAACAATATAAAATCAGATACAAAATTTATTTTATTTATTTTATAGGAGCCTAATACCTATTTGGTAATATATTAGTGCGCCAATTTAGGGGGATATAGTGTATTTAATGAAATGACTTACGGAGAGTAAGTCATTTGTATGTATTTTATGTAAACTTATGATATAATGAAGGGTAAAGTTTAATTAAAATAATAAAAAACTTTAGTATAGATAGTAATTTAGGAGGTAGGGTATGAGTATGATACATAAATTTTCTATGAATGGATATAATATCGTTTTAGATGTGAATGGTGGAGCTGTTCATGTGTTAGATGATGTTGCATACGATTTGTTAGATTTTTATAAAGAAAAAAGTAAAGAAGAAATATTAGAGATATTAAAATCAAAATATCAAGAAGAAAAAATAAATGAAGCATATGAAGAAATATTAAATTTGGAAAAAGAGGGTCTTTTATATACAGAAGATACATATCAATATCATCCAAGCTTTGTACATAGAGAGCCTGTAGTAAAAGCTTTATGTTTAAATGTAGCTCATGATTGTAACTTAAAATGTAAATACTGTTTTGCAGCTCAAGGTGATTTTGGAGGAGAAAAAGAACTTATGAGTTTTGAAGTTGGTAAGGCAGCAATTGACTATTTGATTGCTAATTCAGGAAGTAGAAAGAACCTAGAGATAGATTTCTTTGGTGGAGAGCCTTTGATGAACTTTGAGGTTGTAAAACAACTGGTTGACTATGGAAGAAGTGTAGAAAAAGATTATAATAAAAATATAAGATTTACAATAACTACAAATGGTGTACTGCTAAATGATGAGATTATAGATTATATAAATGAAAATATGCATAATGTAGTTTTAAGTTTAGATGGAAGAAAAGAAGTTAATGATAATATGAGACCAACTTTAAATGATAAAGGAAGTTATGATATTACATTACCACGATTTAAGAAACTTGTGGAAAAAAGAGCAAAAGATAAGTATTATTATATAAGAGGTACTTTTACAAGAGATAATTTAGATTTTTCAAAAGATGTTATGCATTTTGCAGATTTAGGATTTAAATTAACCTCTGTAGAGCCAGTTGTTGGAGATGAGAGTAATCCATATGCACTTAGAGAAGAAGATTTACCTAAGATATTTGAAGAGTACGAAAAATTTGCTGTAGAGTATGCAGATAGACAATTACAAGGAGATGGATTTAAATTTTTCCATTTTATGATAGACCTAAATCAAGGTCCATGTGTAATAAAGAGAATAACTGGATGTGGAGCTGGAAATGAGTATCTTTCTGTAACTCCAAATGGAGATATATATCCATGTCATCAATTTGTTGGAAATGAAGAATTTAAAATGGCAAATATATTTGATGAAGAAATAGTACTTCCAGAAAATTTAAAAAATATGTTTAGAGAAGCTCATGTATATACTAAAGAAGAGTGTAAACAATGTTGGAATAAGTTTTACTGTTCAGGTGGATGTCATGCAAATGCGATAAACTTTAATAATGACATATCAAAACCATATGAATTAGGATGTGAAATGCAAAGAAAACGTACAGAGTGCTCTATAATGATACAAGCTAAGTTAATGTTAGAAGGAGCAACCAACTAAATTTATATTTTAAAGGAGTTGTTTATATATGATTAGAGATTATTTAGAAGATAAACCTTTAATTGACGAAAGTGTATTTGTGGCAAAATCAGCAGATGTAATTGGAAATGTTAAAATAGGCAAAGATTCAAGTATATGGTACAATGCAGTAGTTAGGGGTGATGAAGGACCAATAACTATTGGAGAAAACACTAATATACAAGATTGTTCTATAGTGCATGGAGATACAGAAACTATAATTGGTAACAATGTAACAGTTGGGCATAGGTCTATAGTTCATGGTTGTAAAATTAGTGATAATGTGTTAATTGGTATGGGTTCAATAATATTGGATAATGCTGAAATAGGAGAATATACTCTGATAGGAGCAGGTACACTAATTACATCTAATAAGAAGTTTCCACCAGGTGTTTTGATAATGGGTTCTCCTGGTAAGGTTGTTAGAGAGCTTACAGAAGAAGATAAAAAATATATTGATGAATCTTATGAATGGTATTTAGAGGCAGCACAAAATCAAAAATATTAGTTTAAAGAGTGGTTGTTTCAAAACATATTTAAATCTGTTTTGAGGCAACCACTAATTTATTTTATTAGATTTTGTTGATATTTTAGTTTTCAAAAAGTATTTGATTAAACCAGATATAAAATGTCAAAAATAAAAATTAACTGAGTTAAATAATTTTAATAAAATTGGTAGTATATGTGATAAAATTAAATATTAAAGAGGATATAGGATATTAGAATATCAATTGGTGAAATAATGTCATATACGATAAATTAAGGTGTAAGTTTTTGGGTATACCTATCTTAGGAGTGAAAAGATTTGAGAATAAGTTATAGAAATTTAAAGCGATATAGAGAAATTGGATATGTTTTAATAAAGTATGGTTTTAGTTTTATTGTAGAAAGACTAAATATAGAAGGAATTGCCTATAAAATACCACTATTTGACCCACCAGAAGAAATAAAAAATATGACAACTGGTGAGAGAATGAAAAGAGTTTTAGAAGAACTAGGACCTACATATATAAAAATAGGACAGATATTGAGTACAAGAAAAGACTTGTTAGACCAGGATATAATTGATGAAATATCAAAACTCAGAGATGATGTAGAGAAATTTGATTCAAATATAGCTATTGATATATTTAAAGAAGAAGTGGGTTTAAGTATAGAAGAAATATTCTTAGAATTTAAAGAAGAACCAATAGCAGCAGCTTCAATTGGTCAAGTTTATGAAGGTGTACTTAAAACGGGAGAAGAAGTAATCGTAAAAATTCAAAGACCAAATATAGAGAAAATAATAAAATCTGATTTAGAGATTCTTAGAACTATTGCAAATACTTTAAAAGATTTAAAAAAGGATTTTAATTTAGATTTAGTACAGATGATTGAAGAATTTCAAACTCAATTAATGAGGGAACTTGATTATACATTTGAAGCTATAAATGCAACTAAATTCTCTAGGATATTTAAAAATAGTGATGAAGTATATATACCTAAAGTATATTCAGAATATAATACTAAGAAAATTTTAGTAATGGAGAAAGTTAATGGTACAAAGTTAAGTGATGTAGAAAAAATAAGGAGACTAGGTTATAACACAAAAACTATTGTTGAAATAGGAGTTAGGTCATTTTTTACACAGGTATTATCTCATGGATTTTTTCATGCAGACCCACATCCAGGTAATATATTCGTAGTTGCTAAAAATAAGATAGCATATATAGATTTTGGAATGATTGGAATTATTGATAATAAAACTTTAAACCAATTAAATGAAATTGCATTAGCAGGTGTAGAAAAGAATGTTGACAAGATAATATATCTATTGATAGAAATGGATGCATTAAATGGAGAGGCTGATATTAAGGGACTTAGACAGGATTTACTTTATCTAATACATTATTACTATGATATTTCTATAGAAAAAATAAATGTAACAGATATATTAAATGAACTATTTAGGTTTTTTAGACAGTATAAAATAGTCATGCCTGCACAATTTGTAACTCTTGCAAAGACAGTTATAACATTAGAAGGAACAAGTAGAACTTTAAACACAGATTTTTCTTTTGGTTCTATGGGAAAAGAGTTTATGAAACATCATTATAAGAGTAAATTTAACCCTAAAAATGTTGTTTTAAGTTCAAGACAAAATGTAGAAGAAATATTACTGGACATAAAAACTATTCCAAAGCAATTAAAAGCAATTTTAAAAAATATAGAAAGAAATAATATAAAAATGCAAATTGAAGATGTTAAAATGACGAGGTTAGAAAATTGTATAATAGAGCTAACATCTCAAATATCTTTGAGTTTAGTGTTGGCATCTATTATAGTAGGTTCTTCTCTTATAATTGCATCTCCAAATATAGAAAATAATATATGGATAAAATTTACTGCAATAGCGGGTTTCTTTATATCCTTTATAATAGGCCTTTGCTTAGTTATAAGAAGTATTAGGTCAAAATACAAAAAAGATTAGGGGGAATTAAATTTGAAAAAATGGATATTGAAGTATAAAGGTAAGATAGAGGAAAGTGAATTTAGCAAAAAACTTAATATTTCCCCGGAAATCTGCCAAATTTTAAAAAATAGAGGGATATGTACTGAAAAAGATTCAGAAATATTTATGAATCCATCTTTAGATTATTTAAGAGACCCTTTTTTAATGAAAGATATGCAAAAAGCTGTTGATAGAATAAAGTTAGCAGTTGAGAAGAACGAAAAAATTTGGATTTACGGAGATTATGATGTTGATGGTGTATCATCTACATCTATCTTGTGCTTATATTTTAAGAGTATAGGTTACAATGTTGATTACTATATTCCTAATAGATTAGAAGAAGGGTATGGTATAAATGAAGATGCTATTAAGCTTATAAGCTCTAGGGGATGTGACTTGATTATAAGTGTTGACTGTGGAATTACATCAGTGTCTGAGGTCAATACAGCGAATGATTTGGGCATAGATGTTATAATTACAGACCATCATGAATGTCAAAGTGAAATTCCATCAGCCTTTGCAGTAATAAATCCAAAACAAGAAGATTGTAATTATCCATTTGATTCACTATGTGGATGTGGTGTAGCATTTAAAATGATTCAAGCCTTGACTCCAAAAGAAGAATTTAAAACTAGTATGTATAATTATTTGGAAATAGTAACACTAGCAACTATTTGTGATATTGTTCCACTTATAGATGAAAATAGAATAATTGTAAAAAATGGTTTAAAATCAATGAAAGAAGGCAAAAATATTGGATTAAGGGAGCTTATAAAAGTTTGTGGTGTAGAAAGTGATAAGATAGGTTCTTCTCATATAGGTTTTGCAATAGGTCCTAGGATAAATGCTTCAGGTCGATTGGGATATTCTTACTTAGGAGTAGAGCTATTTACTACTCAATCACAAGAAGAGGCAGTAGAAATAGCTAGTATATTGGAAGAAAAAAATAATGAAAGACAGATGATAGAAGCTAAGATGTATCATGAAGCTGAAGAAATGCTAAAGTCTAATAGCAGATACAATGATGACAAGGTGTTGGTTTTAGCTAAAGAGGGTTGGCAACATGGAATAATAGGAATTGTAGCATCAAAGTTAACTGAAAAATACTACAAACCAACAATTCTTCTAGGTATAGAAAATGGGGAGGCTACTGGTTCAGCGAGGTCAATAAAAGGATTTAATATATTTGAAGCTCTCATAAAGTGCAAAGACTTGATGACTAAGTTTGGTGGTCATGAACAAGCAGCAGGGTTATCCTTGGATTCAGACAATGTAGAAATTTTAGCAAATGAAATAAATAAATTTGCAGATTATAATTTAACTGAAGATGATATGATAGAGAATGTAAATGTTGAGTTTGAATTACAAGAAAATGTAATAAATTTAAATCTTGTAGAAGAATTACATAAGTTAGAACCCTTTGGATTAAATAATCCTAATCCTAGATTTATAGTTAGAAATTATATTTTAAAAGATTTGAAAGTTATAGGTAAGAATCAACAACATCTGAAATTAAGCATAGAAAAAGAGAAAAGCTATGAATGTATAGGATTTAATATGAGTCATTTAAAATCAATGTATAAAGTAGGAGACAAGGTAGATGTACTATTCCAATTAGATGAAAATAACTATATGGGAAATAGGAAAGTACAATTTTTACTTAAAGATATACGATTGGCTCGACCTAAAAGTGCAAGTAATGACAAACTTTCATTGAAATTAATGTCAAAAATAATACCAAAAGATACTCAAAGCCTGTATAATATATCTGTGTCTGATTTTGAATTATTTGATGGAAATACAGATATAAATATATTTGATTATTTTGAAAAAGATACACTAATAATATCTAATTCTATAAATGGATTTTATAGAGCAATGTCAGATATATCACTTATAGATTTGGATTTTAACATAAATTACAATATTATTGAAGATGATAGCAAAAATACTGATAAATTAGAGCTTATATTTTCTCCTAATATTGATAAAATAGACTTAAAAAGATATAATAATATTATTCTTTATGATTATTTATACAATAAAGGCGAATATTCGTATATATATGAGAATAAAAGAGAAGAAAGTGAAATTATAAAATATTATAATAAAACAGACCTATTATATTTAAAGAATGTAGTTAGTAATATAGTTCCATCAAGAGATGAATTTATAACAATTTATAAACAAGCACTCATAAAAAAAGAAATTGATTTGGATATGGTAAATATAAGGGAAACTTTTAATGTAATTCCATTAAAGTTTTTTACGATATTAAATGTATTTAGAGAATTAAATTTACTTGACTTTAATTTAAATTATGAAAAAAATTCTGTACTCATAAGAATATTGCCAAAACCACAGAAAAAATTAGACTTAAATGAGAGTTTAATACTCAATAATCTAAAAAATTTAGAAAAACAATACAATAGCAGTTATTAGGAGGCGTTTCCCATGGATTTAAAAAACTTTATAAGGAATATTGATGATTTCCCAAAGCCAGGCATCTATTTAAAGATGGAGATGCATTTAAATATGCAGTGGATTCTATAGTTGAAGAATTGAAAGATAAAGATGTAGATTTAGTAATAGGACCAGAAGCAAGAGGATTTTTGATGGGTACACCTGTAGCATATGCTTTAGGAGTAGGATTTGTTCCAATTAGAAAACCTGGAAAGTTACCAGGTGAAGTTGAGAGTTATGAGTATGGATTAGAGTATGGTACAGATACTTTAGAGATACATAAGGATGCAATTAAAAAGGGTCAAAAAGTAGCAATAGTAGATGATTTATTGGCTACTGGTGGAACTATGGAAGCCGCTGCCAAGCTTGTAGAAAAATTAGGTGGAGAAGTAGTTTCTATGCAATTTTTGATTGAGCTAAAATTCTTAAATGGGAGAGAAAAGTTGTCTAACTATGATGTTAATTCTCTTATAAAATACTAGTACTTTTATAATAGTTGGTATAACACCAACTATTTTCATATATATTAAAATTTTATACAAAATAGGTGGTTATATGCATGATAAAGAATTACAAGAAATAATTGAAAAAATAAAAGTTTATGCACCTAATGCAAATTTTGAAATGGTTGAAAAAGCCTATAATCTTGCAAAAAAAGCGCATGAAGGACAATATAGAAAATCTGGGGAACCATACTTTATTCATCCATTAGCAGTTGCAAATATTTTAATAGAGATGGAATTAGATATTGAAACTATAACAGCAGGTTTACTTCATGATGTTGTAGAAGATACAGAATATACCTATGAAGACATAAAAAAAGAATTTGGCAAAGAAGTAGCGGATTTGGTTGATGGAGTAACTAAACTTGGTCAAATAAAATATCGTTCGAAAGAAGAAACTCAATCTGAAAATTTAAGAAAAATGTTTTTGGCAATGGCGAAGGATATAAGGGTTATACTTATAAAACTTGCTGATAGATTGCACAACATGAGAACATTAAAATACATGCCTCCAGAAAAAGCAAAGTATAAAGCAAAAGAGACACTTGAAATTTATGGTGGTATAGCTCATAGATTAGGAATTTCCAAGATAAAGTGGGAACTAGAAGACAGAGCATTAAGATTTATGGACCCAGAAGGGTATTATGATTTAGTTAGTAGAGTATCAATGAAGAGAAGTCAAAGAGAGGATTATATTCAAGGAATTGTTGAACTTCTTAAAGATAAGTTTAAAGATTTAAGTATACCATGTGATGTATATGGTAGACCAAAGCATTTTTACAGTATATATAGAAAGATGCAAAAAAAACATAAGACTTTTGAAGAGATTTTTGATTTAACAGCAGTAAGGATATTGGTTGATAATGTAAAGGATTGCTATGCAGTACTTGGTATAGTTCATACATTATGGAGACCTATTCCAGGAAGATTTAAAGATTATATAGCAATGCCAAAACCCAATATGTATCAATCATTACACACCACTGTTGTAGGTCCTGATGGAGAACCTTTAGAGATACAAATAAGAACTCATGAGATGCATAATATAGCTGAAAATGGTATAGCAGCCCATTGGAAATATAAAGAAGGTATCTCTAGCAAAGAGTCAAAGGTTGAAGAAAAACTTCAATGGTTGAGACAGATGATGGAGTGGGAAAAAGATTTAAAAGACCCACAAGAGTTTATGGATGCACTTAAAGAAGATGTATTTAATAGTCAAGTTTATGTATTTACGCCAAAAGGAGACGTAATTGAATTACCAGCAGAATCAACACCTATAGATTTTGCCTATAGAGTTCATACAAATGTAGGTAATAAATGTGTAGGAGCTAAAATTGATGGAAGAATAGTTCCTATTGATTATAAGCTTCAAAATGGTAATATTGTCGAGGTACTTACATCATCTAATTCTAATGGACCAAGTAGGGATTGGCTTAATATAGTGAAGACCCCAAATGCAAAAAGTAGAATTAGACAATTTTTCAAGAAGGAAAGAAGAGAAGAAAATGTTGACCGTGGAAATACAATATTAGAAAGAGAATTTAAGAAGCATGATATACCACAAAAAGACCCTCTTGTTGAAAAATATATGGCATTAGTTGCTAAGAAATTTAATCAGCCAAGTGTTGAGGACTTAATTGCCACTGTAGGTTATGGTGGTATAATGTCATCTCAAGTGGTATCTAAGGTAAAAGACCTATATTTAAAAGAGGTTAAAAAAGCTAAAAAGGAACAACAGATACAAGAAGAAGATTTAAATAAACACAATATAAGTGAAACAGAATACAGTAAAAAGAGAAAGAAAAACGCATCACAAGGAATTATAGTAAAAGGGCTTGACAATATCTTAGTAAGATTTGCTAAGTGTTGTAATCCTCTTCCAGGAGATGAAATTGTAGGATATATTACTAAGGGTAGGGGAGTAGCCATACACAGAGCTGATTGCCCAAATGCAAACAATAATGGTGATTTCTTCCAAAATAGATTGGTGGAGGTTTCATGGAGTTCAGCAGGAAAAGGTAAGTTTGAAGCGGAAATTCAAATAAAAGCTATTGACAGAAGAGGAATTGTTAATGAAATAACTCATATTGTTGCAATGGATAAACTTAGTTTAAACGGAATAAATGCAAGAAAAGGTAAGGATAGTATTGTAAGTATAAACTTACTTGTAGAGGTTAATGACACAGAGGAATTAAAAATTCTAATGAAAAAATTAAAAGCAATTCCTGGTGTAGAAAGTATTTATAGAATGACAAATTAGAGTTAAAATAATAGGGAGGAAACTATGAGAGCAGTAGTGCAAAGAGTATCTTCATCTAAAGTTACAGTAGATGAAAACACTATAGGTCAAATAAATAAGGGGTTACTAGTATTGTTAGGAGTGACTCATGATGATAAATCAAGTGATGTAGATTATATGATTGATAAAATATTGAATCTGAGAATTTTTGAAGATGAAAATGACAAGATGAATTTATCTCTAATGGATATAGGTGGAGAGCTTTTAGTAGTATCTCAATTTACTTTATATGGAGATTGCAGAAAAGGAAGAAGACCTGGATTTAGTAATGCAGCTAGACCAGAACTTGCAAATAACCTTTATGAAGAATTTGTAAAAAAAGCAAAAGATAAAGGTGTGACAGTTGGTACAGGTCAATTTGCAGCTCATATGATGGTAGAGTTAACTAATGATGGTCCAGTAACAATACTATTAGACTCAAGTAAATCTTTTTAAGGGGGAAAACTTTAATGATTATAAAAAAATTTGTAGATAGTTATTTTGGAGTAAATACTTATGTATTAGGTGATGAAAAGACTAAAAAATGTGCAGTTATAGACCCAGGTGGAAGTTTAGTAGAGACATTAAGTTTTGTAAAAGAAAATGAATTAAATATTGAATATATTATCCTTACTCATGGGCATGGAGACCATATAGGATATGTTAAGGATATTAAAGAAAAAACTGGTGCTAAAGTAGTTGCACATGTTGATGAAAAAGAATTATTAAATGACAAAAATAAAAATCTAAGTTATACAATGAGATGTGGAGCGCAAGAGTTTGATGCAGATATCTATGTAAATGATAAAGACAAGCTTGAACTTGGTGAATTAAAAATGACTTTCTTGCATACTCCAGGACATACTCAAGGATGTATGTGTATAAGAGTTGAAGATGAAATGTTCACAGGAGATACTTTGTTTGCTGGAAGTATTGGTAGAACTGATTTATATAGTGGAGACTTTAACCAAATGGAAAAATCACTTAAGAAATTATGTAAATATGAAGATGCTGTTAGAGTATATCCTGGACATGGACCAACCAGTACTCTAGGGGTTGAAAAGAAGACAAATCCTTACATGTAATTTTATATTAGTATTTAAAAAAGTATAAAATATTTAATAACTATATTAGT
>OCAE01001388.1_pt1 | contig 11050 bp, 10 predicted proteins | sample 1495581 | NCBI WGS metagenome assembly OCAE01 (sample SAMEA2580278, study PRJEB22360) | human gut metagenome | biome: human gut; feature: human-associated habitat; material: faeces | place: Denmark | collected 2008/2010 | reverse complement strand
AGCCGACCATTAAATAGGGTCTGGCTGCCCCCCGCCTATAAAGGCGCGTCCGGCGGTTATTCCGTTGGCTACGACTCCTACGATCTGTTTGATCTGGGCGAATTCGACCAAAAGGGAACCGTCGCCACCAAATACGGCGATAAAAACCAGCTGCTGGCGGCGATAGACGCGCTTAAGCACAATGATATTGCTGTACTGCTGGACGTAGTGGTTAACCACAAAATGGGCGCGGATGAGAAAGAGAGTATTCGCGTCCAGCGGGTTAACGCCGAGGATCGCACGCAAATAGACGATGAGATTATCGAATGCGAAGGCTGGACGCGCTACACCTTCCCTGCCCGCGCAGGCCAGTACTCGCAATTCATTTGGGACTTCAAATGCTTCAGCGGCATTGACCATATCGAGAACCCAACCGAAGACGGCATTTTTAAAATCGTTAACGACTACACCGGGGAAGGCTGGAACGATCAGGTCGATGACGAACTCGGCAACTTTGACTACCTGATGGGCGAAAATATCGATTTTCGTAATCACGCCGTCACCGAGGAACTCAAATACTGGGCGCGCTGGGTGATGGATCAAACCCATTGCGACGGCTTTCGCCTGGATGCCGTCAAGCACATTCCGGCCTGGTTTTATAAAGAGTGGATTGAGCACGTGCAGGAGGTGGCGCCAAAACCGCTGTTTATCGTCGCGGAATACTGGTCCCACGAAGTCGATAAGCTACAAACCTACATCAACCAGGTAGAGGGGAAAACCATGCTGTTCGACGCCCCCCTACAGATGAAGTTTCACGAAGCGTCCCGTCAGGGCCGCGATTATGACATGAGCCAGATTTTCACCGATACCCTGGTAGAAGCAGATCCGTTTCATGCCGTCACGCTGGTGGCCAATCACGACACCCAACCTTTACAGGCACTCGAAGCCCCCGTCGAGCCGTGGTTTAAGCCGCTGGCCTATGCGTTGATTCTGTTGCGTGAAAATGGCGTACCGTCGGTGTTTTACCCTGACCTCTACGGAGCGCATTACGAAGACACCGGCGGCGATGGCGAAACCTATCCTATCGACATGCCGATCATTGAACAGCTTGATGAACTGATCCTCGCTCGCCAGCGCTTCGCACACGGGGTACAGACGCTCTTTTTCGATCATCCTAACTGTATCGCTTTTAGCCGCAGCGGAACGGACGACGATCCCGGATGTGTGGTGGTATTGTCTAACGGCGATGACGGAGAAAAGACCATCAATCTCGGCGCCAATTACGGCAATAAAACCTGGCGTGATTATCTGGGAAATCGCGAGGAAAGCGTGCTCACCGATGAAAACGGTGAAGCAACGTTTTTCTGTAACGGCGGGAGCGTCAGCGTGTGGGTCATTGAAGAAGTGATATAAAACTTAACCCCGGTGGCCATGGGCTACCGGGGCGTACGGCTTATGGCAGTGGCGTAGCCAGCGGCGTTTTCTTTAACGCATCGGAGCACTCCTGCGTCGGGCGATCCACCCGCTGCAGCGTCATACCGTCATATTCCAGCGTATTGCCTTCGCGCTCGATCTCATACAGCTCGCGTTTCACCGTCACGTTGGTGAGATCGCCAGAGAGCATCGTCAGTTTCCCCGGCAGCGCGATCACCCGCTGCCACTGGCGACAATCCAGCGTATCGCCCTCTTTCGTTATCACCAGGCTGGCAATCGCTTCCGGGCTTACCAGACTGCGTTGCGGACCTTTTGACTGCCAGTATCCTTCCAGACCGGCTGGCGCTGGCGTTTTCACCACGTCGTTATAATTTTCTACTTCGGCGCATCCGGTAAGCGCCAGAAATACACCAACGATTGCTAATTTTTTCATCATTCATCCTGCATGCGAAGAAAATGGGATTGTGGCATTAAAGGCCTGATGTCGCCAGCCTTTCGGCAGCGTTGAGAAAGATTGATCCAGACGGTATTACCTCTTATTACTCATAGTCAAAAATTATGAACGGTGTAGTATCCACACTTCTTGTTACATACCTTCTGAGTTCAGAGGCGCAACGCATGTCATGGCAACACTTCAAACAGGCCTGGTTAATTAAATTTTGGGCCCCCGCCCCTGCGGTCATCGCAGCGGGTATTCTCTCCACTTATTATTTCGGCATTACGGGAACCTTCTGGGCCGTTACCGGTGAATTCACCCGCTGGGGTGGGCAAATCCTGCAACTGTTTGGCGTCCACGCCGAAGAGTGGGGATACTACAAGCTGATCCACCTCGAAGGCTCACCTCTGACCCGCATTGACGGCATGATGATCCTCGGTATGTTCGGTGGCTGTTTTGCTGCCGCGCTGTGGGCTAACAACGTCAAGTTACGCATGCCGCGCAGTCGGGTGCGCATTATGCAGGCGATTGTTGGCGGGATGATCGCCGGATTCGGCGCCCGGCTCGCGATGGGCTGCAACCTGGCCGCATTCTTCACAGGCATCCCACAGTTCTCGCTACATGCCTGGTTTTTCGCGCTGGCAACGGCAATCGGCTCATGGTTTGGCGCACGCTTTACCCTGCTGCCGATGTTTCGTATTCCGGTCAAAATGCAGAAAGTCTCCGCCGCTTCGCCGTTGACGCAAAAGCCGGATCAGGCCCGTCGCCGTTTCCGCCTTGGCATGCTGGTGTTTATCGGCATGATCGGCTGGGCGCTGCTCACCGCGATGGATAAACCCAAGCTCGGTCTGGCGATGCTATTTGGCGTTGGGTTCGGTCTGCTGATTGAACGGGCGCAAATCTGCTTCACCTCCGCCTTCCGCGACCTGTGGATTTCCGGTCGCACCCATATGGCAAAAGCGATCATCTTCGGGATGGCGGTCAGCGCCATCGGTATCTTTAGCTACGTGCAACTGGGCGTCGAGCCTAAAATCATGTGGGCGGGTCCAAATGCGGTGATCGGCGGCTTGCTGTTCGGCTTTGGCATCGTTTTAGCGGGCGGATGCGAAACCGGCTGGATGTACCGCGCCGTTGAAGGCCAGGTGCATTACTGGTGGGTTGGTCTGGGCAACGTTATTGGCTCGACCATTCTGGCCTACTACTGGGATGATTTTGCTCCCGCGCTCGCCACCAACTGGGACAAAGTGAATCTGCTCAACACCTTCGGTCCACTCGGCGGTCTGCTGGTAACCTATCTGTTGTTGTTTGCCGCGCTGATGCTCATTATCGGCTGGGAAAAACGCTTCTTCCGTCGCGCAGGGCTAACGCCTGCCAAGGAGTCTGTATGAAAAATATCGTGCCTGATTATCGCCTCGATATGGTCGGCGAACCGTGTCCATACCCGGCAGTAGCCACGCTGGAAGCGATGCCGCAATTGAAGAAAGGTGAAATTCTGGAAGTGGTGAGCGATTGCCCGCAGTCAATCAACAATATTCCACTGGATGCGCGTAATCACGGCTATACGGTGCTGGATATTCAGCAGGATGGCCCAACGATCCGCTATTTGATTCAGAAGTAATGCGATTCTCCCGTTGCCTGGCGCGGCGGGAGAATGTTCAGTGACTAAACATGCCTCGACATCAGGTGCATAACTTTGCGCTCCCGCCTTTGTTTCATCTACTTAGTATCACAGGTCGATCGTTCCATGCTCAGATGGTAAACTGTCGGACCCTAAGAATTCGCTGATTTTTATAATGTTTAAACTATTCGCAAAGTACACATCCATAGGGGTCATCAACACGATGATTCACTGGATTGTCTTTGCTATATGCATATACGGGCTGCACACCGGACAAGCTCTCGGTAATTTTTCTGGTTTCCTCGTGGCGGTATCGTTCAGCTTCTTTGCAAACGCAAAATTCACTTTCAAGTCATCGACTACAACCATGCGCTACATGCTCTATGTTGGCTTCATGGGCACACTCAGCGCTGCTGTAGGATTGTGTGCTGATAAGTCAGGTATGGCGCCTATCATCACTTTAATCTTATTCTCAGCCATCAGTTTGGTATGCGGTTTCATTTATTCTAAGTTCATTGTCTTTAGGGATGCGAAATGAAAATATCTTTGGTCGTTCCGGTCTTTAACGAAGAGGACGCGATACCAATTTTCTATAAAAATGTTCGCGAATTTGAAGAACTCAAAAAGCATGATGTAGAAATCGTATTCATCAATGATGGTAGCAAAGACGCAACAGAATCAATCATCAACGCGCTTGCGATATCAGATAAGCTCGTGGTTCCTGTTTCATTTACCCGTAATTTTGGAAAAGAGCCAGCCATATGCGCGGGGCTTGACTATGCCACTGGTGAAGCCGTCATTCCGATTGATGTTGACCTACAGGATCCCATTGACGTTATTCCGGTCATGATAGAGAAATGGCAGTCAGGTGCAGATATTGTACTTGCAAAGCGTTCTGATCGCTCTACAGATGGGAAACTAAAACGTAAAACAGCTGAATGGTTTTATAAATTACACAATAAAATCAGTGACCCCAAAATAGAAGAGAACGTTGGCGACTTTAGACTCCTGTCCCGCCATGTAGTAGAGAACATAAAACTCATGCCAGAACGTAACCTATTTATGAAAGGCATTCTGAGCTGGGTTGGTGGTCGTACTGATGTCGTCGAATACACACGAGCCGGGCGTATTGCGGGCAACTCAAAATTTAACGGTTGGAAATTGTGGAATCTCGCACTAGAGGGCATTACCAGTTTTTCGACGTTTCCACTCCGGATTTGGACTTACATTGGTTTTTTTGTCGCTGCTTTATCCTTCTTGTACGGAGCGTGGATGATTGCCGATAAAATATTTTGGGGAAACCCAGTGGCGGGATATCCATCTATTATTGTTTCTATTCTCTTCCTTGGTGGTGTTCAGCTAATTGGAATAGGTGTATTAGGGGAGTACATCGGAAGAATATACATTGAAAGCAAGCAGCGCCCACGCTATATAGTTAAAAAACAAGATGGAAATAAAAATGTTCTCTAAACTCGATAAAAAATTACTCTTTATTTACTCAGGACTGGCTCTATTATTCATCTATCCTTTAGTACAAGCTGGAATACACTATAGGGATGACTTAGATAGGTCTGTAACTGGATATTATGGCTGGCGTGGCTTGGGTCGTCCTTTTGCAGATATTTTAGCGAGATTTTTTTCTGCAAGTGGTCATTACAATCTTGACTTATTTCCGTACACGATGCTCGCGTCCTGTGTATTTTTAGGTGCATCTTCACTTGCGCTCAGTAAACATTTGATCAGATCAGATGTTGTAAATGCAAAAATGGTTGCCGCACTTTTAATATTCAATCCATTCATTCTGCAAAATATCGCTTATCGATACGATAGTCTGGGAATGTCTATCGCTTTTTTTCTTGCAGTAATTGCGTATACGTATTCAAATAAAAATTTGGCACTAGAGATTGCAACAAAACTAATATCAGGAGTATTAGCTTTAACATTGTATCAGCCATGTGCAAACATTTTTATTGGTTTACTTGCTATTGACGTAATCATTATAGCGTTAAAACAACACGTAAAAGTCAAAGAATTCGTAATTTTTTTATTCAAAAAAACAATTCTATTTTTATCGTTTTACATTATCTATATGCTTTTCTTTTCTCCAAAAAACAACTCTCGCGCAGAGCTAATACCTTTGGATAAAGGAGGATTGGATTACCTCATAGGAACATTAGCTTCTTTAAAAGCGTTAGTCCTTTCTTATCTTTATCATCCGGTTTACATCTATTTCGCAATACCGATGTTAATAAGTTGTGTGTTTATGCTCATTTCTTATCGTAAACACATAGGAAATATCGCGTCCTTTATTTTATATGGGGCCATTTCTTTTTTAATATTCATCATTTCCCTTATGGGGCCAACCATATTACTTCAGGATGCACCTGTACTTCCACGTACTTTAGTTTCCTTTTCAGTTATAATGGTTATAATTGCTATACCAATCATGCATTTTGCCCCTCGCCTCAAATATGCAGCACTGATTCCTGTTATTGCCTCACTTGCCTTTAGTGCTCAATTGGGCAACACAATGAAAGCACAACAAGAATATGAAGATTTTGTTTTCAACATGATTGCACAGGATATTGCAAATCATAAAAATATCGTTTCCATTGGAACTGTAGGCCAGTTAAATGCAAATAAAAGAGCAAAATTGATAATAGAAAACAAACCGCTTGTAGGTCATTTCGTTTTTCCAGCCACTGAGTTTTTAGCATCCTTCCAATTAATTAACAAAGGATTATTACAAACACAGCACGGTTATAGTGATGTGCAAGAGAATAAAATCAAACTGGCTAATATGATAAGCAAGGGAATCAAACCTGTATCCTCTAACCAGTATTACTCATTATTTATTTCAGATAACACCGCTATAGTCTTTTTAGGAAAATACAATAATTAGCTATTACGAGCCCTCATACTGAAATTTGAGGGCTTTTTCTTCGGTAAGATGAGACTCATGACGACGGCTCAGCATCAGGCATACCTTACGGTACAAACAGGAAACTTCACTGAGATAAAATGCCGGGAGTTTGACCGATGTGATGTGCATCCATGCACTTTTATATTAAACCGCAGATAGTGACGCGAAATGTATGTGGTTTAATAAATATCATTAGGTTAGTGAACCTACACCTGCATCGACATCACTTCCTGGTAGGCCGACACCAGTTTGTTACGTACCTGAATACCCATCTGCATCGAGACCGACGCTTTTTGCATATCGGTCATCACATCATTTAACGCAATACCCGGCTCACCCAGGGTAAATTTCTCAGCCTGCGTACGGGACGCGGTTTGCACATCGCTGATCCTGTCTAACGCCGCATGCAGTTGTCCGGCAAAACTCACGGTCGGTTGTGACTGCATATCCTGCATTTTTGCTGACATCGCCGTGGCCTGTAACTGGCTGATGACCCCTTCAATCCCCTGTATTGCCGACATTCTGATCCCCTGGATGATTTTTTACTTAGCTGAGATTACCAGTTAGTCAATAAGATAAAGGCGTTAAATAACGATAAAAAACCACGGTTTTTAACGCATAGAAAAATTCGAAACCGCAAATAATGAGACCGTCAATTTTTCGAGTTTGCTGACCCGGGAGTGAGTCTTGTTCCACTTTGCAAAAAACGCCGTCCACGATAAGCCACGAGGTGCGAGATGAGTGCGACAGCATCGACTGCAACCCAGCTTAAACCTCTCGAGTGGTTAAACCGCCTGCGCGCGAATCCCAGAATTCCTCTGATTGTGGCGGGGGGGGGGGCCGGTCGCGCTCCCTGATCCAGCGCTGCCGTCGCTATCATCGTGGCGATGGTCCTGTGGGCCAAAACACCTGACTACCGCACACTGTTCAGCAACCTATCCGATCAGGATGGTGGCGCGATTGTCACCCAACTGACGCAGATGAACGTTCCCTATCGTTTTACTGAGGGAAGCGGTGCTATAGAAGTTCCTGCCGATAAAGTTCACGAATTGCGGTTACGTCTGGCACAACAAGGTCTGCCGAAGGGCGGCGCCGTTGGCTTTGAGCTGCTGGATCAGGAAAAGTTTGGTATTAGCCAGTTTAGCGAGCAGGTCAACTACCAGCGTGCGCTGGAAGGTGAATTAGCCCGTACCATTGAAACTCTGGGACCGGTAAAACGCGCCCGCGTGCATCTGGCAATGCCAAAACCGTCGCTGTTTGTGCGTGAGCAAAAAGCGCCTTCAGCCTCCGTGACCGTTAACCTTGAACCGGGTCGCGCATTGGATGAAGGTCAAATCAGTGCGGTCACGCATCTGGTTTCCAGCGCTGTTGCAGGCTTGCCACCGGGCAACGTTACGCTGGTCGACCAGGCGGGTCATCTGTTAACTCAGTCAAACACCAGCAGCCGCGATCTTAACGATGCGCAGTTGAAATACGCCAGCGATGTCGAAGGGCGCGTTCAACGTCGTATTGAATCAATCCTGTCGCCGATTGTCGGCAACGGTAACGTACATGCGCAGGTCACCGCACAACTGGATTTTGCTAATAAAGAGCAAACCGAAGAACAGTACCGTCCAAACGGTGATGATTCCCAGGCCGTGCTGCGTTCACGCCAGTTAAACGTCAGCGAGCAGATCGGGAGCGGAGCGCCAGGCGGCGTACCGGGCGCATTGTCTAATCAACCAGCACCGGCTAATACCGCGCCAATCGCCACCCCTCCGGCTAATCAGCAAAATGCGCAAACCACGCAAACGGCAAATAACAACAATAATGCTGGTCCACGCAGTACGCAGCGTAATGAAACCAGCAACTATGAAGTCGACCGTACCATTCGCCACACCAAAATGAACGTCGGCGATGTACAGCGTCTCTCGGTTGCAGTGGTGGTCAACTATAAAACGTTGCCGGACGGTAAACCGCTGCCGTTAACCGCCGATCAGATGAAACAGATTGAGGACCTGACCCGCGAAGCGATGGGCTTCTCCGACAAGCGTGGCGATACCCTGAACGTGGTGAATTCACCCTTCACGGCGACCGACGATTCCATTGGCGAACTGCCGTTCTGGAAACAGCAGGTCTTTATTGAACAGTTGATGACCGCTGGCCGTTGGTTGCTGGTGCTGCTTGTTGCCTGGATCCTGTGGCGTAAGGCTGTTCGCCCGCAGTTGGTTCGCCGCAGCGAAGAAGCCAAAGCGGTACAAGAACAAACGCGCATCCGTCAGGAAACCGAAGAAGCGGTAGAAGTTCGCCTCAGCAAAGACGAACAAACCCAGCAGCGTCGTACGAATCAACGTCTGGGTGCAGAAGTGATGAGCCAGCGTATTCGTGAAATGTCAGATAACGATCCGCGCGTCGTGGCGCTGGTCATTCGCCAGTGGATGAGTAACGATCATGAGTAATGCCCTTACCGGTACCGATAAAAGCGTCATCCTGCTGATGACCATTGGCGAAGATCGCGCGGCTGAGGTGTTTAAACATCTTTCCACGCGCGAAGTTCAGGCGCTCAGTACAGCGATGGCGAACGTACGCCAGATCTCCAACAAACAGTTGACGGAAGTGCTGGCCGAGTTTGAGCAAGAAGCAGAACAGTTTGCCGCGCTGAATATCAACGCCAACGAATATCTGCGCTCCGTGCTGGTGAAAGCGCTGGGCGAGGAACGCGCCTCCAGCCTGCTGGAAGATATTCTGGAAACCCGCGATACCACCAGCGGCATTGAAACGCTCAACTTTATGGAACCGCAAAGCGCCGCCGACCTTATCCGCGACGAGCATCCGCAGATTATCGCCACCATTCTGGTACACCTCAAACGGGGCCAGGCCGCCGATATTCTGGCGCTGTTCGACGAGCGTTTACGTCACGACGTGATGCTGCGTATCGCCACCTTCGGCGGCGTGCAGCCTGCCGCGCTGGCAGAACTGACCGAGGTACTGAACGGTCTGCTCGATGGTCAGAACCTCAAGCGCAGCAAAATGGGCGGCGTGAGAACGGCAGCAGAAATTATCAACCTGATGAAAACCCAGCAGGAAGAAGCGGTTATTACCGCCGTACGCGAATTCGACGGCGAGCTGGCACAGAAAATTATCGACGAGATGTTCCTGTTCGAAAACCTGGTGGACGTCGACGATCGCAGTATCCAGCGCCTGTTGCAGGAAGTGGATTCCGAATCGCTGCTGATTGCCCTGAAAGGTGCCGAACAGCCGCTACGCGAGAAGTTCCTGCGCAACATGTCGCAACGTGCTGCCGATATTCTGCGCGACGACCTTGCCAACCGCGGCCCGGTGCGTTTGTCGCAGGTGGAAAACGAACAAAAAGCGATTCTGCTTATTGTGCGTCGTCTGGCGGAAACCGGCGAGATGGTGATCGGCAGCGGCGAGGATACCTATGTCTAACGAACTGCCGTGGAAAGTCTGGACTCCGGACGACCTCGCCCCACCGATGGCGGAGTTCGTACTGGCCGACCACAGCGAAACGCCGCTGTCAGAAGAAGCTGAAGAGCCACAGCTTTCCGCAGAGCAACAGCTTGAACAGCAGCTCGCACAGCTGCAAATGCAGGCCCATGAGCAAGGGTATAACGCGGGGCTGGCGGAAGGTCGACAAAAAGGTCACGAACAAGGCTATCAGGAAGGTCTGAGCCAGGGGCTGGAGCAAGGCCAGAACCAGGCGCGAGCACAGCATGCGCCGATCCATGCCCGCATGCAGCAGCTGGTGAGTGAGTTTCAGAATACGCTGGATGCGCTGGATAGCGTCATTGCCTCGCGACTGATGCAAATGGCGCTGGAAGCTGCGCGTCAGGTGATTGGTCAGACGCCAATCGTGGATAACGCGGCGCTGATTAAGCAAATCCAACAGTTATTGCAACAGGAACCGCTGTTTAGCGGTAAACCGCAGCTGCGCGTACATCCGGACGATCTCCAGCGTGTGGAGGAGATGCTCGGTGCCACTCTCAGCCTGCACGGCTGGCGGCTACGCGGCGATCCCACGCTGCATCACGGCGGTTGTAAAGTCTCAGCTGATGAAGGCGATCTGGATGCCAGCGTCGCCACGCGCTGGCAAGAACTCTGCCGTCTGGCAGCGCCGGGAGTCGTGTAATGACCACTCGCCTGACTCGCTGGCTCAATACGCTGGACAACTTCGAAGAGAAAATGTCACTGCTGCCTGCGGTGCGTCGTTATGGTCGCCTGACCCGCGCAACCGGGCTGGTGCTGGAAGCCACGGGGTTACAGCTGCCGCTCGGTGCCACCTGCGTCATTGAACGTCAGGACGGCAACGAAACCCAGGAGGTCGAAAGCGAAGTCGTGGGCTTTAACGGTCAACGTCTGTTTCTGATGCCGCTCGAAGAAGTCGAAGGCGTTCTGCCCGGCGCGCGCGTATACGCGAAGAACATTGCCGGAGAAGGTCTGCAAAGCGGGAAGCAATTACCGCTTGGCCCTGCTCTGCTGGGTCGTGTGCTGGACGGTAGCGGCAAACCGCTCGACGGACTGCCCGCCCCGGATACCACCGAAACCGGCGCATTGATTACGCCGCCGTTTAACCCCCTGCAACGCACCGCAATTGAACACGTCCTGGATACCGGCGTACGCCCCATCAACGCGTTGTTAACCGTTGATGGGGCGTACGCCC
>OCAE01001384.1_pt1 | contig 11086 bp, 8 predicted proteins | sample 1495581 | NCBI WGS metagenome assembly OCAE01 (sample SAMEA2580278, study PRJEB22360) | human gut metagenome | biome: human gut; feature: human-associated habitat; material: faeces | place: Denmark | collected 2008/2010 | reverse complement strand
ATACGCAGCATTTTCGCTGTGGTGCTGCTTCCTGCCGTACCGTCCGATCTCAATATCATCTGGCCGATGATCCTCTGCGGTGCCGGGTTTGGTTTGTTTCAGTCACCCAATAATCACACAATCATCACGTCAGCGCCACGCGAACGCAGCGGTGGCGCAAGCGGCATGCTGGGAACCGCTCGTTTGCTGGGACAAAGTTCAGGCGCGGCGCTGGTCGCACTGCTGTTGAACCAGTTCGGGGATAACGGCACGCATGTTTCTCTGCTGGCTGCGGGGATTCTGGCAACCGTAGCGGCGGTGGTGAGTGGTTTACGCATCACACAACCTCGAGCGCAGGGATAAAAAAAAAGCGCGTCCGTGGACGCGCTCTCTCGTTTTGCCGACAGGCTTACTTCAGGTATTCCCCACTTCTCAGCGCTTCGATACGTTTATCCAGCGGCGGGTGAGTCATAAACAGTTCACTCAGTGATTTACCTTTACCATTAATGCAGAAGGCCATCATGCTGGATGCTTCCTGCGGTTCGTAACTGGTTTTCAGACGCTGCAGCGCGGCAATCATCTTTTCACGACCAACCAGTTTGGCGGAACCCGCGTCGGCGTGGAACTCACGATGACGAGAGAACCACATGGTAATAATGCTCGCCAGAATACCGAAGACCAGTTCCAGTACCATCGCGACAGCAAAATAGATCATCGGGTTGCCATTGCTGCCCTCGCCTTCATCACGGTTGCCACCGAGAAAACCCGCGGCGATCTGCGCCAGAATGCGCGAGATAAAGATAACAAAGGTGTTCACGACCCCCTGAATCAGCGTCATGGTGACCATGTCACCGTTCGCGATATGGCTAATTTCATGAGCAATAACCGCTTCAGCCTCATCCGGGCTCATGTTTTGCAGCAAGCCGGTACTGACCGCGACCAGAGACGCATCACGACGCGCCCCGGTGGCAAACGCGTTAATGTCCGGCGCATGGTAAATAGCAACCTGCGGCATGGCGATACCGGCCTGACGCGCCTGCGTGGCGACCGTATTCATTAACCAGCGTTCTCTTTCGTTACGCGGCTGCTCGATCACTTCCCCACCGACGGAACGTAACGCCATCCATTTGGACATCAGCAGTGAAACGAAGGAACCACCAAAACCGAACAGCAGCGCCATAATCATCAGGCCCTGAACGCTGCTCGACTGAATCCCTGTCAGGCTCAGCACCAGCCCGAAAACGACCATGACGGCAAGGTTCGTCAACAGGAAAAGCGCGATTCGCATCATAATCTTCTTTTAACCTCAACTTAACAAAACGCACTATGCGATTACCCACATCGTATGGGTCGTACCGCTATTTTCAAGTATCAATGCCCGGTAAGTCACCAGAAAGACACAACTTTACATTTTGTTGTACCAGACTGACGACTTCATGCGCTTGTTAAAAAAAACAGGCACAATTTCTTGTGCCTGTCTGAGGTTACTTCGCCGCAGCGGGTTGTTCCGCGGGCTTCGCTTTCTCAAGCGTCGCCAGATCCAGCGCAATCTTCACCGTTTCATCAAGATACGGATCCGGCTCCTGGTAATCTTTTGGCAGGTCGTCCAGTTTCTTCAGAACCGGTTTTCCTTCACGTTTAAACCGGTCATTGATTCGCGCCAGACGCATCGCATCATCTTCGTTATTCTCTTTTTCACGCTGCGCGTAATTCAGAGACGCGATGTTACGTTTGTCCTTCATCGCATTGAAACGGGCGATATCCTTCATGATGTACTGGAACTCAGGATCCTGCGCGATACGCGCGTTGTGATCTTTGAGTAACTCAGGACCGAACGGCGTCAGATCGTCTGATTTCACATACGTTGCGGCGTCGATGCTATCCCACGGCAACGCATTATCTTCAAACTTCTCGCCGGTTTCCGTCTCTTCATTCCCCGTTGGCATGATGATATCGGGCGTGACGCCTTTACGCTGGGTACTGCCGCCGTTCACGCGATAAAACTTCTGGATCGTGTACTGGACGGAACCCAGTGCAGGCCATTCCGGACGCAGCATCTGATCGTAAATACGGTTCAGCGAACGATATTGCTGCACGGTACCTTTACCGAAGGTCGGTTCACCGACGATCAGCGCGCGACCGTAATCCTGCATGGCTGCTGCAAAAATTTCCGATGCCGACGCGCTGAAGCGATCGACCAGCACCACCAACGGACCTTTGTAGTAAACAACGCCATCGGTATCGCTGTCCTCACGGACTTTGCCATTATTGTCGCGAACCTGAACCACCGGACCAGAAGGAATAAACAGACCCGACAGCGAAACCGCTTCCGTCAACGCTCCGCCACCATTGCTGCGCAGATCGATTACGATGCTGCTGACGTTCTGTTTTTCCAGTTTCTGCAACTGAACTTTGACATCGTCAGTCAGACCAACATAGAAGCCCGGGATATCCAGTACGCCGACTTTCTCTTTACCCACCGTCTTCACAGACATCTTAACCGCACGGTCTTCCAGACGAATGCGCTCACGCGTCAGTGTGACCGTTCGGGTTTTTGTTCCTTTGCCGGCAGGCAGAACTTCAAGACGAACCTTGCTGCCTTTTGGCCCTTTGATGAGCGCAACAACGTCATCCAGACGCCAGCCGATCACATCGACCATGCTTTTGCCCGTCTGACCCACGCCGACAATGCGATCGCCAACGCTAATCGCTTTGCTCTTCGCCGCCGGGCCGCCGGCTACCATGGAGTTGATGACCGTATAGTCATCGTCCATCTGCAAGACGGCACCAATCCCTTCAAGGGACAGGCTCATTTCAGTATTAAACTGTTCGGTGTTTCGTGGCGAGAGGTAGTTGGTATGCGGATCAATTTCGCGAGCAAACGCCGTCATCGCCAGTGAGAAGACGTCTTCACTGTTGGTTTGCGTCAGACGACGGATCGCGGATTTATAACGACGCGTCAGCGTCTCACGAATTTCTTTGTCGTCTTTGCCGGTTAGTTTCAGACTTAACTCATCGAACTTGACCTTACCGTCCCACAGCGCATTAAGCTCAGCCTCGTCTTTCGGCCAGGGCGCTTTGCTGCGATCGAGATTAAAGGTATCCGTCCCGGTGAAATCCATCGGACGTTCGAGCACTTTCAGTGCGTACTGAAAGCGCTCGAAACGGCGCTTTTGCGCCAGATTATAGAGATCGTAAAAAACGTCGAGCTTACCCGAGCGCAGTTCGTCGCCCAACTGCCCTTTCTTCTTCGCAAACTGCTCGACATCCCCCGCCAACAGCACGTTGTGGCTGTAGTCAAGTAAATTCAGATAGCGGTCGAAAATTTTGGCGGAAAAGGCCGAATCGAGATCGAACTGACGATAGTGAGAACGCGTAAAACGCGACGTAACGCGTTCACTCACCGTCGCGTGCTGTGTCTCTTCCTTAAGAACAGGAATCTGATCGGCACGCGTAATGTCGTCCACAGCGAAGGTCTGGCCTGCTATTGCAAGCAGGCCAGCTAACGCGGTAAGCCTAAAAAATGTGTTCATGCCAGGCCTGGCCTCCGTTTCAGAACACCAGGTGTTCTGCGCGTACAATCAAAGACATACCCGAATTCAGCTGTACACGGACGCCATCTTTGGTGATTTCTAATACGGTGGCATCCATCGCATTATTTCCTGCTTTCACCTTCAGAGACTGCCCTACCGTCAGTACTGAAATATCAGATACCGGGGTATGCTGTTCTTCGCGAGGAGCACGCGGTGCTTTTGCTGCTGGTTTTTCAGCGCGAGGTTTACGCTCTGCACCTTCTTTACGACGCGGTGCAGGACGCGGCTTACGCTCGCGACGCGGTGCGCCTTCTTTTCCCCCGGCAGCAGCTGCCGCTTCGCGTTTTTTCGCCTGTTGCTCTGCGCGTTGCGCCTGAACACGGGCTTTAGCTTCTTCCAGCTGTTTGCGCGCATGTTCAACATGTTGTTCATCCAGCTCACCACAAGGGTTGCCGTCGAGATCAACACGCGTTGCGCCCAATTTAACGCCGTACAGATAGCGCCAGCTTGAAGTATAGAGACGTAAGGCAGAACGGAGCTGAGTCTTGCTGAGGTTCATTTCGCCCTCAACACGCTCTACCAGATCCTGAAAAATGCCAATTTTCAGTGGGCGCGCTTCGCCTTCCGCACTAAAACACTGCGGGAAGCGTTCGGCCAGAAACGCGATGACTTCTTTACTACTATTCAACTTAGGTTGATTTTCCATGAAATTTCCTGATTACAACGGACGTAGCCAACAAGCGCAGGCATGAACAGGCGACATTATAATGACGTCATCAGTAATTGCTACGTTATCCGTTGATTATCCTGCGACGTGCGCAAAGAATTTTTTGTAATCCGTCGTTGCAAGCACGGTTTCAAGCTGTGCCACCAGTGTACGCAGACCTTGTTCATCTTCCTCAGTAAAGCGGCCAAACGCCGTGCTATCGATATCCAGCACGCCGATTATCTGATTTTCGACGGTAATTGGCAGGACGATTTCAGCGTTGCTGGCGGCATCACAAGCAATGTGCCCATCAAAAGCATGTACGTCCTCAATACGCTGAACCTGGTTCTGCGCCACTGCTGTACCGCACACACCACGCCCTACCGGGATCCGCACGCAGGCAATTTTGCCCTGGAAGGGACCAAGCACCAGCGTATCGTCCTCAAGCAGGTAAAAACCGGCCCAGTTCACTTCTGCAAGACGCTCGTACAACAATGCGCTGGTATTCGCCAGCGTTGCCAGAAAACTGGTTTCACCTGCCATCAATGCCTGAAAATCACGGTTCAGATCCGTGTATAGCTCTATTTTGTTCATTATGTAATCACTTAGTTGTCTTACTTAAAACTGCAGCCTACTAAAATAAACATTAAATGCGTTAATGCTCAAGATCATTCCCGTCATGAGTTAAGATAACATTACTTCAACAATTTGATTCGCGATACATGGCCTTAACGACACCACGCATCACGCCAACTAAAAAAATAGCCATCAGGTCCATCGGTGAGGCACTACCTCGTGCACATTATCATCGCTGCCCTGAATGTGACCTGATATTTAGCTTGCCTAAAATGCGTTCGCACCAAAGTGCCTTTTGCCCACGCTGCCAGGCAAAAATTCGCGACGGACGCGACTGGTCATTAACGCGACTTGCGGCAATGGCTTTCACCATGTTGCTGCTGATGCCCTTTGCCTGGGGAGAGCCACTCCTGCACATCTATTTATTAGGCGTGCGCATTGATGCCAATGTTATGCAAGGCATCTGGCAAATGACCCGACAAGGTGACCCCCTCACTGCTTCTTTCGTGCTTTTTTGCGTCGCTGGCGCGCCGCTAATTCTCGTGACCTCAATTGCTTATCTGTGGTTTGGCAATATTCTTGGGATGAACCTGCGCCCGGTGCTGCTGATGCTGGAAAGGCTCAAAGAGTGGGTGATGCTCGATATCTATCTTGTGGGCATTGGCGTCGCGTCGATCAAAGTTCAGGACTATGCTTTTTTGCAACCCGGTGTGGGGCTGTTTGCTTTTATTGCGCTGGTGATCCTCAGTATTTTGACGCTGTCGCACCTCAACGTAGAGCAGCTTTGGGACCGATTTTACCCGCAAAGACCAGCCCGTCGCCCTGATGAAAAGCTCCGCGTCTGCCTCGGCTGTCACTTTACAGGTTATCCGGACGCTCGGGGTCGCTGCCCTCGTTGCCATATCCCGCTGCGCTGGCGCAGGAATCAAAGCATCCAAAAGTGTTGGGCGGCGCTACTGGCCTCGATTGTCCTACTTTTGCCTGCTAATCTGCTGCCCATCTCGGTAATTTATGTCAACGGTGGTAGGCAGGAAGACACTATCCTGTCAGGCATAATGTCTTTGGCAAACAGCAACGTCGGCGTGGCGGCGATCGTTTTTATCGCCAGTATTCTGGTGCCATTCACCAAAGTGATTGTGATGTTTACGTTGCTCATCAGCATCCATTTTAACTGCGAGCAAGGATTGCGTACCCGCATAAAACTGCTGCGTATGGTGACCTGGATTGGCCGCTGGTCGATGCTGGATCTCTTTGTTATCGCTTTAACCATGTCGCTGATTAATCGCGATCAGATACTTGCTTTTACTATGGGACCGGCTGCGTTTTATTTCGGCGCCGCGGTAATATTGACTATTCTTGCTGTGGAATGGCTGGACAGCCGCTTACTTTGGGATGCACATGAGTCAGGAAACGCCCGCTTCGCAGACTGAAGCGCAGATTAAAACAAAACGCCGTATCTCTCCGTTCTGGCTGCTGCCGTTCATTGCGCTGATGATCGCAGGATGGCTTATCTGGGGAAGCTATGAAGATCGCGGCAATACCGTAACCATTGACTTCATGTCCGCGGACGGCATTGTACCAGGACGCACGCCCGTTCGTTATCAGGGCGTTGAAGTGGGCACGGTGCAGGATATCAACCTCAGCAAAGATCTGCGTAAAATTGAAGTCCGCGTCAGCATCAAATCGAGCATGAAAGATGCACTGCGCAAAGATACCCAGTTCTGGCTGGTCACGCCGAAAGCGTCGCTGGCCGGAGTTTCGGGTCTGGATGCGTTGGTTGGTGGTAACTATATCGGCATGATGCCCGGAACCGGCGAGGAAGAAGATCATTTTGTTGCCCTCGACACGCAGCCCAAATACCGTCTGGATAATGGCGATTTGATGCTGCATCTGCGGGCGCCTGACCTCGGTTCGCTCAATAGCGGTTCGCTGGTTTATTTCCGTAAGATTCCGGTGGGCCGGGTGTATGACTACACTATCAACCCCAACAATCAGGGCGTAACTATCGACGTGCTGATTGAACGTCGGTTTACCAATCTGGTGAAAAAAGGCAGCCGCTTCTGGAACGTCTCCGGTGTGAATGCGGATGTCAGCCTCAGCGGCGCGAAGATCAAACTGGAAAGTCTTGCCGCGCTGGTCAATGGCGCCATTGCTTTTGATTCGCCTGAAGACTCAAAACCCGCCGCAGCCGACGACACGTTTGGTTTATATCAGGATCTCGCGCACAGCCAGCGCGGGGTGATCGTCAAGCTTGACTTACCCAGCGGGGACGGACTCAAAGCTGGCTCAACATCGCTGATGTATCAAGGATTACAAGTCGGCCAACTCACCAAACTGGATTTAAATCCAGGCGGTAAAGTGACTGGAGAAATGACGGTCGACCCCAGCGTCGTAACGCTGCTGCGCGACAACACGCGGATTGAATTACACAGCCCTAAATTATCGTTAAACGATGCCAATCTCAGCTCACTGCTGACGGGTAAAACGTTTGAACTGGTCCCCGGCGAAGGCGAGCCGCGTAGCCAGTTTGTGGTTATCCCCGCAGAGAAGTCGTTGTTACACGATCCAGGGGTCATGACATTTACGCTCACCGCACCGGAAAGTTACGGTATTGATGCTGGCCAGCCGCTGATTCTCCACGGCGTACAGGTCGGTCAGGTGATTGAGCGCACGCTTTCCAGCAAAGGCGTTTCATTTACCGTTGCCATCGAACCGCAGCATCGTGACCTGGTGCAAGGTGACAGTAAGTTCGTGGTCAACAGCCGCGTGGACGTCAAAGTCGGACTTGATGGCGTGGAGTTCCTTGGCGCCAGCGCCAGCGAGTGGCTCAGCGGCGGCATTCGTATTTTGCCCGGTACGAAGGGGGAAATGAAAAAAAGCTACCCGCTGTATGCCAACCTGGAAAAAGCGATTGAAAACAGCCTGAGCGATCTGCCAACCACCACGGTCAGCCTGAGCGCCGAAACGCTGCCTGATGTGCAGGCCGGCTCGGTGGTTCTATACCGCAAATTCGAGGTCGGTGAAGTGATCAGCGTTCGTCCTCGCGCCGATGCGTTTGATATCGATCTGCATATTAAACCGGAATATCGCAACCTGTTGACCAGCAACAGCGTGTTCTGGGCCGAAGGCGGAGCAAAAGTTCAGCTTAACGGCAGCGGATTAACCGTACAGGCATCTCCCCTTTCACGCGCGCTCAAAGGGGCAATTAGCTTCGATAATTTAAGCGGTGCCAGCGCCAGCCAACGCAAAGGCGACAAGCGCATTCTGTATGCTTCGGAAACCGCCGCGCGTGCGGTAGGCGGCCAGATAACGCTGCATGCGTTCGATGCCGGTAAACTCGCTGCTGGCATGCCGATTCGCTACCTGGGAATCGATATCGGCCAGATTCAGACGCTTGAGCTGATCACCGCCCGTAACGAAGTGCAGGCAAAAGCGGTTCTGTACCCGGAATACGTGCAGACCTTCGCGCGAAGCGGTACCCGTTTCTCCGTGATCACCCCGCAAATTTCGGCAGCTGGCGTGGAGCATCTGGATACAATCCTGCAGCCGTACATCAACGTTGAACCCGGACGCGGTAATCCGCGACGTGATTTTGAGCTGCAGGAAGCCACCATTACCGACTCTCGTTACCTCGATGGTCTGAGTATTGTGGTGGAAGCACCGGAAGCAGGTTCGCTGAATATCGGAACCCCGGTTTTGTTCAGAGGTATTGAAGTGGGGACCGTCACCGGGCTGACGCTGGGCTCGCTTTCCGATCGTGTGATGGTTGCCATGCGCATTAGCCAGCGCTATCAGCATCTGGTGCGCAACAACTCCGTGTTCTGGCTGGCATCCGGCTACAATCTTGACTTCGGCCTGACCGGCGGTGTCGTGAAGACCGGTACCTTCAATCAGTTCATCCGCGGCGGCATCGCCTTCGCGACTCCACCAGGCACACCGCTGGCTCCTAAAGCGCAGGCAGGTAAACACTTCCTGTTGCTCGAAAGCGAACCGAAAGAGTGGCGTGAATGGGGAACTGCCCTGCCACGATAATCTCTCCCCTTGCTCCGGCGTACTCGCGCCGGAGCACTTATGCTACACTGCGCACCTGTTTTTTTGCCGGTGGTACCAAGTGGCTTATTTTCCCGACGCCTTTCTGACTAAAATGCGTGAAGCAATGCCTTCCACGCTCTCATTCGATGATTTTCTCGCTGCCTGTCAGCGCCCGTTGCGCCGCAGCATTCGCGTCAATACGCTGAAAATCTCCGTTGCCGATTTCCTCACACTGACAGCACCTTACAACTGGTCTCTCACTCCGGTTCCCTGGTGTGCTGAAGGTTTCTGGATCGAACGCGATGAAGAAGAGTCAGTGCCGCTCGGTAGCACAGCAGAACATTTAAGCGGCCTGTTTTATATTCAGGAAGCCAGCTCAATGCTGCCAGTCGCTGCGCTGTTTGCCGAAGGCAATACCCCGGAACGCGTAATGGATGTCGCGGCAGCCCCTGGCTCCAAAACCACGCAAATTGCCGCAAAAATGAATAATCGAGGCGCCATTCTGGCGAATGAATTTTCTGCCAGTCGCGTCAAAGTTCTGCATGCCAATATCAGCCGTTGCGGGATAGCCAACGTCGCCCTGACCCATTTTGACGGCCGGGTTTTTGGCGCTGCGTTGCCGGAATCATTTGATGCCATATTGCTCGACGCCCCGTGTTCCGGGGAAGGCGTAGTGCGTAAAGACCCCGATGCGCTAAAAAACTGGTCACCAGAAAGTAATCTGGAAATTGCCGCGACTCAGCGCGAACTGCTCGACAGCGCCTTTCACGCTCTGCGCCCCGGCGGCACGTTGGTTTACTCCACCTGTACACTTAACCGTGAAGAAAATGAAAACGTCATGCAGTGGTTGATTGAAACCTACCCGGACGCCGTCGAGTTTTTACCACTCGGCGATTTATTTCCACAGGCCGAACGCGCTCTGACGCCGGAAGGATTCCTGCATGTGTTTCCGCAAATTTACGATTGCGAAGGTTTCTTCGTTGCGCGTTTGCGCAAAACAGCCGCCATCCCTCCACTACCTGCGCCGACATATAAAGTCGGTAACTTCCCGTTTAGCCCGTTGAAAGGACGCGAGTCCGCGCTTGTCGCGCAAGCCGCGAGCGCTTGTGGACTGCAGTGGGAAGATAATTTACGCCTGTGGCAGCGCGATAAAGAGATTTGGCTATTCCCAACAGAAATTGAGCCACTGATCGGCAAAGTCCGCTTTTCCCGACTCGGCGTCAAATTAGCTGAAACGCACAATAAAGGCTACCGCTGGCAGCATGAAGCCGTCATCGCGCTCGCCAACCCAAATCACAGCCATGCGTTTGAACTGACGCTTGCCGAAGCTGAAGAGTGGTACCGCGGTCGGGATGTCTACCCACAAACCGCACCGACGAGTGACGACGTACTGGTTACATTCCAGCATCAGCCTATCGGTCTGGCAAAACGTATTGGATCGCGACTGAAGAATAGCTACCCACGCGATCTTGTCCGGGATGGCAAACTCTTTACGGGATAACGCACGTTTTTACTGGCGCTTTTGCTAACGTTGACTACGCTGAAAAATGGACGACCTAACTGGTCGTACCACAATCAGCAAATTAACGGAGAGCACGATGATGAAAACCAGTGTGCGCATTGGCGCTTTTGAAATCGACGACGCCGAGTTACATGGCGAATCGCCGGGGGACCGAACGTTAACCATTCCGTGTAAATCCGACCCGGATTTATGTATGCAACTGGATGCCTGGGATGCCGATACCAGCGTCCCGGCCCTGTTGAACGGAGAACATTCAGTACTATTTCGCGAACACTACGATCGTAAGTCAGATGCCTGGATCATGCGCCTTGCCTGATTCAAAAAGAACCCGTCGCCAGACGGGTTATTTCCTGGTTAATTTCCCTCATCTATCAACATCTTCTACACTACAGCTATGGCTTTACCATTTGAGGATGGAATGTTCACGCTGGTTCTTTTTGTGTGCTACCTGGATGGCGGTTGTGAAGATATCGTGGTTGATGTCTACAAAACTGAGCAGCAGTGCCTGATATCGATGGACGATCAACGTATTCGTAACGGAGGGTGTTTACCCGCGGATGACTACATCGAAAGTTTCTGGCACCCGGCCCAGGAATACAGCGATTTTTGATTATTGCAGTTGTACCAGCGTTAACTCGCCGCCAAATACAGCACCGGTATCAATATAATGCAGATTCTCGCGATCCAGCCGATGGCGCAACGGCGTGTGGCCAAACCAAAAGTGATCCGCGCCGCGAA
>OCAE01001381.1_pt1 | contig 11098 bp, 8 predicted proteins | sample 1495581 | NCBI WGS metagenome assembly OCAE01 (sample SAMEA2580278, study PRJEB22360) | human gut metagenome | biome: human gut; feature: human-associated habitat; material: faeces | place: Denmark | collected 2008/2010 | reverse complement strand
ACGTTAATGCCGGAAAGACGGGCGGCCTCCAGATTGCCACCGATGGCATAAATACGTCGGCCAAATGCGGTTCGCGTGGCCATAAACATCCCGGCGAGCAGCAAGAACACCAGCAGCAGAACGGGCGTCGGCACGCCGCGATAATCATTCAGTAGCCAGATGGCACCTAACACAATGATGGCGGTCAACGCCTGGCGACCCACGACGCTGGTTGATGCTGGGGCACCGAGCCCCAGGGATTGCCGACGCATGCGTCCACGCCATTGCCAGCCGATAAACGCCATCAAACCGATCGCGCCGAGGGTGAAGCCCAACCCATTGGATAAGTAGCTTTGCCCAATTTGCGACATAGCAGAACTGGTCGGCGATACGGTTGTACCATTGGTGATGCCGATCAGGATACCGCGAAACGCCAGCATCCCGGCCAGAGTCACAATAAACGACGGGACTTTGCGGTAGGCGACCCACCAGCCATTCCAGGCGCCGAGCAGTAACCCCAGCGCCAGCGTTACAATAATGGTAAACGGCAGCGGCCAGCCCAGCCCGACGTCACAGATAGCCGCGACGCCCCCCAGCAGCCCCATCATGGAACCGACAGAGAGATCGATTTCCGCTGAGATGATGACGAACACCATGCCGACCGCCAGGATCCCCGTAATCGCGGTCTGGCGGAGCAGGTTGGAGACGTTACGTGCGCTGAGATACGCACCGTCCGTTGTCCAGGTAAAGAACAGCATGATCACAATGATGGCCGCGATCATCACGAACACCTGGAGATTTAGCGATTTAACCCCGGGAAAAACGCCCGTCAGTGGGGCGGTGAGTTTGACTTCAGACGGATTGTTTTTCGACATGATGTTCGCTCCTCAAAGCGGCTTCCATCACCTGCTCTTGCGTCAGGTTATGATTGACCAGGTTGGCTTTCAGTTTTCCTTCGTGCATCACCAGAATGCGGTCGCTGAGCCCCAGAACTTCGGGCAGTTCCGACGAGATGACGATAACGGCGATGCCCTGCTGAACGAGCTGGTTAATGAGCTTGTAGATTTCATATTTCGCGCCGATGTCGATACCCCGGGTGGGCTCATCAAGGATGAGAATTTGCGGGTTGAGCAACAGGCAGCGCGCCAGAATAGCTTTTTGTTGGTTCCCGCCGCTCAGACGTCCGATCGCCAGCTCAGGAGAGGAGGTTTTGACTTTCAGACGTTGCAGGGATTCGAGGATGCATTTGTGTTCGGCAGCATCGTCTAGCTGGCTCACCTTGCCGGTAAACTGATCGAGCGCGGCGAGAGTAATGTTTTTCCCCACCGCCATGACCGGCACAATGCCATCGCGCTTACGGTCCTCCGGGACCATGGCGATCCCGTGGGCGATGGCTTGCTGACAGTTGCGGATATTGACGGCCTGGCCGTCAATCACGACTTCACCTTCCCAGCGTCCGGGCCATACGCCAAACAGACACTGAACAAGTTCTGTGCGTCCTGCGCCCACCAGACCGGCGATCCCCAGAATTTCACCGCGCTTAAGCGAGAAGGAGACGTCATTCACGCGCCGAATATGGCGATTGACGGGATGCCAGGCAGTGAGATGATCAACGCGTAAAATCTCTTCACCCGTGGTGTGAGGTTCGCTGGGATAGAGTGCGGTGAGCTCGCGACCAACCATCATGGTGATGATATCGTCTTCGCTCATGCCAGCCGCGTCGCGGGTGCCAATATGCTTGCCATCACGGATCACGCAGATCGTGTCGGAAATGGCCTTCACTTCGTTCAGCTTGTGTGAAATGTAGATGCAGGCGATATCGTGCTGTTGCAGATCGCGGATGATCTCCAGCAGCACGGTCGTTTCCTGCTCGGTGAGTGACGCTGTCGGCTCGTCCAGAATCAGCAGGCGCACCTGTTTATTCAGCGCTTTCGCAATTTCAACCAGCTGTTGCTGACCGAGGCCCAGATCGCCCACCCGGGTATCGGGCGAAATAGCCAGGCTGACCTGATTGAGCAATTTTTGGCAGCGCAGGGTCATCATGTCGTAATCAAGCACGCCATGACGGCTTATTTCGCTGCCGAGGAAAATATTCTCCAGCACGGTTAAGTGTTTAACCAGTGCTAGCTCCTGATGGATGATGGCAATTCCTTTGCGTTCGGTATCACGAATATGGTTGGCCTGCAGCGTTTCTCCGGCAAATTCAATTTCACCTTCGTAACTGCCATAGGGATAAATACCGCACAGCACCTTCATCAGCGTCGATTTACCCGAGCCATTCTCGCCGCATAATGAAATAATTTCACCGGCATTCAGTCTGAGGCTGACGTTATCAATCGCCTTGACGACACCGAAGGTTTTGGTGATGTTCTTCATTTCAAGTAGACAGGACATAGCGACTCCGCAGTAGCCAATGAGAGATCCCGGCGTGATGGGAAATGCGCGCCCTCAGCGGTTGCCGGGGCGCTGCGCTTACAGTTCGCTCTGCTTATGGAATCCGTCTTTAATCACGGTCTCATTGATGTTGTTTTTGTTAACGTCAATCGGCGTCAGTAAGCGGGAAGGGACATCTTTCAGACCGTTATTTAACGTAGCGTCGGCTTTAGGTTGCTGTCCGTTACCCAGTTCTACGGCGATTTCGGCGGCGGTATTGGCCAGCAGCGTAATCGGCTTATAGACGGTCATGGTTTGTGTTCCTGCGACAATGCGTTTGATACCCGCAAGGTCGGCGTCCTGACCTGAAATCGCCACTTTCCCTGAAAGCCCCTGCGCACTGAGCGCCTGAACCGCACCGCCTGCCGTTGCGTCATTGGAGGCGACAACCGCGTCAATGTTGTTATTGTTCGCGGTTAAGGCGTTTTCCATTATTTTCAGCGCATTTTCCGGCAGCCAACCGTCAACCCACTGATCGCCCACCACCTTTATTTTTCCGGAATCGATATACGGTTTTAAGACTTTCATCTGCCCGGCGCGGAAGAGTTTGGCATTATTATCGACCGGCGAACCGCCCATCAGAAAATAATTTCCCTGAGGGACGCGCTCAACTAATGCCTGAGCCTGTAACTCCCCCACTTTTTCGTTATCAAATGAAATATAGAAATCAATGTCAGCGTCATTGATCATGCGGTCATAAGCTAAAACTTTAATACCTTCCTGTTTCGCCTCTTTAACCACGTTACTTAATACTTGTCCGTTATAAGGAATAATAACGAGGACATCCACCCCTCGGTTGATCATATTTTCAATCTGCGACATCTGGGTTTCTTCATTCCCGTTCGCGGATTGCACAAAGACTTTAGCGCCAAGCGATTCGGCTTTGCTGACGAAAATATCGCGATCTTTCTGCCAGCGCTCGAGGCGCAGGTCATCAATCGCCATGCCGATTTTAATTTCTTTGGCATGTCCCGCCACGCTGGTAAGCAAAAGGGAGGTGCAGACAGTGAGTAAGAGATTCTTCATCTTCATAATCGTGATGCCTTTTGTTAGAGGGAGCAACAATAAAAGTAACAATCACAGCATAAGACGTTGCAGAATTTAGCAATTCATACGGGGAAGACAATTACAGATTTTTATCTTGCGGTTACGAAATTTGGTTTATTTCCTGAATTATGACCAGGATCTTACTTTTTACCGTGGGGACTGGATGTTGCATTTATGCCAGCAGAGTACCCATTTTTTGCAAATGGATATTTTTATTTTGCGAGGTGGCGCACACTTGTGAATTCTCTCAATAGCAGTGTGAAATAACATAATTGAGCAACGGGAATAGAGTGACCAATATTACGGCATGACCTATCACCGCCGTATTTCCTGATTATGGAGTTCATTATGCAGGCATATTTTGACCAACTCGATCGCGTTCGTTATGAAGGTTCCCAATCCACTAATCCGTTAGCATTCCGTCATTACAATCCTGATGAGATCGTTCTGGGCAAACGGATGGAAGATCATCTGCGTTTTGCGGCCTGCTATTGGCACACCTTCTGCTGGAACGGGGCTGATATGTTTGGTGTTGGGGCGTTTAATCGTCCGTGGCAGCAACCGGGCGATGCGCTGGCGCTGGCGAAGCGTAAAGCTGATGTCGCGTTTGAGTTCTTCCACAAGCTGCATGTTCCGTTCTACTGCTTCCACGATGTTGATGTTTCGCCGGAAGGCGCGTCGCTAAAAGAGTACAAAAATAACTTTGCTCAAATGGTCGATGTGCTGGCTGAGAAGCAAGAACAGAGCGGCGTGAAGCTGCTATGGGGCACGGCAAACTGTTTCACCAACCCACGTTATGGCGCCGGGGCGGCCACGAACCCGGATCCGGAAGTCTTCAGTTGGGCGGCCACTCAGGTGGTGACAGCGATGGATGCCACGCACAAACTGGGCGGTGAAAACTATGTGCTGTGGGGGGGACGTGAAGGATACGAAACCTTGCTCAATACCGACCTGCGTCAGGAGCGTGAGCAAATTGGCCGCTTCATGCAGATGGTGGTTGAGCACAAACACAAAACGGGATTCCAGGGCACGCTGTTGATCGAGCCGAAACCACAGGAACCGACCAAGCATCAGTATGACTACGATGCGTCGACCGTTTACGGCTTCCTCAAGCAGTTCGGTCTGGAAAAAGAGATCAAACTGAATATCGAGGCTAACCACGCGACGCTGGCGGGCCACTCATTCCACCACGAAATCGCGACGGCAATTGCGCTGGGTCTGTTCGGCTCTGTGGATGCCAACCGGGGGGACGCACAGTTGGGCTGGGATACCGACCAGTTCCCGAACAGCGTAGAAGAGAACGCGCTGGTGATGTATGAAATTCTCAAAGCGGGCGGTTTCACCACCGGTGGTCTGAATTTTGACGCCAAAGTGCGCCGTCAGAGTACAGATAAGTACGATCTGTTTTATGGCCACATCGGCGCGATGGACACGATGGCACTGTCGCTGAAAATCGCGGCACGCATGATTGAGGGTGGCGAACTGGATAAGCGCGTCGCGAAGCGTTATGCCGGCTGGAGTAGCGAACTGGGTCAGCAGATCCTGAAAGGACAGATGTCGCTAAGCGAACTGGCGCATTATGCTGAACAGCATAACCTGGCACCGGTACATCAGAGCGGCCATCAGGAGCAGTTGGAAAACCTGGTGAATCATTACCTGTTCGATAAGTAATCGACGTCACCGGGTGACGCAGTGCTTTCCCGGTTGGTTGTTTTTTACAGGCCCGGTGAGCATTGTGTCACCGGGCATTTTCAGTTTAAGGAACCCACTTTATGTATATCGGGATCGATCTTGGCACCTCGGGCGTGAAAGCGATTTTGCTCAATGAGCAAGGCGAGGTGGTTGCATCGCAAACGGAAAAACTCACTGTCTCCCGTCCTCATCCGCTCTGGTCGGAACAAGATCCCGAACAGTGGTGGCTGGCGACGGACCGCGCCCTGAAGGCGCTGGGCAAACAGCATTCATTAAGCAAAGTAAAAGCGCTGGGGATTGCCGGGCAGATGCACGGCGCGACGTTGCTCGACAGCCAGCAGCAGGTACTGCGACCGGCCATTCTGTGGAATGACGGACGCTGTGGCGAGGAGTGCGCGTTGCTGGAGTCAATGGTGCCGCAGTCGCGGGCTATCACCGGTAACCTGATGATGCCTGGATTCACAGCACCGAAGCTGCTGTGGGTACAGCGTCACGAGCCTGCGGTTTTCCGCCAGGTAGCGAAAGTGCTGCTGCCAAAAGATTATCTGCGTTTACGCATGACGGGTGAGTTTGCCAGCGACATGTCTGATGCCGCGGGAACGATGTGGCTGGATGTGGAAAAACGTGACTGGAGTGACGTGATGCTGAATGCCTGTGGCCTGACTCGTGACCATATGCCTGCACTATTCGAAGGGAGTGAGATTACCGGCAGGTTGCTGCCTGATGTCGCGATGGCGTGGGATATGCCTGCGGTTTCTGTTGTTGCGGGCGGTGGCGACAATGCCGCAGGTGCGGTGGGCGTGGGAATGTTCAACGCCGATCAGGCCATGCTGTCTCTGGGGACGTCCGGCGTCTATTTTGCCGTTAGCGACGGTTTCCTGAGCAAGCCCGAAAGCGCGGTACACAGTTTTTGCCATGCGTTGCCTGAGCGCTGGCATCTGATGTCGGTGATGTTAAGTGCGGCCTCCTGTCTGGATTGGGCGGCGACGTTAACCGGTCTGGTGACGGTGCCGGCGCTGATTGATGCGGCGCAGCAGGCTGATGATGCCGCAGACCCCATCTGGTTTCTGCCGTACCTTTCAGGTGAGCGTACGCCGCATAATAATCCTCAGGCGAAAGGCGTTTTCTTTGGTCTGACCCATCAGCATGGGCCTGCTGAACTGGCGCGCGCGGTGCTGGAAGGGGTCGGCTATGCGTTGGCTGACGGGATGGACGTGGTACACGCCTGTGGCGTTAAGCCGCGTAGCATCACGCTGATCGGCGGTGGTGCCCGCAGCGCGTACTGGCGGCAGATGCTGGCGGATATCAGCGGTCTGCAACTGGATTATCGCACCGGTGGCGATGTGGGGCCGGCGCTGGGAGCCGCCCGTCTGGCGCAAATAGCGATGAACCCGGAGAGATCGTTAGTGGAACTGTTGCCACAACTCTCGCTTGAGCAGACGCACATGCCCGATGCGCAACGTCATAGCGTTTATCAACAGCGCCGCGAAATCTTCCGTCGTCTTTATCAGCAATTACTTCCGCTCATGTCCTGAGCCTGAATCCCTCCTGGTCGCAGGAGGGATTTATCTAATCGATAAGAAAATCAAAATAATAGATTAATCGCATGAATGAATTCTGAATTCTTCTGCTGACACTATTTTTCATTGCTGTCTTTACGGGGTTGTCCCTAATCTGATTCCCTATTGGATAAGGGGATTCAGTGAACAGCTCAACGTTGATTTCATGGTTGTTGCTCATTTCAGGCACATCGACTTACGTTATCGGCTTATGGATGGCATGTCCGTCACTGAGCGGAAAGGGCTATTTTCTCAGTATCCTGGTGACCGCAATGTTTGTTACGTACGTTTATCTGCGTGAGGCAATGCGCGAGCAACTCGACGACCGCTTAGTCTCCACATGTCAAATGGTGGCGCTGATTACGCTTGGCTTATTTCTGGTTGGGATTATCAATGCGCCGCTTTCGCTGAGTGAACGGGTAGTCTATCTCGTGGCGCTGTGCGTGAGTTTGCAGGGAATCGTACGCGTGGTTCGGGTTAGATAAAAGGAGATCACATTGCTGTGGTGCTGTCTGGTCTGCTATCTGCTTCGCCGCCTGAAACGGCGTTCGGCCTAATTTCCCCCAATGCCCGGTTCAAAAGACCGGGCATTTCAACGTCAACTGACCAGTCTGCGCGTATCGAATCGTTGTAACAGCATTGAAAGCAGTAAACTGCCTGCGAGGGTGGCGCTAAAGATCCACAGTATATCCAGCGGTGGCCAGCGTTTGATGTCCAGTCCGCCAGTGCGTAACGCATGAATAATGAGCGCATGAAAACCATAAATGCCGAGCGAATGACGGGAGATCAATCCCAGGCCAGGGACGGTTTGCGTGTTCAGCGTGTTTTTGACCAGAGTAAGCAGTGTGACGGCGCAGATAAAAACCATCGGTCCACAATAGAGATACCAGGTATCAGCAAAATTACCGCGCCACTGCAGTTCATGCAGCGTCCCACGAGATATGACCCACACCGCAACCACGAAAAGCCCCGCGCTTAGCCAGGAAAGCGCACTTTTTTGCGTCTCCATCATGCCAATGGCGCGCCCCAGCATTCCGTACAGAATGTAGTAAAAGGTATCGCCGTTGATATACAAATTAACAGGAAGCCACTCGAACCCTGCCACTTTTTGCGACACTGTGTTTGGGTTGGCGAGGATGCCAATGACCACCATCAGCACCAGCAGCATTTTGCCGCTGACGTTTTTTACCTGAATCAGCGGTGAGACCAGGTAGATTACGGCAATCGCGAAGAAAAACCACAGGTGATAAAACACCGGCTTTTGCAGCAGATTTTTTAAGGAGAGTCCGGCGTTAATTGAGGTAAATAGCGTGATGTAGAGCAGGGCGACGGCGCTGTAGAACAGCAGGCACAGCGCGATGCGTAAAAAATGGCGCGATTGCGCGCTGCGCTCGCCAAAAAAGAGATAGCCCGAAATCATAAAAAACAGCGGTACGCTGACGCGGGATGCCGAATTCAGTATGTTGGCAAGATCCCAGTTAACGGAACTGACGCTCTGTGCATTTGTAATGTACCAGGTTGTGGTGTGAATCATCACCACCATCAGACAGGCGATCCCTCGCAGGTTATCAATCCAGAAAATTTTGGGCTGCATCAGTTCCTCTGTTTTCGTTTCAAAAATGCTCTGACTCACATTTTGTCAGCCTGTCTCGCTGGATTAATCTGAGTTTTTACACTAAAGCTTGTGATGGTCCGATGAGATTCGCAAAATGCGTCTGCCACACCGAACGTAATAATAATAAGACTGATCAGTAAATTAGGCGGTAATAAAATGATGATGAAATCTTTCTTTCCAGCAATGGTGATGCTTCTGCTGGCAGGATGTACAACCTCTCAACAACCGCCGATGCAAAAGGCGCAGAAAGCGAAAGTCAGCCCCACGCGCACGCTGGATATGGAAGCGTTGTGCAAGGATCAGGCCGCGCGGCGCTATAACACCGGCACGCAGAAAATTGATGTCACGGGCTTTGAACAATTTCAGGGGAGTTATGAGATGCGCGGTGCTACCTTCCGTAAAGAGAGTTTTGTCTGCTCTTTTGACGCGGATGGGCAGTTTTTACATCTTTCCATGCGCTGAGTCCTGCCTTTTTCCCGTTTCGTACTGTATATCTTGCAGTCAGCGGGTATACTGATCCCTTCCTTTTAAAACCACACGTATCCAGCACGAAATACTATGCAAAAGTTTGATACCAAGACCTTCCAGGGCCTGATCCTGACATTACAGGATTACTGGGCTCGTCAGGGCTGCACCATTGTTCAACCTTTGGACATGGAAGTGGGCGCAGGTACCTCGCACCCGATGACCAGCCTGCGCGCGTTGGGGCCAGAACCGATGGCAACCGCGTATGTGCAACCTTCTCGTCGTCCCACTGATGGACGCTACGGCGAAAACCCAAACCGTTTACAGCACTACTATCAGTTCCAGGTGGTGATTAAGCCCTCTCCGGACAACATCCAGGAGCTGTATCTCGGGTCGCTGAAAGAGCTGGGCATGGACCCCACCATTCACGACATTCGGTTCGTGGAAGATAACTGGGAAAACCCAACGCTGGGTGCCTGGGGTCTGGGCTGGGAAGTGTGGCTGAACGGGATGGAAGTGACGCAGTTCACTTACTTCCAGCAGGTTGGCGGACTGGAATGTAAGCCGATCACCGGTGAAATCACCTATGGTCTGGAACGTCTGGCGATGTACATTCAGGGCGTAGACAGCGTTTACGACCTGGTCTGGAGCGACGGCCCGTTGGGTAAAACCACTTACGGCGACGTGTTCCATCAGAACGAAGTGGAGCAATCCACCTACAACTTCGAATACGCGGATGTGGACTTCCTGTTCACCTGCTTTGAGCAGTACGAGAAAGAAGCGCAGCAACTGCTGGCGCTGGAAACCCCACTGCCGCTGCCTGCCTACGAGCGTATTCTGAAGGCCGCCCATAGCTTCAACCTGCTGGATGCGCGTAAGGCCATCTCCGTCACTGAACGTCAGCGCTACATTCTGCGCATTCGTACCCTGACCAAAGCGGTGGCAGAAGCTTACTACGCGTCCCGTGAAGCCCTCGGCTTCCCGATGTGCAATAAAGACAAATAAGAGGCGGCCATGTCTGAGAAAACTTTCCTGGTGGAAATCGGCACTGAAGAGCTGCCACCAAAAGCCCTGCGCAGCCTGGCGGAATCTTTTGCTGCGAATGTGACTGCGGAGCTGGACAACGCCGGCATCGCGCACGGTCAAGTCGAATGGTTTGCGGCGCCGCGTCGTCTGGCGCTGAAAATCGCTAATCTGGCAGAATCCCAGCCCGATCGCGAAGTTGAAAAACGCGGTCCGGCGATTGCCCAGGCATTTGATGCCGAAGGCAAACCGAGCAAAGCAGCAGAAGGCTGGGCTCGGGGTTGTGGCATTACCGTTGATCAGGCCGAGCGCCTGACGACTGATAAAGGCGAATGGCTGCTGTATCGTGCACTCGTGAAAGGCGAAAGCGCCGAAGCACTGTTGCCGAACATGGTAGCCGCGTCGCTGGCGAAACTGCCGATCCCGAAACTGATGCGCTGGGGAGCGAGCGACGTGCACTTCGTGCGTCCGGTACACACCGTCACCCTGCTGCTGGGCGACAAAGTCATTCCGGCAACCATTTTGGGTATCCAGTCCGATCGCGTCATTCGCGGCCATCGCTTTATGGGCGAGCCGGAATTTACCATCGACAATGCCGACCAGTATCCGCAGATCCTGCTGGAGCGCGGTAAGGTCATTGCCGACTACGAACAGCGTAAAGCCAAAATCAAAGCGGATGCGGAAGACGCGGCGCGTACCATTGGTGGGAATGCCGATCTGAGCGAAAGTCTGCTGGAAGAAGTGACTTCGCTGGTGGAATGGCCCGTCGTACTGACGGCGAAATTCGAAGAGAAATTCCTCGCGGTACCTTCTGAAGCGCTGGTGTACACCATGAAAGGTGACCAGAAGTACTTCCCGGTCTACGCCAACGACGGCAAACTGCTGCCGAACTTTATCTTCGTTGCGAATATCGAATCGAAAGATCCACAGCAAATCATCTCCGGTAACGAGAAAGTGGTGCGCCCGCGTCTGGCGGATGCCGAGTTCTTCTTTAATACCGACCGTAAAAAACGCCTGGAAGACCATCTGCCGCGTCTGCAAACCGTGCTGTTCCAGCAGCAACTGGGTACGTTGCGCGACAAGACCGATCGTATTCAGGCGCTGGCGGGCTGGATTGCCGGTCAGATAGGCGCAGACGTTAACCATGCTACCCGCGCGGGCCTGCTGTCGAAGTGTGACCTGATGACCAACATGGTCTTCGAGTTCACCGACACCCAGGGCGTGATGGGGATGCACTACGCCCGCCACGATGGCGAAGCGGAAGATGTCGCTGTTGCCCTGAACG
>OCAE01001373.1_pt1 | contig 11201 bp, 9 predicted proteins | sample 1495581 | NCBI WGS metagenome assembly OCAE01 (sample SAMEA2580278, study PRJEB22360) | human gut metagenome | biome: human gut; feature: human-associated habitat; material: faeces | place: Denmark | collected 2008/2010 | reverse complement strand
ACGACCCACTGGTCCCAAACCAGTTGCGCTACCAAGCTGCGCTACTCGCCGAAAGGCTGACTTGTCATGATGATGGTGCGAAGGGGGGGACTTGAACCCCCACGTCCGTAAGAACACTAACACCTGAAGCTAGCGCGTCTACCAATTCCGCCACCCTCGCAGGTTCATCACTACAGTCATGTTACATGTTATTAAATGGGGTGGCTAATGGGACTCGAACCCACGACGACTGGAATCACAATCCAGGGCTCTACCAACTGAGCTATAGCCACCATAACATCGCAACATTTTACTACTTACAACAACGAAATACTATACCGTAACTCTTACACGCATAATGGCGCGCCCGACAGGATTCGAACCTGAGACCTCTGCCTCCGGAGGGCAGCGCTCTATCCAGCTGAGCTACGGGCGCTTTGCGCCGTTGCGGGAGAGGATAGTACGGATTTCTCATCCGTCTGTCCAGTGCTTTTTTTCACAAATGTATTGTTTGCTCAGTCTTTACCCGCCTTGCTGATAAAGAGAGCATTTTCCCGCAAAAAGCCGCCCGGACAGGGGCAATTATAATTTATTACCGTAGTAATAACCCAGAAATTTCAGCAGTTTTAACTGACGGCGGAAACGGGTCGGTTGTGATAACAGGCGGTAGAGCCACTCCAGCCCCATGTTCTGCCACACCTTCGGCGCACGCCTCACATGACCGGTAAAGACGTCATAAGTACCGCCCACGCCCATATACAGGGCATCCGGGTGGATCTTACGGCAGTCGCGCATAAAGATTTCCTGTTTCGGCGAGCCCATTGCCACCGTCACGATTTTTGCACCGCTGTCGCGGATGCGCTCAAACAGGGCATCACGCTGTTCTGCGGTAAAATAACCGTCCTGCGTACCCGCCAGATTGACATTCCACTGTGCTTTCAGTTTGGCTGCGGTTTCCGCCAGCACTTCCGGCTTGCCGCCGACCAGAAACACCGGCGTATTTTCCTGCCCGGCACGTTCCATCAGCCCCTCCCACAAATCCGCCCCGGCAATCCGCGCGACATCCGCCTGCGGGTATTTGCGGCGGATAGCACGGACAATGCTGATCCCGTCCGCATACAGATATTCCGCGTTGCTCAGCAGTGTGTGCAGCGCCTCATCCTGTTCGGCAGTCATGACTTTTTCAGCATTAATGGCCACCAGTGTACCGGTTCGGACCTGCCCGTCCTTACACAGATAATCCAGAAAATGCGCCTGATTCCGGAAACCCTGAATCGGATGGTTACGGATAGAATACTGCGGGATATTTTCCGCGCTGCCGGCATCAGAAGATAACGGTTCCATGCTAATTCCTTACGATGAAAGACGGGTGCGTTTGCCCTTGGAAATCACATAATGACGGATAAGCCCGGCCGTTTCGAACAGCCAGTACAGTAATTTCGCCACCACCAGACAAAAGCCGAAAATAAGACAGAAAAACACCACGCGGGAAACGAATGAATCCATTCCTTCACGGGCCAGCACAATCATGTTAAATATCGCGCCGAAACAAAATGCATGCAGAATGGCGGCTTTGTAACGGTTTGTCTCCCGTTTGCCCAGCTCATACAACCAGTCGAACCATTTGATTATCAGCCCGACCACCACCGCACCGAGCGGGATAAACCAGAAGCCGCCCATCACCACCAGTGAGCCGATCAGGGTCGGGGATATCGCCAGTCCGGAATGGTTATTCAGCACTTCCCAGGTAAAATAGTTTGCTGCATTGAGTACGGTATCCGGCCGGTCAGGCCACAGCCAGGACGGGATAAAGACATAGAAGTCACGGATAATCGGCGCCAGCCCCTGGAACTCAATTTTGTCGTAGTTATTCAGCAGCAGGCCGAGATTTTCCCACGGTGAGAAGGTATCGCGGGTCAGATAGAGGAACGTGTAAAACGCCTCTGCCCCGCTGACATCCAGGCTGTAGCGTTTGAGTGCCAGCCAGAACATCCCCACCACGCCGAAGACCCCGGCACTGACCAGCATCCACAGCGAAATCCAGCCGCGCACAATGCCGATAAACAAAAACAGCGCAAACGCGATAATGATGTTGGCACGGGTACCGCCGACAATCACATAGGTCATAATCCCGAACGCCACCGTGGTGATCAGGAAGAAAATCCAGCGCTGGAATGTCGGTTTCAGGAAGAATACCACCAACATAGCCGGGATAAAGAAGTAGAAAAAGCGCTTTAAGGCCACGCCGGTGACCTGGCTCGAGAAAATCTGACTGTAGGTTTTCAGCTTAAACAGCAGCAGCCCGTTTTCCATAAAGAAAATCCCCGCCGTCGCGACAGCAATCGCCGCCAGCAGCAGCCAGGTAAGCCGGGTTTCTGTTTTGTTCATGGAAAACAGCGGTGTGCCGCTGTAAACCGCGTCAGGTCTGCGCAGCCGGGTTTTATACGCCACATAATAAATAGCATAGAAACTGACTGACGCCAGCAGCGCCTGCAACAGCGCGGACGGCGGCACCACCTGCACATCAAACTGGAACACCAGCGCAAAGGTAAACGGGAAGCCGAAAAAGAAGGTCAGCAGATAGAGCATGGAGAAAAAGATATTAAAACTGAAGCGGACCCGGCGGAATTCCCGGTAGGTCAGCAGCAGAATAAAGGCCAGCGAAATAAACCAGACGGCAAACAGCCCGATGAAATCAAACTGACTCATGCCTGTTTCTCCTGCGCGGCAGCCAGTGCCTGCTCCCAGCCCTGCACAAAGTTCGGACTGAAAAAGGCAATTTTTTCCCGGTCAAGGGCGAACAGCTGCTCCCGCGCCTGCGCCACCACATCCGGTGTCACGTCATCACCGTAAAATAACACCGGCACCTGCTGCTCGGTCATATCCTGCCAGAACGGGTTCTGACGGCTTATCACAAACGGAATACCGAACTGGATCAGCAGACACAGTGTGCCGATCCCCTGCTGGCGGTTAAAGATAAAGTAACCGAGGTCGCATTGTTTCAGCAGATTCAGATAGATATCAAAATCCATTTTGTCTTTCAGGATCTCCGTCTGCTGCTGAGGGAACAACTGCTGTGCGAAGGCATCCACTTCGGCAATATAGTCACTGTTGTTTTCCGGGTAACCCATCGGGATGATGATTTTTACCTTCTCCCCGAACTGCTCATGAATGCGCGTCAGCGCCTCTTTATGGCGATTTGAGCGGTCACCCGAGTTACCCAGCAGGATCATCATATTATCGTCACCACGCGGCTCAGGCGGCGTTAAAACCGTCAGAGAGGGATCCATCCGCGTCGGGAAATAGAGCAGGTCAGCCGGGATCTTCGGGCAGAACTGGGCAAAATAGTTTAAATCACCGCGGGTGCCGAACACATGGCCGACCCGCTTCTGTGCCAGGCGGCGCAGATGATAAAACAGTCTGAATTTCAGCTGACGGGAATCCTCATACAGATCCGCGCCCCAGATATGCCAGTAAAACTGATGACGTTTAATTTTTCCTGACAATAATGCCAGCCAGATCAGGGCATTAAACTGACCATGGAAGAAAAAGCGGCACTGCCGATCACGTTTTGCTTTCGCGGTGACAGCATTCGCCAGGCTTTTTTTATCCGGCCAGACATCCAGTTCCAGGTTGGGATATTGCGCCAGAAGTTGCCCGGCGGTGGAAACAACCATAAATTCAGGCATTTCCTCACGCGGCAGCTGCGGTGCCAGCACATCATTGAAGAAGCGCAGCACGGTCTGGTTATGATGCGGGATATCAGATCCTAAAACGTGAATTAAAGTTGTCATGCTCGCCTGCAATAGATCAGAAATACGCTACAACACAAAAGGAAGTAGATAATATATGTCAGCATATAGGCCTGTGCTGCGCCGACGGCACCGTGTGCCGGAATCAGCCAGTACGCGGACAGCGTCAGTAAAGCAAACTGGGTCACTTCCGTGAGGATATAAAACCGCAGTGCGGCTTTGGCAATCACCAGATAACCGAAAACGTAAGCGCCCACTTTCAGGACATCACCGACCAGCTGCCAGGCAAACAGGTCGCGCATCCCGGTGAACTTATCTGTGAACAACAGCCAGATAGCAAAATCGCGCAGCAGCCAGACCATAAAGCTGGCCGCAGCCACCGCCGGTAGCACAAATTTCAGCGATTTAATAATCTCACGGCGGATATCACTTTTTTCCTGTAACCGCGATAGTGTCGGCAGCAGATACACAGAGAACGACGCGGTAATAAACTGGAGGTAGGCATCCGAAATACTGGTCACGCCGCCCCATATCCCCACTTCCTCCCAGCTGTAGCGGGAGGCCAGCAGGTTTCGCATCATGATATACGCCACCGGCAGTGTGACAGCCGTCATCAATGCCATCAGGGTGAATTTCCCCAGATGGGAGGCAATCGCCCGATCCCAGGCCGGTTTCAGCTCGGAAAGCGGAAAATGGCGGCGGCGCAGCAGCATGGCGAAAGCGGGAATAATAATCAGTGCCGGTACCAGTGCAAGCCCGGCCAGTGCGCCGTCATAACCCCACCAGTGCTGGCAGAGGTAATACGCCGTTACGCCGATCAGACTGCCTGCGATCAGTGCCAGCGCATTGCCGGACGCATCCCGGTATCCTTTGATAATCGCGAGAAAATAGTTGGCGTAAGCAATACCCATCTGGATAAAGGCCACCGCCGCAACGACATCCTGATAAGCGTCATTGCCGTCAAACAGCGCCATGCTGATCGGCCTGCTGAACAGCAGAAACACAATCGCCAGCAGTGTCGAGAACACCAGGATCAGGGTGGAGGACGTGCCTAATACCGCGCGGCGTTTTTCCGCATCATCACGGTGCTCGGCGATATACTTGGTCACACCGTTAAAAATACCGGCACCTGACAATACCCCCAGCACCGTAATCAGCTGGCGGAAGTTCAGGGCCTGACCGATACCGGCCGGGCCGAATGTCAGTGCCATTAATTTAATGACCAGCAGCCCCGCCCCGATTTTGATCAGGGTGGAGCCGGCGGTCCAGACAGAGGCTTTGGCTAAGGACATACTACGCGAAGAAGCCCTTAATCAGGTGGATCACGCGCTGCTGCTCATCTTCTGTCATGTTGTAGAACATCGGCAGACGCACCAGGCGCTCGCTTTCACGGGTGGTAAAGATATCCTCACCGTCAAAACGGCCGAACTCCATACCCGCCGGGCAGCTGTGCAACGGCACATAATGGAATACGGTCAGCACGTCGTTTGCTTTCATGTACTCGCTGAATGCGGTGCGCTCTGCCACATCTTTCAGTTTGATGTAGAACATGTGCGCGTTCTGCTCCAGATTTTCCGGAACAACCGGCAGCGTCAGCAGGCCATCCTGCGCCAGCGGGGTCAGGGCATCATAGTAAATCTGCCAGAATGCCAGACGGCGCTCGTTGATTTTTTCCGCTTCTTCCAGCTGTGCCCACAGATAGGCAGCCTGTAAGTCAGACATCAGATAGCTGGAGCCGATATCACGCCAGGTGTATTTATCGACCTGTCCGCGGAAGAATTCACTGCGGTTAGTGCCTTTCTCACGGACAATTTCCGCACGGCCAATCATTGCCGGATCGTTAATCAGCGTGGCCCCCCCCTCACCGCCGGAGGAGTAGTTTTTGGTTTCGTGGAAGCTGTAGCAGCCGATATGACCGATAGAGCCCAGCGCACGGCCTTTGTAGGTTGACATCACGCCCTGCGCGGCATCTTCCACCACAAAGAGGTTATATTTCTTCGCCAGCGCCATGATGATGTCCATTTCACAGGCCACGCCTGCATAATGCACCGGCACAATGGCTTTGGTTTTATCAGTGATAGCCGCTTCGATTTTGGTTTCATCGATGTTCATGGTGTCCGGACGGATATCAACAAACACCACTTTCGCACCGCGCAGCACAAAGGCGTTGGAGGTGGAGACGAAGGTATAGCTCGGCATGATGACTTCATCACCCGGCTGGATATCCAGCAGGATTGCCGCCATTTCCAGTGAGGCGGTACAGGACGGGGTCAGCAGGACTTTGGCGCCGCCAAACCGTTTTTCCATCCACTCTTCGCATTTTTTGGTGAACGAACCGTCACCGCACAGCTTGCCGCTTTGCATGGCCTGCTGCATATATTCAACTTCAGTGCCGACTACAGGTGGTTTATTAAATGGAATCATTGCATCCTCGGTATAACCAGTAGGCAGTGCTGTCAACCGCACCACCGCTTTTTGTATAAAGGCGCATTGCCGCAGGATTACTGAGCTGTGTAGCCACCCGTAATACCCGGCAGTGATGTTCTGCACACCACTGTTGCGCCGCCGACATTAATTTCAGGCCGATACCCTGACCCTGATTGCCCGGCAGTACCGCCAGCAGCCCGATACGGGCGCTGTGTTCATCTGTCTGACGGAGAGTGACAAACCCGGCAATCTCATTGTTTTTATTGCGGATCAGCAGACAGTCTTTATCAAATGTCCCGCGTACCGCTTTTTCCGCCCACACCGCATAAAACCGGGCGCTGTCATCCGGCTGATACCACGGCGCACGGAAACGGCTTTGACTGAAAACCTGTGCCGCTGCCTGTTTTATCACCGGAATATCCGTTTCATCCGCATAACAGAGTGTACTGCCAGATATTGCATTTTCTGTGCCACTCTTAAGTGACAATGCAAAATCCACCTCACTTTCCGCGAGGGAAAAGCCGAGTGCCGATAAACCGTCCAGTGCCGCGTTATCCCCGGCACTGATTTTGGCCTGCACCAGGTCATACGGCGCAAAATCAGCCGCAGACAGGGGTGCTGCGTCCGGGGAAAATGCCAGTTTTGCCGTTTTCAGGGCAAAAAAGTCACTTTCCCAGGCGAGGTGCTCAATACTGGCGCGGACGGACATGGAGTAAGTTCTTCAGATACTGACCATAACCGGTCTTCGCCAGCTGACGGGCGGATTCCGCCACCTGTTCGTCATTCAGCCAGCCGTTGCGCCAGGCAATTTCTTCCAGACAGGCGATTTTAAAGCCCTGACGTTTTTCAACCGTCTGCACAAAGGTGCTGGCTTCAATCAGGCTGTCGTGCGTGCCGGTGTCCAGCCAGGCAAAACCACGGCCGAGCAGCTCAACATTCAGTTCACCGCGATCCAGATACATCTGGTTGATACTGGTGATTTCCAGTTCGCCGCGCTCAGACGGCTTCACCTGTTTGGCGATATCAACCACCTGATTATCATAGAAATACAATCCGGTAACTGCCCAGTTGGATTTCGGATGAACCGGTTTTTCCTCAATCGACAGTGCGCGGAATTCATCATCAAACTCCACCACACCGAAACGTTCCGGGTCCATCACCTGGTAACCGAATACCGTTGCACCGTGCGTACGGGCCGCCACGCTTTTCAGTTTCGGGCTGAACGCGTGACCGAAGAAAATATTATCGCCCAGCACCAGACTGCAACTGTCGTCACCGATAAATTCCTCACCGATGATAAAAGCCTGCGCCAGGCCATCCGGTGACGGCTGCTCGGCATAACTCAGGGAAATACCGAACTGATCACCGTTACCCAGCAGGCGGCGGAATGACGGTAAATCTTCCGGCGTGGAGATGATCAGAACCTCGCGGATACCGGCCAGCATCAGCACGGACAGCGGATAGTAGATCATCGGTTTATCGTAAATCGGCAGCAGTTGTTTTGACACCCCGCGGGTGATCGGGTGCAACCGTGTTCCGGAGCCGCCCGCCAGAATAATTCCTTTCATACCAGCCTCTTACTTATCCTGCCCCAGTCCCAGACGCTGTCCGGCATACGAGCCGTCCTGCACCCGGCGCCACCAGGTTTCATTATTCAGATACCATTCCACCGTTTTGCGGATGCCGGACTCAAAGGTTTCCTGCGGACGCCAGCCAAGATCATGCGCAATCTTGTCAGCATCAATCGCATAACGCAGATCATGCCCCGGGCGGTCTGTCACATAGGTGATAAGGTCGCGGTATTGCGCGACACCGGCCGGTTTCTGCGGATGCAGCTCTTCCAGCAAATCACAGATAGTTTCCACCACCTGAATATTTTTGCGTTCGTTATGGCCGCCGATATTGTAGGTTTCACCGATAGCTGCCTGTGTCACCACGGTATACAGGGCGCGGGCGTGGTCATCCACAAACAGCCAGTCGCGGATCTGCTCACCTTTGCCGTAGACCGGCAGCGGTTTGCCGGAAATCGCATTGAGAATAACCAGCGGGATCAGTTTTTCCGGGAAATGGTACGGCCCGTAGTTATTCGAGCAGTTAGTGATGACGGACGGGAAGCCGTACGTCCGCTGCCAGGCGCGCACCAGATGGTCACTGGAGGCTTTGGACGCAGAATACGGGCTGCTCGGTGCATACGGTGTGGTTTCCGTGAAAAAGCCGTCAGGCCCTTCCAGGTCACCGTAAACTTCGTCGGTGGAAATATGGTGGAAGCGGAATGCGGATTTTTTTTCCGCATCCAGAGCTGTCCAGTAATGGCGTGCCGCTTCCAGCAGTGTGTAAGTGCCCACAATGTTGGTTTCGATAAACGCCGCCGGGCCGTCGATAGAGCGATCCACATGACTTTCCGCCGCCAGATGCATCACCGCATCCGGCTGATACTGTGCAAACACGCGGTCAAGCGCCGCGCGGTCACAGATATCCACCTGTTCAAAGGCATAGCGCGGGTCATCCGCCACCGGTGCCAGTGATTCGAGGTTACCGGCGTAAGTCAGTTTATCCACCACCACCACACTGTCAGCAGTGTCACTGATGATATGACGAACAACCGCAGAGCCGATAAAACCGGCGCCGCCTGTCACTAAAATACGTTTCAACGCCATACTCCTTTGGTGTCGATAATCCATTTCTGCGGGATCTGGCTGCCCGGGATGCCTTTGAACGGGGTGTGATCCACCAGCAGCAGAATGATATCCGCATCCGTAATGGCTTTTTCGATGGAGACCAGCTCTGCCAGACCTTTCAGTTTATTCGGCAGTTCATGAACGTTCGGCTCGACCGCCAGCGTTTTCCCTGCATGCCACTCAGACACCATTTTGGTCACCTGAACCGCCGGGCTTTCACGCAGATCGTCGATGTTTGGCTTGAATGCCAGGCCAAAGCAGGCAATGGTCACTTCATTGGCACGTTTGCCGGTTTCTGTCAGGCAATCAGCAACCGCTTGTTTTACCTGATCAATAACCCACAGTGGTTTACCGTCGTTGACCAGACGGGCAGTGTGGATCAGACGGGCCTGTTTCGGGTTTTGTGCCACGATAAACCACGGGTCAACCGCGATACAGTGACCGCCGACACCCGGACCCGGCTGTAAAATATTCACACGCGGGTGGCGGTTTGCCAGACTGATCAGCTCCCAGACATTGATGCCCTGGTCAGCACAAATCAGTGATAATTCATTCGCAAACGCAATGTTTACATCGCGGAAGCTGTTTTCGGTCAGTTTGCACATCTCTGCGGTACGTGCGTTAGTGATGACACACTCACCTTCCAGGAAGATGTAATACAGTTCACTGGCGCGTTTTGAGGATTTTGGTGTCATCCCGCCGACCACACGGTCGTTTTTAATCAGTTCAACCATCACCTGGCCCGGCAGTACGCGCTCGGGGCAATAGGCGATATCGATATCCGATTCTTCACCCGCCTGCTGCGGAAAGGTCAGATCAGGACGTGCCGCTGCCAGCCACTCTGCCATCTGCTCAGTCGCACCGACCGGCGAGGTGGATTCCAGAATAATCAGGTCACCTTTTTTCAGTACCGGCGCGATAGATTCCGCCGCAGACTGCACGAAAGCCAGATCCGGCTCGTGATCACCTTTAAACGGTGTCGGTACCGCAATCAGGAATGCATCCGCAGGCTGTGGTTTGGTGAACGCTTTCAGGAAGCCGCCTTCCACGGCAGTTTTCACAACCGCGCCCAGGTCCGGCTCCACAATATGAATTTCACCACGGTTAATGGTATCAACCGCATGCTGGTTCACATCCACACCAACCACATTCTTCTGACGGGAGGCAAATGCTGCCGCTGTTGGTAAACCGATATAACCCAGACCGACAACAGAAATAGTTTCAAAACTCATAATGTCACCTGATTGTTTTTCAATGCTTCAAGAATACGCTGGCACGCTTTTCCGTCCCCGTAAGGGTTATGTGAACGGCTCATCTCATGATAAGCCGCCGGATCGGTCAGCAATCGCGTTACTTCACGAACGATAGTGCCGGTTTCGGTGCCGACCAGACGAACAGTCCCGGCGTCAACCGCCTCCGGACGTTCGGTGGTATCACGCATCACCAGAACCGGTTTACCTAATGACGGTGCTTCTTCCTGAATGCCGCCGGAGTCGGTCAGGATCATATAAGCATGGTTCATAAGGTAGACAAAAGGAAGGTAATCCTGCGGACTGATCAGCACAATGTTGCCGATATCATGCAGGATCCGTTTTACCGGCTCACTGACATTCGGGTTGAGGTGAACCGGGTAGACAATCTGGACTTCCGGATGGGTCGTGGCAATTTCCGCCAGCGCGTGACAAATCCGCTCAAACCCGCCACCGAAACTCTCACGGCGGTGACCGGTAACCAGAATCATTTTTTTGCTGCTGTCGATAAACGGATACTGTTCATCCAGCTGTGCCAGCAGGGCTTTGTCCTGCATGATGCGGTCGCGGACGGCAAGCAGGGCATCGATCACCGTATTGCCGGTGACGAAAATATGGTTGTCGCGGATACCTTCATGCAGCAGGTTTTCGCGTGAATTTTGTGTCGGCGCGAAATGGTACATCGCCAGGTGTCCGGCAATTTTGCGGTTGGCTTCTTCCGGCCACGGTGAATACAGGTTGCCGGTACGCAGACCCGCTTCCACATGCCCCACCGGGATCCGCTGGTAAAACGCTGCCAGGCTGGTTGCCATGGTGGTTGCGGTATCGCCGTGAACCAGAACGACATCCGGTTTAAAGTCGGCCAGAACCGGCTTTAACCCCTCAAGAATACGACAGGTAATATCTGTTAAATCCTGCCCCGGGCGCATAATATTGAGATCATAATCCGGTGTGATCTCAAAAAGGTGTAATACCTGATCCAGCATTTCACGATGCTGCGCGGTCACACAGACTTTTGCCTCAAAAGCCTGATCCGCTGCCAGCGCATGTACCAGCGGCGCCATTTTGATGGCTTCCGGGCGGGTACCAAATACAGTCAATACTTCTGGAAGATA
>OCAE01001368.1_pt1 | contig 11268 bp, 8 predicted proteins | sample 1495581 | NCBI WGS metagenome assembly OCAE01 (sample SAMEA2580278, study PRJEB22360) | human gut metagenome | biome: human gut; feature: human-associated habitat; material: faeces | place: Denmark | collected 2008/2010 | reverse complement strand
TTCCAGCAACAGATTCATCGATGGGGTTGTGATGCGCGCCATCCAGCCGTTCGCTGCATTGCATAATGAACGGGCGGCCGACTCGGGCAACACTGTGACGCCCATACCACTGGCAATGGCAGCCGTCAGGGTGGAGATAGACTCAATTTCGCCAATCACTTTAGCCGTTAAGCGACGTAGCGAAAAAGCTTCATCCACGCGCAGGCGAACCGCGCTGTAATCCCGTGGCAAGAACAAATTCATCTGCGCCACCGCGGCTAAATCGACGCTTTGCCCCGGGCACTCACGCGTGCCGACCAGATACAGATCCTCTTTAAGCAACGGTTGACTGCTGATGCCCGCCACGGGTGAACGCTCATAGAGCACTGCCATATCTAATTGCCCGCTGAGCAGCTTGTCATTCAGCACTGCCCCACTATTTTCATGCAGATAAACCTGCACATCGGGCAGTTCGGCACGTAGCGTCTGTAATAACGGCATGGTAATGGATGACGCTGCTGTCCCCGGCGCAAGGCCGATAGAGACCTGGCCTGTCAAGGTCTGTCCCACGTTATTAACCGCAAGTTGCGCCTGTTCACACTGACGTAAAATCGTCCGGGCGTGGGTATATAACACTTTTCCTGCTTCCGTCGGCGTGACGCCACGCTTGGTACGAATCAGCAATTGCTGATCAAGCTCACCTTCCAGCGTAGCGACCTGCTGGCTCAGCGCGGGTTGCGCAATGTGCAATACTTCCGCTGCCTGGGTCAGGCTACCAATATCGACGATTTTCACGAAATATTTCAGTCGTCTAAAGTTCATTTTGCCTCCTGTCGGAATACCAGAACCCGTGCTGGCAGTCATTGAATTCAGGATTGCAAGATACTTGCCACTTTCGTCTAAAACGGTGTTTTATGGTTAAAGCCGCACAAAGTCAGGAGTAAAAGCGAAGGAAGATCATTCTGCACACCTAAATATCTCATTCAGGCTGCCCTGGAAGAGGTAGACACGCACCAGAATGGGGCAAAAGCATAAAAAGACGGAAAGATCGCCGCTTTGCTGATTTTGTCAGCAAACGAACACACAAATGTATTTACCCCTTTGACAAGCCTCACCACCCTCGCTAATATGCGCCTCGTTCAAACGATTCCTCTGTAGTTCAGTCGGTAGAACGGCGGACTGTTAATCCGTATGTCACTGGTTCGAGTCCAGTCAGAGGAGCCATATTTAAGAAGCCTGCTTAGGAAACTAAGCAGGCTTTTTGCTTTTCTGCGTTTGCCTTCCGCATCTAAAGCTTCAGCTCAGAATGGCCTCCAGTCTGGCCAACACTTCATTCTTAATAGCCGCAGGTATTTGTTCCTGGCGCTTGCCGTTACGGGCTTCCATATCAATAATTCTGGGCTGGTCACGGCGAATAACCCCCGTCGTTTTAGTGCCCGCATCATCCAGTTAAACGCTAAAACCAGCAGCACGAGCAAAGTTTCCGTCACCTGTGACAGGAACAACAACAAATTGAGGTGTCCGATTCTCGCTCACAGCAGACTTTAAACTCACCCAGTACGTCCGATCTGTGCCAAGAGCGGACGTTGTGGTTTAACGCAGGGAAAGCAAGTTAGCATCTCAGTCCACTATACGAATCATGTAAACATAATGAATTTTGAGTACTTTTTTAGTTCTAGAATCTCGCTCAACATCCTGCATGATCGCTATCATTCTTTTAGTTGATTCACCTGAACTTTCAATATCTCTCATGAAAATATTCACTGCATCAATGGTATCCTTCATGTAATCACACCCCTTCACATCCAGAACTGATTCAATACCGTCGCAACATTTTATTTTCAGTTCCGTTCCCAGAACATGGACAACTTCAAAAAATGCAATATCCTGACCTTCACGATTAATAGGAAGCTCGTCTTCGAGAGCCAGTAATCTATTAGATGCAGATAAAGGGTTATTGATAAACTCCTGAAGGGTTTCGCTATTGATCACATAAGAACATTCTGCATCCAGAGATTGTAAGTGTTCACGCAATTTTCTGACTGCAGAATCGCTCGGGGATGCGCCATCCAAATGATGCGCCAGCATTGATACTGCAAGGAAATGGCAGCCAGTATCATCATCCCCCCAATAGTAATCATCCTGGTTTTCAAACAGATCTCTTCTTGGTTCAAGTAAACGTCGTGAGCCACCTGTCATATCTTGTGTAATCACAATATGGACACCATCAAATATTTGTAGCGAGTATTCAAAATCGGGCTTATCTTGGAAATGCATAGTAGGTCTTGCATATGCAGTGAGTTTATTTTTTATGAATTTTTTGTTAGCGTCACGCTCTGTCTGAAAAATACCCAATTCAATTTTATCAAGAATGAACTTTTGTTTTTTATTTTTATAATTTTCATATTGACGATTTGATGTTAGAGCAAACCAGTAGAATTCTTTACAGGCTGATAAATTAAATTCTTTGATAATATCGTCAGCTGAGAAAAAATAATGAAATGGTTCCTCTTCCTCATCGTGAGAGTGCAACATGCAGAAAAAATCCTTACGAGGAATCCCATCATCAAGCACATAAGCCTTCTGAACTTTAACGCGATTTGAATTTTCAAAGTATTTCGATTGAATAATACCGAAAATATCGATTCCGTGGGCGCGCTGCCGCAATGCCTCTAAGCTGTTTGAACGACGCTGTACAAGAAAGTCAGCACCGTCAACATCTGTAGAACGCAGCAGAACCCAAAATCTCGATAATAAAATAGACTGCGTTAGGGATTCACCTTTTTTACCGTTTTCCTCCCGTTTTGCTAAATCTGACATGATGTTCACCTGTATCCCGGATGGTTGAATAACCTCTAAGGTAGAATCGATAAGAAGACTAATATCACCGTGTACATATTAAGTATATGATTTTCTGTATAAACAATGCACTTACTTCATAATGAGACGCAGTTTAGACTCGATTATGAACCCAAGGTAGATCAGTTTATAGCACGATTAGTGTTCTAGGTGTTGATGCGAACTTCCGCTCCTCGCTCACAGCGGACTTTTCTATCGCCGCTGATGTATTAATCAATGGAGAGCAGGCCATATTTATAATATAAATTGACGGGTACGCTGAATTTTACAGGAACATCTCCGATGAATATTGCCGCCTCAATTGCCCTTTTGGGCGCCTGCCCATTTGTGAGTCTGGCGGCAGTACCAGTGACCTTTTCCGAAACTGTCCTGGATGCCGCTGGACCAAAAGGGCCTTTAAAAGGCACGTTACTCACCCCGAATTCAAAACCAACAGCCGTTGTTCTTATCGTTCCTGGCTCCGGGCCGACCGATCGGGATGGAAACAACCCGCTTGGAGTGAATGCATCGCCTTACCGACTTCTTGCTGAAGGCCTGGCGGCTAAAGGCTTTGCGACGCTTCGTATCGACAAACGTGGAATGTTCGCTAGCGCAATGGCCGTAGAGGATGCCAACGCGGTGACGATTGCTGACTATGTTGACGACGTTCGATCCTGGGTAGACGTGCTTAGACGTCACATGCACACTCCCTGTATTTGGGTTTTAGGACACAGCGAAGGGGGCGTAGTCGCACTTGCCTCGGCTCAAGAAGAGGATGTGTGCGGCGTGGTTCTTATCGCAACGCCCGGGAGACCGATGGGCGAGGTGTTGAGGGGGCAACTTAACGCTAATCCGGAAAACGAAATGCTATTAAAGCAGGCACTGCCGATAATTGATGCCCTGGAGAATCGGCGGCGAGTCGATATTACGAATATGCACCCAGCACTACAAAGTCTCTTTAATCCTGCGGTTCAGGGGTTTTTGATCAATGCGTTTTCATATAATCCGGGTCATCTCATTTCGAGTATCTCCAAACCCGTGTTAGTGCTACAAGGGCAACGCGACCTCCAGGTGGAAGAAACGGATGCAAGACTGCTTAAGGCCGCGAATCCTCAAGCGTCCCTGGTTGTACTGCCCAATATGAACCATGTTATGAAAGAGGTGACTTCGGACGATCGCAAAGCGAATATCGCAACATACGCTGAACCCGCGCTCCCCTTAGCTCCCGGTTTAATCGACTCGATTGAGCATTTCCTGATCCGCAACTCACCTTTTCCCGAAAAGTAACAGCTGCTCCACGCTCACAACAGACATGGTCAGATATCATTCCAACCAGCACATGCCAAAAGCAGACTCCTTTTCCCGTCCAATATCCACATCATAAGATTTTTATAAAAAACAATGCGTTAATACGTCAAACGTAATACAATTATATTTCCAATTGTAATGATAACCATTCTCATATTACTATAATCGCGTGATAATTAACTTTTGATACATTCCGCATGTCTGACCACGCCACTACCACTGCTTCCTTTACGCTCGAGTCGCTTTATGGCGCACATCACGGCTGGCTGAAAAGCTGGCTGACGCGCAAACTCCAGTCCGCCTTTGATGCAGATGACATTGCCCAGGACACTTTTCTACGGGTAATGGGCAGCGGGTCGCTCTCGACGATCCGCGATCCGCGTTCCTTTCTGTGCACTCTCGCCAAACGGGTGATGGTCGACCTGTTTCGCCGAAACGCGCTGGAAAAAGCCTATCTGGAGATGCTGGCGCTTATGCCGGAAAATCTCGCGCCTTCGCCCGAGGAACGCGAGAGTCAGCTCGAAACCCTGCAACTCATCGACAGCATGCTTGACGGGCTGAGCGGAAAAACACGCGAAGCGTTTCTCCTTTCGCAGTTGGATGGTCTGACTTACAGCGAAATAGCGCTAAAGCTCGGTGTTTCGGTCAGTTCAGTGAAAAAATATATGGCAAAGGCTATCGAACATTGTCTGCTGTTTCGTCTGGAGCACGGTCTGTGAACGCCTCTATCACCGATTCTCGCCGCCAGGCATTGCGCTCGGCATCACACTGGTATGCCGTATTGAGCGGCGAGCGTGTCAGCCCACAGCAGGAAGCACGCTGGCAACAATGGTATGAAGAGGACAAAGATCATCAGTGGGCCTGGCAACAGGTTGAAAACCTGCGCAACCAGCTCAGCAGCGTTCCGAGCGATGTCGCCAGCCGGGCGCTGAACGATACGCATCTTACCCGTCGTCATGTCATGAAAGGGCTACTGCTGCTGCTCGGCGTGGGCGGCGGCTGGCAGCTCTGGCAATCTGAAGCCGGAGAAGGTCTGCGCGCAGACTACCGCACCGCCAAAGGCGCGGTCAGCCATCAGCGGCTGGACGATGGCTCGCTGCTGACGCTCAACACACAAAGCGCCGCGGACGTTCGTTTTGATACGCGTCAACGCACTGTCCATCTCTGGTACGGCGAAATTGCGATTACTACCGCAAAAGACGCGCAGCAAAGACCTTTCCACGTTGTGACCCGCCAGGGCCAGCTCACCGCGTTAGGCACAGAATTTACCGTCTACCAGCAGGACAACGTCACACGCGTTACCGTTCAACAACACGCGGTTGAAGTCTTACTGGCAAATCGTCCGCAGGAAAAACGCATCGTCAGCGCTGGCGAGAGCCTGCAGTTTAGCGCGTCTGAATTTGGTGCAATTACCTCAGCGGATGATGAAAGCGCCGCCTGGACGCAGGGCATTCTGAGCTTTAGCGATAAACCGCTGGGTGAGGTGATTGCCACGCTGAGCCGTTATCGCAACGGCGTGCTGCGTTGCGATCCGGCGGTGGCCGGGCTGCGCCTGAGTGGCACTTTCCCGCTGAAAAATACCGATGCGATTCTGGATATTATTGCCCAGACACTTCCAGTGAAAATTCAGACTATTACGCGATACTGGGTCAATATTTTGGCACTGTAAGAAAAATAATTCTCATTTTCATTGTCCTTTTTCCCCTTCTCATTCGACTCATAGCTGAACACAACAAAAATGATGATGGAGAAGGTATGACGCCTTTACGCGTTTTTAGCAAAACAACACCTTTGGTTAACGCCATGCGCCTGAGCCTGCTGCCGCTGGCTGGGCTCTCGTTATCCGCTTTCGCAGCGCAGATTGATATTGCACCAGGCTCACTCGATAAAGCGCTAAACCAATATGCCGCACGCAGCGGAATTACCCTGTCTGTTGACGCCAGCCTGACGCGCGGCAAACAGAGTAACGGTCTTCACGGTGACTACGATGTTGAGAGTGGTTTGCAGCAGCTGCTGAACGGTAGCGGCCTGCAGGTGAAACCACTAGGTAATAACAGCTGGACACTGGAGCACGCACCAACACCGCAAGAAGATTCCCTGACCGTGGTGGGCGACTGGCTGGGCGATGCGCGCGAAAACGACGTATTCGAACATGCCGGCGCGCGTGACGTTATCCGCCGTGAAGATTTCGCCAAAACCGGCGCGACGACCATGCGCGAGGTGCTGAACCGCATTCCTGGCGTTACCGCCCCAGAAAACAACGGTACCGGTAGCCACGATCTGGCGATGAACTTTGGTATTCGCGGCCTGAACCCGCGCCTGGCCAGCCGTTCAACGGTACTGATGGACGGTATTCCGGTGCCGTTTGCCCCTTACGGCCAGCCGCAGCTTTCCCTGGCACCTGTTTCGCTCGGAAATATGGACGCCATCGATGTGGTGCGCGGCGGCGGTGCTGTGCGTTACGGGCCGCAGAGCGTGGGCGGCGTGGTGAACTTTGTCACCCGCGCCATTCCGCAAGACTTCGGGATCGAAGCCGGCATGGAAGGCCAGCTCAGCCCAACGTCCTCACAAAATAATCCCAAAGAGACGCACAACCTGATGGTGGGCGGCACAGCGGATAACGGTTTTGGTACCGCCCTGCTTTACTCCGGCACGCGCGGCAGCGACTGGCGCGAGCACAGCGCGACGCGCATCGACGATCTGATGCTGAAAAGCAAATATGCGCCGAACGACGTGCATACTTTCAACAGCCTGCTGCAATACTACGACGGTGAAGCCGACATGCCCGGCGGCCTGTCGCGCGCGGATTACAACGCCGACCGCTGGCAGTCCACGCGCCCTTACGATCGCTTCTGGGGGCGCCGCAAGCTGGCAAGCCTCGGCTATCAGTTTCAGCCGGACAGCCAGCATAAATTCAATATTCAGGGCTTCTACACTGAAACCCTACGTAGCGGCTACCTGGAACAGGGCAAACGCCTCACCCTGTCACCGCGTAACTACTGGGTACGCGGCATTGAACCGCGCTACAGTCAGAGCTTTATGGTGGGTCCTTCCGCGCACGAAGTGGGCGTGGGATACCGCTATGTGAGCGAGTCGACGCATGAAATGCGTTACTACACCGCCACCAGCAGCGGACAACTCCCGTCCAGCGCTAGCCCATACGATCGCGACACCCGTTCCGGCACCGAAGCGCACGCCTGGTATCTGGATGACAAAATCGACATTGGCAACTGGACTATCACACCGGGTATGCGCTTTGAACATATCGAGTCATACCAGAACAACGCCATCAAAGGCACACATGAAGAAGTGAGCTACAACGCCCCACTTCCGGCGCTAAACGTGCTTTATCACCTGACTGATAGCTGGAATCTTTATGCAAACACTGAAGGCTCATTCGGCACCGTACAGTACAGCCAAATTGGCAAGGCTGTGCAAAGCGGCAATGTGGAACCGGAAAAAGCGCGAACCTGGGAGCTCGGAACCCGATACGACGATGGCGCGCTGACCGCGGAAATGGGGCTGTTCCTGATTAACTTTAATAATCAGTACGACTCCAACCAGACCAACGACACCGTAACCGCACGGGGTAAAACGCGCCATACCGGGCTGGAAACCCAGGCCCGCTATGACCTCGGCACGCTGACGCCAACGCTCGACAACGTTTCGGTCTACGCAAGCTATGCGTATGTGAACGCCGAGATCCGCGAGAAAGGCGACACCTACGGCAACCAGGTGCCGTTCTCCCCGAAACACAAAGGCACATTGGGCGTGGACTATAAACCGGGTAGCTGGACGTTCAACCTGAACAGTGATTTCCAGTCCAGCCAGTTTGCGGATAACGCCAACACCGTTAAAGAGAGTGCCGACGGCAGCACCGGCCGCATCCCGGGCTTCATGCTCTGGGGCGCACGCGTCGCCTATGACTTTGGTCCGCAGATGGCAGACCTGAACCTTGCGTTCGGCGTGAAAAATATCTTCGACCAGGCGTACTTCACCCGCTCTTACGACGACAACAACAAAGGCATCTACGCAGGCCAGCCGCGCACGCTGTATATGCAGGGGTCGTTGAAGTTCTAATTTACACCGATTTCGTAGGCCGGGTAAGCGCAGCGCCACCCGGCTTTCAGGAGCACCGATGTTCACATTTATCCGCACACTTTTCGCCGCTCTGCTGCTGGTCACCAGCCACGCTTTTGCAGCCACGGTTCAGGACGAACATGGCACCTTTACGCTTGATAAAACGCCACAGCGGATAGTGGTACTGGAGTTGTCATTCGCGGACGCGCTGGCTGCCGTCGATGTTAGTCCGATCGGCATTGCCGACGATAACGATGCCACGCGCATTCTTCCCGAAGTTCGCGCCCATCTGAAACCCTGGCAGTCTGTCGGCACGCGTGCGCAGCCGAGTTTAGAAGCCATCAGCGCGCTGAAACCGGACCTGATCATTGCCGACAGCAGCCGTCATGCGGGTATTTTCAGCGCCTTACAGCAAATTGCACCGGTGCTGCTGCTGAAATCTCGCAATGAAACCTACGCTGAAAATCTTCAGTCTGCGGCCATCATCGGCGAGATTGTGGGCAAAAAGGCACAGATGCAGTCACGCCTGGCGAAACACAAACAACAGATGTCAGCGTGGGCCAGCCAGTTGCCAAAAGGCACGCAGGTGTTGTTTGGTACGTCCCGGGAGCAGCAGTTCAACCTGCACACGCAGGAGACCTGGACCGGGGGCGTCCTGACCTCTCTGGGGCTGAAGGTACCTGCGGCGATGGCTGGTGCGTCTATGCCGTCCATCGGCCTGGAACAGCTGCTGGCGCTCAATCCTGCATGGCTGCTGGTCGCACATTATCGCGAAGAGAGCATCGTCAAACGCTGGCAGCAGGACCCGCTGTGGCAGATGTTAACGGCTGCGCAAAAACAGCAGACGGCGTCGGTCGACAGTAACGCCTGGGCACGGATGCGCGGCATTTTTGCGGCCGAACGTATTGCCAGCGACACGGTAAAAATCTTCCATCACCAGCCTTTATCCGATGTGAAATGACAGTTCTCAGACATCCGGCGTTGCAATGGGGGCTACCCCTTGCCGCGCTTATCGCAGTTTTCTGGCTGAGTCTGTTTTGCTACTCGGCCATTCCTGTTTCTGGCGTTGACGCCATTCGCGCCCTGCTGCCGGGCCACGCGCCGACGCTTGCACAAGCGCTGGTGCAAAACCTACGTCTGCCGCGAAGCCTGGTCGCCATTCTGATCGGCGCAAGCCTGGCTCTCGCGGGAACGCTGCTGCAGACTTTGACGCATAATTCAATGGCATCTCCTTCGCTGCTCGGTATTAACAGCGGCGCGGCGCTGGCTATGGCGCTCACCAGCGCCATCAGCCCCGTGCCCGTCGCGGGTTACTCCATCGCCTTTATCGCCGCCTGTGGCGGCGGCGTAAGCTGGCTGCTGGTGATGACCGCAGGCGGCGGATTTCGCCATACCCAGGACAGAAACAAACTGATCCTCGCGGGTATCGCGTTCTCGGCGTTTTGCATGGCCCTGACCCGCATCACCCTGCTGCTGACGGAAGATCACGCCTACGGCATTTTTTACTGGCTCGCGGGAGGCGTATCCCACGTACGCTGGCAGGAGTTCTGGCAGCTTTTCCCGGTGGTGGCGGTCGCTATACCGGTGGTGTTGCTGCTGGCCAATCAACTGAATCTGCTTAACGTCAGCGACAGCACCGCCCGTACGCTGGGGGTGAATCTGCCGAAGCTGCGTTTAATCATCAACATTCTGGTGCTGCTTCTGGTCGGTACCTGCGTCAGTGTGGCCGGCCCGGTGGCTTTTATCGGTCTGTTGATGCCGCATCTGGCTCGCTTCTGGGTAGGATTTGACCAGCGCAAGGTCCTGCCGATGAGCATACTGATGGGCGCCACGCTGATGCTAGTGGCGGATGTTCTGGCCCGCGCGCTGGCCTTCCCTGGCGAATTACCCGCGGGGGCTGTGGTGGCTCTGATTGGTGCGCCCTGCTTTGTCTGGCTGGTCAGGAGGCGTGGTTGAAAATTGTGTTAGTCATTTTTATCGCCCTCGCACTGGCAGGATTTTCGCTGCTGTCTCTGCAAATGGGGGTGATCGCCGTTCCCTGGCGCGCCCTGCTGACCGACTGGCAGGCCGGGCGTGAGTATCATTACGTGTTAACGGCGTACCGCCTGCCGCGGCTACTGCTGGCGCTGCTTGTCGGTGCAGCCCTCGCGGTGGCAGGCGTTCTGGTACAGGGGATAGTGCGTAACCCTCTGGCGTCGCCGGATATTCTCGGCGTAAACCATGCCGCCAGCCTTGCCTCTGTGGGCGCACTGCTTCTCGTACCGTCACTGCCGGTGATTGCTCTGCCGCTGCTGGCCTTTGCCGGTGGCATGGTGGGCCTGATCCTGCTGAGAATGCTGGCGAACACCAGCCAGCCGATGAAGCTGGCACTCACGGGTATCGCGCTGTCTGCCTGCTGGGCCAGCCTGACGGACTGGCTGATGCTTTCGCGCCCGCAGGATGTGAACAGCGCTCTGCTGTGGCTGACCGGCAGCTTATGGGGCCGTGACTGGAGCTTTGTGAAGATTGCCGTCCCGCTGCTGATGTTGTTTCTGCCGCTGAGCCTGAGTTTTTGCCGCGATCTCGACCTTCTGGCACTGGGCGATGCGCGCGCCACCACGCTCGGTATGTCGGTGCCGCGTATCCGGCTCCAGGCTTTGCTACTGGCCGTCGCCATGACATCTACCGGCGTGGCCGTCTGCGGCCCAATTAGTTTTATTGGTCTTGTGGTGCCGCATATGGTGCGCAGTATTACCGGTGGGCGTCACCGCTGGCTGCTGCCCATATCGGCCATGACAGGTGCGTTGCTGCTGGTGGTTGCCGACCTGCTGGCGCGAATTACTCATCCCCCGCTGGAGCTTCCGGCTGGCGTACTGACCGCCATTATCGGTGCACCGTGGTTTGTCTGGCTGCTTGTGAGAATGCGATAAATGACATTACGAACTGAAAATCTGACGGTCTGTTACGGTACAAACAAGATCCTTGATGGCGTTTCACTCGCCCTACCAGCGGGGAAGACAACCGCCCTGCTCGGCCCTAACGGCTGCGGGAAATCGACGTTGCTAAAATGGTTTGGATCCGGGT
>OCAE01001358.1_pt1 | contig 11337 bp, 7 predicted proteins | sample 1495581 | NCBI WGS metagenome assembly OCAE01 (sample SAMEA2580278, study PRJEB22360) | human gut metagenome | biome: human gut; feature: human-associated habitat; material: faeces | place: Denmark | collected 2008/2010 | reverse complement strand
CGGGTTCGGGCCCCCCGCCGGGTGGGGTCAAGGCCCCGCCCGCCGCAGAAATCACTGTCGCTGCATCCTCCGCCTTTATCCCTGCGCCGTCTGCTTATCAGGCGCCGGTCAGCCATCACTCTTTTGCGTCTGTACCGCCGGCGGCAGATATTCACCCTGCGGCAGAAGAAGGGGATGAGGATAAGCGGGAATCTCAGCGTCTTCAGGCGCAGTTTATGCAGATGCAGCAACAGCGCTACAACGGACAGGCGGACGCGATTTTATCTGATCTGGCTGAACTGAAAGCGTTCTCTCCGGTGGAGGATCTGGTGGATCCGGAACCGGCAGAGCCGCTGTTTATCCCGACACCGGTCACCGCGCCTGTGGCTGAACCGGCACCGGTTTATTCCGCGCCGCAGACCCCGGTTCAGAGCGTTGAACCTGTTGCCGCACCACCGCAGAATGCGGCACCGGTCACGTCACAGGAAGCCCAGTTACAAAAACAGATGGAAGAGAGCCTGTTCCATCCGTTCCTGGTCCGTAATGACCAGCCGCTGCCGAAATCAACCACGCCGATGCCGTCTCTGGATCTGCTGGCCTCACCGCCGGATACCATCGAGCCGGTGGATGAATTCGCTATGGAACAGACCGCCCGTCTGATTGAAGCGCGACTGAATGACTTCCGCATCAAAGCCCGTGTGGTCGGCTATGAACCGGGGCCGGTCATCACCCGTTTTGAGCTGGATCTGGCACCCGGCGTGAAAGCCTCGCGCATTTCTAACCTGTCCCGTGACCTGGCGCGTTCACTCTCCACGGTTGCGGTGCGCGTGGTGGAAGTTATCCCGGGCAAGCCATATGTGGGGCTCGAACTGCCGAACGAAAAACGTCAGACCGTCTATCTGCGTGAAGTGCTGGACTGTGACGAATTCCGCGATACGCCATCACCGCTCTCGGTGGTACTGGGGAAAGATATCTCCGGTCAGCCGGTGGTGGCGGATCTGGGTAAAATGCCGCATCTGCTGGTTGCCGGTACAACGGGCTCCGGTAAATCAGTCGGCGTAAACGCCATGATTATCAGCATATTGTATAAAGCGAAACCGGAAGACGTCCGCTTTATTATGATCGACCCGAAAATGCTGGAACTCTCGGTTTATGAAGGTATTCCGCACCTGCTGACCCAGGTGGTAACCGACATGAAAGACGCCGCCAATGCTCTCGGCTGGTGTGTGGCGGAAATGGAGCGGCGCTATAAACTGATGTCAGCGCTCGGGGTACGTAACCTCGCGGGGTATAACGAAAAAATTCTGATGGCGGAATCCATGGGACGGCCGATTCCGGACCCGTTCTGGAAACCGACCGACAGCATGGAAATGACGCATCCGGTACTGAAAAAAGAGCCGTATATCGTGGTCATGGTGGATGAATTTGCTGACCTGATGATGACCGCCGGTAAAAAAGTGGAAGAGCACATTGCCCGTCTGGCACAGAAAGCCCGTGCGGCGGGGATCCACCTGGTGCTGGCGACACAGCGTCCGTCTGTGGATGTGATCACCGGGCTGATTAAAGCCAACATCCCGACCCGTATTGCCTTTACCGTCTCCAGTAAGATTGACTCCCGGACTATTCTCGACCAGGGCGGTGCGGAATCCCTGCTGGGGAACGGGGACATGCTCTATCTGCCGCAGGGTGCCAATGCGCCGCTGCGTGTTCACGGCGCATTTGTCCGTGACCAGGAAGTGCACGATGTGGTAAATGACTGGAAAGCCCGTGGTCGTCCGGAATATATCGATAACATCACCCGTGGTGGTGAGGATGGCGAAGGCGGCAGTTCTGTCAGCGGGGAAGATCTGGATCCGCTGTTCGATCAGGCGGTACAATTCGTCACAGAAAAACAGCGCGTGTCCATTTCCGGTGTCCAGCGTCAGTTCCGTATCGGTTATAACCGCGCGGCGCGGATCGTGGAAGAAATGGAAGAACAGGGCATTGTCAGCGAACCGGGTCATAACGGCAACCGAGAAGTGCTGGCGCCGTCCTCAAATAACTTTTAATGACGCCGCTGCCTGCAAAGGCGGCGTCTGATTTATCCGAACGCATCATCAGGAATGCATACATGAAAAAGGTGTTTATCACAGCCTGCCTGCTGGCAGGTGCCGCAGTCAGTGCAGCGCACGCAGATACCCGCAGTGATCTTCAGTCACGTCTGGGAAAAGTGAACAGTTTCCATGCGAATTTCGCACAGACCGTCACTGATGCTGACGGCGCACTGGTTCAGGAAGGAACAGGGGATTTATGGGTGAAACGCCCGAACCTGTTCAACTGGCAGATGAGCGCGCCGGATGAAAGTGTGCTGGTCTCTGACGGCAAAACACTGTGGTTCTATAACCCGTTTGTTGAGCAGGTCACCGCCACCTGGCTGAAAGATGCCACACAAAATACCCCGTTTATGCTGATCACCCGTAACGACCCGGCAGACTGGCAGCAGTACATGGTGAGCCAGCGCGGCGACAGCTTTGAGCTGAAACCGAAAACCAGCAACGGCAATCTGAAATTATTTACTATCACTGTAACTCCGGACGGTATTATTCAGCAGTTTGCTGCCGTTGAGCAGGATGGCCAGAAAAGCAGCTATCAGCTCAAAGGGCAGCAGAGTACTGATGTGAATATGAGCAAATTCACCTTTACACCGCCGAAGGGGGTTACGCTGGACGATCAGCGTCAATGAGGCGTCAGTGACTAACTTTTCTCTCGATTTTTCGCAAAACGATTACCAGCCGCTGGCTGCCAGAATGCGGCCGGGGACACTGGAACAGTATATCGGACAGACTCACCTGCTGGCAGAGGGCAAACCGCTGCCGCGGGCTATCCGCGCCGGACAGCTCCACTCCATGATCCTGTGGGGGCCGCCGGGCACCGGGAAAACCACGTTGGCGGAAGTGATCGGTCACTATGCGGATGCGGATATCGAACGCCTGTCAGCGGTGACCTCCGGGGTAAAAGAGATCCGCGAAGCTATCGAGCGGGCGCGTCAGAACCGTAATCTGGGGCGCCGCACTATTCTGTTTGTGGATGAGGTACACCGCTTCAATAAAAGCCAGCAGGATGCGTTTCTGCCGCATATTGAGGATGGTACTGTCACCTTTATCGGTGCCACCACCGAAAACCCGTCGTTTGAACTCAATTCAGCCCTGTTATCCCGTGCCCGTGTTTATCTGCTCAAATCCTTGTCACCGGACGATATCGAAGCGGTTCTGATTCAGGCGCTGAATGATTCTGAGCGCGGTCTGGGCGGACAAAATATCGTGCTGCCGGATGAGACCCGTAAACTGCTGGCGGAACTGGTCGCCGGTGATGCCCGCCGTTCGCTGAATGTGCTGGAAATGATGGCGGATATGGCTGAAACCGGCGCTGACGGCAAACGTGTTCTGACCACTGAACTGCTGAAAGAAGTCAGCGGGGAACGCAGCGCCCGTTTTGATAATAAAGGCGATCGCTACTACGACCTGATTTCCGCGCTGCACAAATCTGTACGCGGCTCGGCACCGGATGCCGCACTCTACTGGTATGCCCGGATTATCACTGCAGGCGGTGATCCACTCTATGTTGCCCGCCGTCTGCTGGCGATAGCGTCGGAAGATGTCGGTAATGCCGACCCGCGTGCCATGCAGGTCGCGATTTCCGCCTGGGATTGCTTTACCCGGGTGGGACCGGCAGAAGGTGAACGGGCGATAGCCCAGGCGATTGTTTACCTCGCCTGCGCACCGAAAAGTAACGCCGTTTATACCGCATTCAAAGCCGCCATGCGCGATGCAAAAGAAGGGCGGGATTACGATGTGCCGGAACATCTGCGTAATGCGCCGACCAAACTGATGAAAGAAATGGGGCTCGGTAAGGAGTATCGTTACGCGCATGATGAAACGAACGCGTATGCCGCCGGAGAAGTCTATTTTCCGCCTGAAATGCGTGATACCCGCTACTATTTTCCGGCAAACCGGGGCATGGAAGGAAAAATCGGCGAGAAACTCGCCTGGCTTGCTGAGCAGGATCAAAATAGCCCGATAAAACGCTACCGTTAATGCCGCTGTTGCGGTAAGGTGTGAAACAGATGACACTCCCGTTATAACAACAAGCACAGGAATAGCATGCTCGATCCAAATTTACTGCGTAATGAGCTGGACGCGGTTGCCGAAAAACTTGCTCGCAGGGGTTTTACCCTGGATGTGGACACGCTGCGCACTCTTGAAGAGCGCCGCAAGGTTTTACAAGTTGAAACTGAAACTCTGCAGGCTGAACGCAACTCCCGATCGAAGTCCATTGGTGAAGCGAAAGCCCGCGGTGAAGACATTGAAGCAGTGCGTCGTGAAGTGAACCTGTTAGGGGATAAACTGGATGCTGCTAAATCTGCGCTGGATGAAGTGCAGGCTGAGTTACGTACCATTGCTCTGAATATTCCTAACCTGCCGGCAGACGAAGTGCCGTTTGGTAAAGATGACAGCGATAACCCTGAAGTCAGCCGCTGGGGCACACCTAAGCAGTATGATTTCGAAGTGCGCGATCACGTTTCACTCGGTGAAATGACCGATGGCCTGGATTTCCCGGCTGCCGTCAAACTGACCGGTGCACGTTTCGTTGTGATGAAAGGCCAGATTGCCCGCCTGCACCGCGCTATCGCTCAATTCATGCTGGATCTGCACACTGAACAGCACGGTTATCAGGAAATTTATGTACCGTACCTGGTCAATCAGGATACGCTGTACGGTACCGGTCAGTTACCGAAATTTGCCGGTGACCTGTTCCATACCAAACCGCTGGAAGAAGAAGCGGAAACCAGCAGCTACGCGCTGATCCCGACGGCAGAAGTGCCGGTCACCAACCTGGTCCGTGACGAAATTCTGGATGAAGCCGACCTGCCGCTGCGTATGACCGCTCATACACCGTGCTTCCGTTCCGAAGCAGGTTCGTATGGTCGTGATACCCGTGGCCTGATCCGTATGCACCAGTTTGACAAAGTTGAACTGGTTCAGATTGTGCATCCGGAAAAATCCATGGAAGCACTGGAAGAACTGACCGGTCACGCTGAAAAAGTGTTACAGCTGCTGAACCTGCCATACCGCAAAGTGTTGCTGTGCACTGGTGACATGGGCTTCGGTTCCCGTAAAACCTATGACCTCGAAGTCTGGGTTCCGGCACAGAACACTTACCGTGAAATCTCATCCTGCTCTAACTGCTGGGATTTCCAGGCTCGTCGTATGCAGGCACGTTTCCGTGGTAAAGATGATAAAAAACCACAGCTGGTTCATACCCTGAACGGCTCCGGTCTGGCTGTCGGCCGTACCCTGGTGGCTATCATGGAAAACTATCAGCAGGCTGATGGTCGTATCGAAATTCCGGAAGTATTACGTCCGTATATGAGAGGTCTGACACATATCGGCTGATTGCCGTCTGTTGTCACTGATCTGATAAAAATCCCGCCGCTGAAAACCGGCGGGATTTTTTTGTCTGTATTTTACCGATCACAGTGTGCTGAATTTTTTCTCTTCAAAGATATTGCGGGTGGCTTCGAAATGTTCGCGGCGTGGTGAGGTCAGGTGAGAATCCCAGCGCGGATTAAACAGAATATAATAGCCATGCTGATGCAATATGTGTAAAAGCTGTTTCAGCCCGTCCTTATTTTCAGCCGTTACAACCTGAGGAAGATCACCTATTTGTTCCGGTAAAAAGAAAGTGGCGGGAAAATTATCATCCAGTTCAGAATACGGGTTTGCCGCATCCATGCCGTGATGAACAACGTCACAGCCCGGTTTGCAGTTCAGTGCGGAGTTGATCTTCGGTATCAGATCCACAATGCGTTGTGAACTATTACCATAACCCGGATGTGCCAGTGCCAGTAACTCTTTGCGGATAGCATCCTGAGCAGATGCCCGGCGTAAAATCTCTTGCGGGGGTAATGAAACCGGGGTTTTCATCCCTTCTGTTACTGTGGCTCTGCGGAAGAACGGCTTTTTTGGGGTATCAGATGAAAGCAGATAGGCACGCTGGCGTATATGTTCTTCCGGACTGATACTTTTTATTCTGAGTGTATCCTGTATGCCGTGATCTTCCATCTGGTGTGAAACAATCATCAGGTCATAATCTGCAGTCAGTGGCTTGTCAATCTCCGGAGAATATAACACCTGTACCGGTTTTTCATTGTCGGCAGGAAAAATGGTGTACAAATCATCACCGGCTGGTTTGGCTATATAACGGGTGATCTGTTCCCGGCTGCCTGAAGATACGGATAACGTATAAGTTATTTTTCCTGTCTCATCATGGCTGAGAGGTGGCAGGCATTCACTGATCAGATTCATCTTAATCAATTCTCTGATACGTTGTGTGGTGATAACCAAATTGCCGGGTTCGGCGTATTTTCCCCTGATACATTGCTGTATCTCTTCATTCATCCGGCTGATTTTACCGGTATTATCACCTGGTTTATTACCCAGCTTGCTAAGATGCTGTTCAACCGGGATGAAGCCCGCCATTGGCCCGAGATTAGCGCTTTTACCTTTAATATGAAAATTTTTGGTCGGATAACCGGCATTGATAAGACCTGTTGCGGCGCGTTCAACCGGCCGGAAACTGATAACCAGTTTTTCTTTTTCTGCGAAAGCCAGAAGTGGTGTGAGATGCTTTTCAGCAATACCGCTGCGGTGAAGAATGTCTGCCTGGTCGGTGATCAGAAAAGGGAATTCTTTTTTTGTTTCAGCTGCGGGCTGATGAGGCGTATCCGGTGTACAGACAGAAACCGGTGAGGGGAATGACGGAGTGATTAGCGGCATAAGTATTATCCCTTGATATAAAACGATAAGGATAAAAAAATGGCAGAAAAAAAGTGCCGGAAAACAACCGGAAACAGATACAAAAAGACATAATATCCGACCATATTTTCTGTATCTGGTACCACTCTGAGATTACCTGTAAACAATATTCAGACTTGATATTGTATTCGCGGTACCATACCACTCACTCTTCAGATATTGTTACGGGAGACGATGTGTTTTAAAAACAAGGATGGAAAACAGACAAGAAAGGTAAATCGTCAGAAATCTGACAGCACACCGGAGTGTGCTGTTAATAACAAAAGGGCGGTGACTTAATACATCACTTTATGACCGTAGCTTTCCAGGATGGATTTTACTTTTTCCATGGTCTCTTTTGACGGCGGCTTAACACCATCAAGTTTGTATTCTTCATTCATTGCCGTCCATTTATGCTTTCCTAACTCGTGGTAAGGCAGCAGTTCAATCTTCTCGATATTCTTCATATCTTTGGTGAAATCACCGAGAAGGTGGGCGGAATGCTCATCATCAGACCAGCCCGGCACGACAACATAGCGCACCCAGGTTTTCTGATTCCGTTCAGCAAGATAACGGGCAAACTGTAATGTACGGTGATTGGATACACCGACTAAATTCTGGTGGATGCTGTCATCGAGTTGTTTTAAATCCAGCATAACCAAATCGGTTACTTCCATCAGCTCGTCAATGACCGGGTCATAACGGCGGACAAAACCATTGGTATCCAGGCAGGTGTGAATACCTTCTTTTTTACACTCACGGAACCAGTCACGCACGAACTCAGCCTGCAGTATCGCTTCACCACCGGATGCTGTCACACCACCGCCGGATGCATTCATAAAGTGGCGGTATGTGACCGCTTCTTTCATTAACTCGTCCACGGTGACTTCCTGACCGTCATGCAGATCCCATGTATCGCGGTTATGACAATACAGGCAACGCATCAGACAGCCCTGGAAGAAGACGATAAAACGAATGCCCGGGCCGTCAACGGTCCCGCAGGATTCAAATGAGTGAATACGACCTAATACTGACATGACAGGATTACTCCAAAACTGACCAGTTATAATAAAGGCCCCGAAACAGAGGGGCCTTTTAGTTTAAGTTATTTTAATAAGACAGCAAATGGTTACCGCACAAATTACATGGATTTTGTGAATGTACGGGTAATAACGTCTTTCTGCTGTTCTTTAGTCAGTGAGTTGAAACGAACGGCGTAACCAGAAACACGGATGGTCAGCTGAGGATATTTCTCAGGATTTTCCATTGCTTCTAACAGCATTTCACGGTTCATTACGTTCACGTTCAGGTGCTGACCACCTTCGATGCTTGATTCGTGGTGGAAATAACCATCCATCAGGCCTGCCAGGTTAGTACGACGAACATCGTCATCTTTACCTAATGCGTTTGGAACGATAGAGAAGGTGTAAGAAATACCATCTTTCGCGTAAGCAAACGGCAGTTTGGCAACGGAAGTCAGAGAGGCAACAGCACCTTTCTGGTCACGGCCGTGCATAGGGTTAGCACCTGGTCCGAACGGAGCGCCTGCGCGACGACCGTCTGGGGTGTTACCGGTTTTCTTACCATACACAACGTTAGACGTGATGGTCAGAATTGACTGTGTAGGAACCGCGTTACGGTACATGTGGTGTTTCTGAATTTTCTTCATGAAACGTTCAACGATGTCACATGCGATGTCATCAACACGGGAGTCGTTGTTACCGAACTGCGGATATTCGCCTTCGATTTCGAAGTCAACAGCCAGACCGCTTTCGTCACGAACCGGTTTAACTTTCGCGTATTTGATTGCAGACAGGGAGTCAGCTGCAACAGACAGACCCGCGATACCACATGCCATTGTACGATATACGTCACGGTCATGCAGAGCCATCAGCGCTGCTTCGTAGCTGTATTTGTCGTGCATGTAGTGGATGCAGTTCAGCGCGGTGACATAGTTAGTTGCCAGCCAGTCCATGAAGTGATCCAGGCGATCCATAACCAGATCGTAATCCAGAACGTCTGCTTTGATTGCTTCAGTTTTAGGACCAACCTGGATTTTCAGTTTCTCGTCAACACCGCCGTTGATTGCATACAGCAGGGTTTTAGCCATGTTTGCACGGGCACCGAAGAACTGCATTTGTTTACCGACAACCATCGGGCTCACGCAGCATGCGATTGCGTAGTCATCGTTATCAAAGTCAGGACGCATCAGGTCATCGTTCTCATACTGTACAGAAGAGGTATCGATAGACACTTTAGCCGCATAACGTTTGAAGTTCAGAGGCAGTTTTTCAGACCACAGGATGGTCATGTTTGGTTCCGGTGAAGGACCCATGGTGTACAGGGTGTTCAGGAAACGGAAGCTGTTTTTGGTGACCAGAGTACGACCGTCGGTACCCATACCTGCCAGAGATTCTGTTGCCCAGATTGGGTCACCGGAGAACAGTTCATCATACTCAGGGGTACGCAGGAAGCGGACCATACGCAGTTTCATGATCAGGTGGTCAACGATTTCCTGAGCTTCAACTTCAGTGATTTTGCCTTGTTCCAGGTCACGCTGGATGTAAACGTCCAGGAATGTGGAAACACGGCCGAAGGACATTGCAGCACCGTTCTGAGACTTAACCGCAGCCAGGTAGCCGAAGTAAGTCCATTGTGCAGCTTCCTGTGCGTTAGTTGCAGGACCGGAGATATCCAGACCGTATTTGGCAGCCATTTCTTTCATCTGGCCTAATGCACGGTGCTGTTCTGAAATTTCTTCACGAAGCTGGATAGTTTCACGCAGATCTTCGCCGCTTTCTAATTTAGGCTGCAGAGAAGTGAACTGTGCGAATTTGTCTTTCATCAGGAAGTCGATACCGTACAGTGCAACACGACGGTAGTCACCGATGATACGACCACGACCGTATGCGTCAGGCAGACCGGTCAGAACACCGGATTTACGGCAGCGGATGATGTCCGGAGTATAAACGTCGAACACACCCTGGTTGTGAGTTTTACGGTATTCGGTGAAGATTTTTTCGACTTCAGGGTTCATTTCGCGGCCGTAGGCTTTGCATGAACCTTCGATCATACGGATACCACCGAACGGCAGCATTGCACGTTTCAGCGGTTTTTCAGTCTGCAGACCAACAACTTTTTCTAAATCTTTGTTGATGTAACCGGCATCGTGAGAAGTGATAGTAGACGGCAGATCAGTGTCAAAATCGATAGGAGCGTGGGTACTGTTTTCGATTTTGATGCCTTCCATAACTTTCGCCCACAGAGCAGATGTTGCCTCTGTAGCGCCTGCTAAGAAAGACTCATCGCCTTCATATGGGGTGTAGTTTTTCTGGATAAAGTCACGGACGTTAACTTCCTGTGACCAGTCACCCAGATTAAAGCCTTGCCATGCTGAAGCGAATTTTTCATTTAATTCTGACATGATACTTTACCTTTTAACAATGGAACTTAGAAATTCAGTCGTGATAAACAGAGATTAATGCTTCTGGTCACCGCGTAAATGAATCAGCCAATAAGTCAGACCTACTAAAACTGCACCACCAATAATGTTGCCGATGGTGACCGGAATCAGGTTATTAATCACGAAATCAGAAACTGTCAGTGACGGAAACTGTTCAGGCGACGAACCAACCATAGTCCAGAATTCAGAAGGTGCAAAATTTTTAATCATAATCCCCATCGGGATCATAAACATATTGGCGATACTGTGCTCAAATCCGCTGGCAACAAACATACCGATAGGAAAGACCAGGACTAACAGTTTATCGGTCAGACTACGGCCGGCGTAGCTCATCCATACCGCCAGACAAACCATTAAGTTTGCCAGAATCCCGAGACAGACAGCTTCAGTAAAGGTGTGATGAAGCTTATGATCCGCTGTTTGCAGGACATTTAATCCCCACAGCCCGTTGGCTGCCATATACTGTCCGGCGAACCAGATAAGGGCGACAAAGAAGAGGGCGCCGATCAGGTTACCGAAATACACGCGGGTCCAGTTTGCAAACATCTGTCCCCAGGTGATACGCCCGGTGGCTTTTGCCACGCTGGTTAATACGGTGGAGGTGAATAAGTCAGCCCCGCAAACCACAACCAGCATCAGACCGAGCGAGAAACATAAACCACCGATAAGTTTAGCGATACCAAAAGGCACTATGCCTGCGGTACCGGTGGTGGCGGTAATATAAAAGACAAAACCTACTGAGATGAAAATTCCTGCCATAAATGCAGATAAGTATGTGATGTGAGGGGCTTTCGTTGCTTTATAGACACCCACATCGTCTGCAACATGTGCCATAGCGGCAGGAGATAATAAATTAAAAAGTGCGTCAGTTTTCATAATGCTAACTGTCTCTTGATTCCAAATAATTATAGCACGCAATGATAGTAGCAAAGGGTGAAAAAATTAAACTTGATGTGGATCATAAAGGCGTTCAAGAGAATCGTCAAATACCCTGAGAAAAGTTGAAAAATCAGTGTAAGCTTATGTATATAAAAGAAAAACAATTTTTTAAAAATTATAAAA
>OCAE01001356.1_pt1 | contig 11344 bp, 6 predicted proteins | sample 1495581 | NCBI WGS metagenome assembly OCAE01 (sample SAMEA2580278, study PRJEB22360) | human gut metagenome | biome: human gut; feature: human-associated habitat; material: faeces | place: Denmark | collected 2008/2010 | reverse complement strand
TGCGCCAGCGCAAAGGGGCGGTTTTGCTCTTCAAGTTTTGCAGCCTCTGTGAAAATATTCATACGAACCTCAATGGATATCCTTTCAGTAACCCGGTGTTCCCGGCGTCGCTATCTCACAAATCTGCGCGCGATTGCAGGTGTTTCCTGTGCATTTCCCAGCCAGATAGCCTCCACATCACCGTCTAACAACGGCTGGATGAGCTCACTTTCATCAATAGCATTCTCAGATTGAGAAAAACGATTGAGAAACCAGAATGAGGCAGACGCCCCTTTGTGGCAGGCGGTGCATTTTTGAACGCCCCCTGTGGATGCTGAACCAGTCGGATAAGCGCCTTCAGCGGTAAGGGGGATACCTCCGTCAGACCAGTAATCCCGGCGAACTGCGGCCAGCGATGCACCTGCTCTCCCCCCACGCTTTTCCCCAGAAGGTGTCCACCCATAACGGCAATCACGCAGCAACTGCTTTCAGGTATGCAAGGTTCGTGCTCATCTGGCGCTTTGAGCGGCATTCCGCGGGCACCGTCTGCCTCGACGAGAACCACGTCACATTCCGCCCGCCGGGCTAGCGCATCTATGGCGTCTGGTGAGAAGCCACACGCTTTTCCTGATGCCGCTTTCCATGACTGAAAGCAGGTTATGATGGGTTGCATTAAGGTGTGATATGGCAACCCGGCGGGCTCCCGACAGAAAAGGGTCGGCCAGGGCTGGTCAGACAGAAACATATGCGTCGTGGTGGTGATAAATACCCGTCGGCCTGATAATTGAAAGAGGCGAGCGAGCCAGAAAAGGGTACTGGTTTTCCCACCGGCACCGACAACCGAAATAACCGTAGGCCGTTTCTGTGCACCCAAATCAAAGAATAAAGAAGCATGACCCGATATACTCATAAGCCTCTCTGAAGTGACGCAACGTCTAATAGACATTATGGAGTCGCTATGCCTGCGGTCGACTGTATAATTACTGCTGCTGGGTTATCATCCAGAATGGGAAAATGGAAAATGATGTTACCCTGGCATGGGGGAACAATTCTTGATGCAAGTATCAAAAACGCGCTGCAATTTTGCAACAGAGTGATATTAGTTTCCGGTTATCGCGCAACTGAGATACATAATCGCTATGCGAATCAGCCTAATATTATTATTACGTACAATCCAGATTATGCTCAGGGCTTATTTACATCAATTAAGGTCGGCGCCGCCGCCGTGCGCAGTGAATATTGCTTCATTACGCACGGTGACATGCCAGAACTGAACCGCGATATCTTTCGTAAAATCTGGGCATTACGCAATGACAGCGCCCTTATCCCCTGCTATCAGGGCCAGCCAGGGCATCCTATTTTACTCTCTAAAAAATGCCTGTTGCAGGCCATATCACAGCCGAATGTCAACAGCATGCGTCAGGCATTGCTGCGCGGGAAACATAATATCGCTGAAATGAACGATCCCCGTATCACGCTGGATATTGATACCCAGGAGGATTTTATCAATGCGCAGAACCGACACAAATAAATAGAGAACTCGTAGTTAAACGATTGCGTTCAAATATTCTCCCGCCTCATTTTCCACTTATCATAATGATAAGAGTCCACCATTTTTGAGAAAATAGAATGCGGCAATGAAATTGCCTTATCGCAATAACTCCCCGGCTGATTTTCATTCTCATTTAGGGTTTGTGAGATATTTCACAAAGCGGACTTAAGATTAGAACCGCTTCACAAAATTATATTTTTATAGCGCTGTTTTGTCAGAGTGGTGCGAATGTTGCTCTATCTCTCCAAACCGCTGGCCTTATTAGTCCCGGTCAACCAATGACATCTATGAACACGCGCTCCTTCCCGTTGCCTTGCAACTCCCTGAAGGAGGTCGAGTAAAGCTAAGGAGAGGGTTATGGGGGATATAATGCGTCCGATTCCATTTGAGGAACTTTTGACGCGCCTATTTGATGAATATCAGCAGCAGCGCTCGATCTTTGGTATTCCTGAGCAGCAGTTCTATTCACCGGAAAAAAGCAAATCGGTAAGCGTCTTCGGTGAAACCTGTGCCACCCCCGTCGGCCCCGCCGCCGGCCCGCACACTCAACTCGCCCAAAATATCATCACCGCCTGGCTGACAGGCGGCCGGTTCATCGAACTCAAAACCGTCCAGATTCTCGATCGGCTGGAGCTGGAAAAACCCTGTATTGATGCGGAGGATGAGTGCTTCAATACCGAATGGTCAACTGAATTTACCCTGCTGAAAGCGTGGGATGAGTATCTTAAAGCCTGGTTCGCACTGCATTTGCTGGAACAACTGCTGCACCCTTCCGGTGCTGGTAAGTCGTTCATTTTTAATATGAGTGTCGGCTATAACCTTGACGGCATCAAGCAACCGCCCATGCAGCAGTTCATCGACAACATGATGGACGCGTCGGCGCATCCTAAGTTCGCGCAGTATCGCGACACGCTGCAGGACTGGCTGCACGATGAGACGTTCCTGGCTCGCCACGGGCTGAACGAACATCGACAGCGTCTACAGGCGCTGCCAGCACGCATTCCCGCAAAACTGGTGCAGGGCGTCACGCTGTCCACGATGCACGGTTGTCCACCGCACGAAATAGAAGCCATCTGCCGCTACATGCTGGAAGAGAAAGGCCTGAATACCTTTGTGAAGCTGAATCCGACGCTGCTGGGTTACCCACGCGCGCGTGAAATTCTGGACCGCTGCGGCTTTGGTTATATCGGCTTAAAAGAGGAGTCGTTCGAGCACGATCTCAAACTCACCCAGGCGCTGGAAATGTTGCAACGGTTGATGACGCTGGCAAAAGAAAAATCACTGGGTTTCGGCGTCAAACTCACCAATACGCTGGGCACCATTAATAACAAAGGCGCGCTTCCCGGTGAAGAGATGTATATGTCCGGCCGGGCGCTGTTTCCCCTCTCGATCAACGTAGCCGCCGTGCTTTCCCGGGCCTTTGACGGCAAATTACCCATCTCCTATTCCGGCGGCGCCAGCCAGTTGACCATCCGCGATATCTTCGACACCGGAATCCGCCCGATCACGATGGCCACCGACCTGTTAAAACCAGGCGGTTATCTGCGTCTTAGCGCCTGTATGCGTGAGCTGGAATCCTCGGATGCGTGGGGAATGGAACATGTCGATGTCGAACGGTTGAATCGGCTGGCGGAAGAGGCCGTTACGATGGCCTACACCCAGAAACACTGGAAGCCTGAAGAGCGCATTGACGTGGCCGACGGCTTACCGTTGACCGACTGCTACGTGGCCCCCTGTATTACAGCCTGCGCCATCAAACAGGATATTCCGGAGTATATTCGCCTGCTTGGCGAGCAGCGTTATGCCGACGCGCTGGAGCTGATTTATCAGCGAAACGCCCTCCCCGCGATCACCGGCCATATCTGCGATCATCAATGCCAGTACAACTGTACCCGTCTGGACTACGACAGCGCGCTTAACATTCGTGAACTAAAGAAAGTGGCGCTGGAAAAAGGCTGGGAAGAGTACAAACGGCGCTGGCATAAACCTGCAGGCTCGGGTTCACGTCATCCTGTTGCGGTCATCGGCGCGGGCCCGGCCGGGCTTGCGGCCGGTTATTTCCTTGCCCGGGCAGGACATCCGGTGACGCTATTCGAGCGCGAAGCCAATGCGGGTGGCGTGGTGAAAAATATCATTCCCCAGTTCCGTATTCCGGCAGAGCTCATTCAGCACGATATCGATTTTGTCGCCGAACACGGCGTGAAGTTCGAATATGGCTGTGCACCGGATCTGACCGTTCAGGGCTTGAAAGATCGGGGTTTCCACTATGTGCTGATCGCAACCGGTACGGATAAAAACAGCGGCGTGAAGCTCAACGGCGACAATCCCAACATCTGGAAATCACTTCCTTTCCTGCGTGAATACAACCAGGGAACGGCGTTGACGCTCGGTAAACATGTGGCGATCGTCGGCGCGGGCAACACGGCGATGGACTGCGCCCGTGCGGCACTGCGCGTGCCGGGCGTGGAAAACGTCACGGTGGTCTACCGTCGTTCGCTACAGGAGATGCCCGCCTGGCGTGAAGAGTATGAAGAAGCCCTGCACGACGGAGTTGAATTCCGTTTCCTCAACAATCCGGAACGCTTTGATGCGGATGGCACGCTCACCCTGCGCGTCATGACGCTCGGGGAACCGGATGAGAAAGGGCGTCGCCGTCCGGTGGAAACCGACGAAACGCTGACCCTGCACATCGATAGCCTGATTACCGCCATCGGTGAACAGCAGGATAGCGACGCGCTGAGCGCAATGGGCGTACCGCTGGATAGCAAAGGTTGGCCTGCGGTGAACAACAATGGCGAAACCCGTCTCTCCGACGTGTTCATGATTGGCGATGTCCAGCGCGGTCCGTTATCCATTGTTGCCGCCATCGGCTCTGCGCGACGGGCCACAGATACCATTCTCTGGCGGGAAAATATCCGCTCCCACCACGGCGATAAGCGCTGGAGTAACGTCAGTCCCGCTGAAATCTATCAGCGTAAAGGTGAGATAGCGGTCGCGAAAGTTGATAAAGACGACCGTGACGCCTTTGTCGCCCAGGAAGCGGCCCGTTGCCTTGAATGTAACTATATCTGCAGCAAATGCGTGGACGTCTGTCCGAACCGCGCCAATGTGTCGATTCCCGTTCCTGGCTTCCAGAACCGCTTCCAGACGCTGCACCTGGACGCTTACTGCAACGAATGCGGTAACTGCGCCCAATTCTGCCCGTGGCAGGGCAAACCGTATAAAGACAAAGTCACGCTCTTTAGCCTGCCCGAGGATTTCGACAACAGCAGCAACCCCGGTTTCCTGGTGGAAGACGGTCGGGTCAAGGTCCGGTTGAATGACCAACGCTGGACATTGAACATCCGCAGTGATGGGCAGTTCGCCAGCATCCCGCCGGAGCTGGATGACATGTGCCGCATCATCAGCTATGTCCACCAGCATCACCATTACCTGTTAGGCCGCGTGGAGGTGTAATCATGTTGATTCTAAAAAATGTCACCGCCGTACAACTTCATCCGGCCAGCGTGCGCGAAGGCGTGGATATTGCGATAGATAAAGACGCCATCGTCGACGTGGGCAATGCGCTGACGCAGCGCTACCCGCAGGCGCAATGGAAAGAGATGCACGGGCGAATCGTGATGCCGGGACTGGTCTGCGCGCATAACCACTTTTACTCCGGTTTATCGCGTGGGATCCAGGCCAATATCGCCCCCAGCCCGGACTTTATCTCAACGTTGAAGAACCTGTGGTGGCGTCTGGACCGGGCTCTGGACGAAGAGTCGCTCTACTACAGCGGGCTGATTTGCTCGATGGAAGCGATTAAGAGCGGATGCTCTGCAGTTATCGATCACCACGCTTCGCCGGGCTACATACAGGGGTCGCTCTCTACGCTGCGTTCAGCATTTATAAAGGTGGGCCTGCGGGCCATGACCTGCTTTGAAACCACCGACCGTAACGAGGGAATCAACGAGTTGCAGGCCGGCGTTGAAGAGAATATCCGCTTCGCCCGCCAGATAGACCACGCGCGGGAGACCGGTAACGAGCCGTATCTGGTGGAAGCGCACATTGGCGCGCACGCCCCGTTTACCGTATCCGACGCCGGTCTGGAGATGTTGCGCGAGGCCATCAACGCCACCGGGCGCGGCCTGCACATTCATGCGGCGGAAGACCGCTACGATGTCTCCCACAGTCATCACCTGTACGGTAAAGACCTGCTGGTAAGACTCGCGGAATACGGACTTATCGACAGTAAAACGTTGGTGGCACACGGCCTGTACCTGTCTGCGGAAGATATCGCGTTGCTGAATCAGCAGGATGCCTTCCTGGTACACAATGCCCGCTCCAACATGAATAACCATGTGGGTTACAACCCCCACCTTACCCACATTCGCAATCTGGCGCTGGGGACGGACGGCATCGGCTCCGACATGCTTGAAGAGATGAAATTTGCCTTCTTCAAACATCGTGACGCGGGCGGTCCTCTGTGGCCTGACAGCTTTGCGAAAGCGCTGGCGAACGGCAACGAACTGTTGCACCGCAACTTCGGGGAAAACTTTGGCCAACTGCAAGCCGGTTATAAAGCCGATTTAACCTTCCTCGACTATTCGTCGCCGACGCCGCTGATCGCTGAAAACGTTGCCGGGCATATCGCTTTCGGCCTCGGTTCAGGCAGCGTGCACAGCGTGATGGTGAATGGTGTGATGGTGTATGAAAACCGTCAGTTCACTTTCGATACCGATTCCATTTATGCGCAGGCCCGAAAAGCCGCCGCCAGCATGTGGCGGCGAATGGATGCGCTGGCATAGCCCATACCCTCTCCTGAACGGGAGAGGGAGTGATGAGGAATGATTGATGATTGAACAATTTTTCAGGCCCGACTCCGTTGACCAGGCGCTGGAACTCAAGCGCCGCTATCAGGAGGACGCCATCTGGTTTGCCGGGGGCAGCAAACTCAACGCCACGCCAACGCGTACCGATAAGCGGATTGCCATTTCACTGCAGGATCTGGAGCTGGAGTGGATCGACTGGGACAATGGCGCATTGCGTATTGGGGCGATGACTCGCCTGCAACCGTTACACGACGCCCGCTATCTCCCGGCGGCACTGCGGGAGGCGATCGGCTTTATCTACTCGCGCCATTTACGCAACCAGGCAACCCTCGGCGGAGAGATTGCCGCGCACCAGAAAGAGTCCGTGTTACTCCCCGTCCTGCTGGCGCTGGACGCTCAGTTGGTTTTTGGTGATGGCGAAACCCTGTCACTGGAAAGCTATCTCGCCTCCCCGCACGATCGCCTGATCACCGAAGTTATCATTAAAGATCCCTTCCGCCCTTGCGCCACTCGCAAAGTGAGCCGTTCACAGGCCGGACTCGCCGTCGTGACGGCGGCGGTCGCGTTAACCGAACACGGAGGGATTTGCATCGCGCTGGACGGCGTGGCGGACAAAGCACAACGCCTGCGTGATGTGGAAACACAAACGCGCGAAGGTACGGAACTGGAGCAGGCGGTCGCTAACGCGATATTCCCGCAGGAAGATATACGGGGCAGCGCCGCCTATAAGCGCTATATCACCAGCGTGGTGGTGGCCGATCTGTATGCCGACTGCCTGATGGCCGGGGAGGACGTTGTATGATGATTCACTTCACATTGAACGGCATGGTCCGTGAAATGAAGATTAACCCGGGCGAAAACGTACAGAAACTGCTGTTCAACCTCGGTATGCACTCGGTGCGCAACAGCGACGACGGATTCGGCTTCGCCGGTTCGGATGCGATTCTCTACAACGGCCGCATCGTCAATGCCTCATTACTCATTGCCGCGCAGTTGGATCACGCGGAGATCCGCACCAGCGAATCACTCGGTAAATGGAATGCGCTGAGCCTGGTACAACAGGCGATGGTGGATGTCGGCGTCGTACAGTCCGGTTATAACGATCCTGCCGCTGCGCTGATCATCAGCGATCTGCTGGAGCGTATTGCACTCCCCACGCGGGAAGAGATTGACGATGCGCTGTCCGGTCTGTTCAGTCGCGACGCGGGCTGGCAGCAATATTATCAGGTGATCGAACTGGCGGTAGCGCGTAAAAGCGATCCGCAAGCCCATATCAATGTCGCCCCCACGTTCCGCGACGATCTCGCGGTCATTGGCAAGCCCTGGCCAAAAACCGATGCCGCGAAAATGGTCCAGGCCAAGCCCTGCTATGTGGAAGATCGCATCACCCCTGACGCCTGCGTGATTAAAATGCTGCGCAGTCCGCATGCCCATGCGTTGATTACTCATCTCGACGTCAGCAAAGCCGAAGCGTTACCCGGCGTGGTTCACGTTATCACCCACCGTAACTGTCCCGATATCTACTATACGCCAGGCGGGCAAAGCGCGCCGGAACCCTCCCCGCTTGACCGTCGCATGTTCGGTAAGAAACTGCGCCACGTCGGCGATCGTGTTGCCGCCGTGGTTGCAGAAAGCGAAGAGATTGCACTGGCAGCGCTGGCGCTTATCGACGTGAAATATGACGTGCTTAAACCGGTATTGTCGATTGACGAAGCGATGGCGGACGATGCGCCAGTCGTACACGATGAACCGGTGGTATATGTTGCTGGCGCGCCGGAGACGCTGGAAGAAGACAACCGCCATGCCGCCCAGCGTGGCGAGCACATGATCATCAACTTTCCGATTGGTTCTCGTCCGCGCAAGAATATCGCCGCCAGTATTCATGGTCATATCGGCGACATGGAGAAAGGTTTCGCCGAAGCGGATGTGATTATTGAGCGTACCTACCATTCCACACAGGCGCAGCAGTGCCCGGCTGAGCCTCACATCTGTTTTACCCGCATGGACGGCGATCGCCTGATCATTCACGCCTCAACGCAGGTGCCGTGGCATCTTCGTCGCCAGGTCGCCCGTCTCGTCGGCATGAAGCAGCACAAGGTCCACGTCATCAAGGAGCGCGTCGGCGGCGGCTTTGGTTCCAAACAGGATATCCTGCTGGAAGAAGTCTGTGCCTGGGCGACCTGCGTGACCGGACGCCCGGTCTATTTTCGCTATACCCGTGAAGAGGAGTTTATTGCCAATACCTCCCGCCACGTTGCGAAAGTCACGGTTAAACTGGGTGCGAAGAACGATGGTCGCCTGACGGCGGTAAAAATGGACTTCCGCGCCAATACCGGCCCTTACGGCAACCATTCGCTGACCGTGCCGAGCAACGGTCCGGCGCTCTCGCTACCGCTGTATCCTTGCGACAACGTCGATTTCCAGGTCACCACCTACTACAGCAACATCTGTCCAACCGGGGCGTATCAGGGCTATGGCGCGCCGAAAGGCACCTTTGCAATGACGATGGCGTTAGCCGAGCTTGCCGAACAGTTGCAAATTGACCAACTGGAGATCATCGAGCGCAACCGGGTTCACGAAGGACAGGAACTGAAAATCCTCGGCGCAATCGGTGAAGGGAAAGCGCCAACGTCTGTTCCTTCCGCCGCCAGCTGTGCGCTGGAAGAGATCCTGCGCCAGGGGCGGAAGATGATCGACTGGTCTTCCCCCAAACCGCAGGACGGTGACTGGCATACCGGTCGCGGGGTCGCCATTATCATGCAGAAATCAGGGATCCCGGATATCGATCAGGCCAACTGCATGATCAAACTGGAGTCCGATGGCACCTTCATCGTCCATTCCGGCGGGGCGGACATCGGCACCGGACTGGATACCGTGGTCACCAAACTGGCGGCGGAAGTGCTGCACTGCGCGCCAGAGGAAGTGCATGTCATCTCCGGCGATACTGACCATGCGCTCTTCGACAAAGGCGCTTATGCCTCATCCGGCACCTGCTTCTCGGGGAATGCGGCGCGTAAGGCGGCGGAAAACCTGCGCGAGAAAATCCTCTTTCACGGTGCGCAAATGCTGGGCGAACCCGTTGCTGACGTTCAACTGGCGGCCCCTGGCGTCGTGCGCGGCAAGCAGGGAGAAGTGAGTTACGGTGACATCGCGCACAAAGCGGAGACGGGGACCGGTTTTGGCACGCTGGTCGCCACGGCCAGTTACATCACCGCAGACTTCGCATTCCCCTATGGGGCGAACTTCGCCGAAGTCGCGGTGAATACCCGAACCGGCGAAATCCGTCTCGACAAGTTCTACGCGCTGCTGGACTGCGGCACACCGGTCAACCCGGAACTCGCGCTGGGGCAAATCTACGGGGCATCAATGCGGGCCATCGGTCATAGCCTGAGCGAAGCGATCCTCTATGATGCCGAAGGCCATCCTCTGACCCGCGACCTGCGCAGCTATGGCGCGCCCAAAATTGGCGATATCCCCCGGGATTTTCGTGCCGTGCTGGTGCCGAGCGACGATAAGGTCGGCCCGTACGGCGCTAAATCGATCTCTGAAATTGGCGTAAATGGCGCGGCGCCTGCCATTGCTACCGCGATTCATGATGCCTGCGGCGTGTGGTTGCGCGAATGGCATTTCACACGGGAGAAAATACTGACCGCGCTGGAAAAACTGTAGCGACGCGGGCCGCTCAGGCGGCCCGTGTTCATGACTCAATAATGATTAAATGCCGTCTGCGGAAATGAGATAAGCCGTTCTCAGGGCAACCTGCGCCTCAAATTCGCAGAATTTAATTCTGCTGATTCAGATGATCAAATTTACTTATTAAGGAGTGAAGGGATGTCTGATATATCACGTGCAGGCTCAGATCTGATTTACGAACTGGAGGATCGCCCTCCCTTTCATCAGTCGATTATTGGCGCGATCACCCACCTGCTGGCCATTTTTGTTCCCATGGTTACGCCAGCATTAATTGTCGGCACCGCGCTACAGCTCTCGGCGGAAACCACCGCCTATCTGGTCTCAATGGCGATGATTGCCTCCGGCATCGGCACCTGGCTGCAGGTCAATCGCTATGGCATGGTCGGCTCCGGTTTACTCTCGATTCAGTCGGTGAACTTCTCATTTGTCACGGTGATGATTGCGCTGGGCAGCGGGATGAAAAACGACGGCTTCCATGAAGAGTTGATCATGTCATCGCTGCTCGGCGTTTCCTTTGTCGGGGCATTTCTGGTGGTGGGGTCGTCTTTCATTCTGCCTTACTTGCGCAGAGTCATCACCCCAACCGTCAGCGGCATTGTGGTGCTGATGATTGGCCTGAGCCTGATTAAAGTCGGGATCATCGATTTTGGCGGCGGCTTTGCGGCGAAAAGCAGCGGCACCTACGGGAATTACGAGAACATCGGCGTCGGGTTGCTGGTGCTGGTCGTGGTGATCGGTTTTAACTGCTGTCGCAGTCCGTTACTGAGAATGGGAGGCATCGCGATCGGCCTTTGCGTGGGCTATATCGTCTCTCTGTGCCTTGGCATGGTGGACTTCAGTGGTATACGCAATCTGCCGTGGGTCACCATCCCGACCCCGTTTAAGTACGGTTTCCAGTTCAATTTTCATCACTTCCTGGTCGTCGGGACCATTTATCTGCTCAGCGTGCTGGAAGCGGTAGGCGACATTACCGCGACAGCGATGGTTTCCCGGCGTCCGATTCAGGGAGATGAATATCAGTCGCGCCTGAAGGGTGGCGTGCTGGCCGATGGACTGGTCTCGGTCATTGCCTCTGCGGTGGGTTCACTCCCCTTGACGACCTTTGCGCAAAACAACGGCGTTATCCAGATGACCGGCGTCGCCTCACGCTATATCGGACGCACCATCGCCATCATGCTGGTGTTGCTTGGGCTGTTTCCGATGATTGGCGGCTTCTTCACTACCATTCCCTCGGCGGTGCTGGGGGGCGCGATGACGCTGATGTTCTCGATGATCGCGATCGCCGGGATCCGCATCATCATCACCAACG
>OCAE01001354.1_pt1 | contig 11354 bp, 12 predicted proteins | sample 1495581 | NCBI WGS metagenome assembly OCAE01 (sample SAMEA2580278, study PRJEB22360) | human gut metagenome | biome: human gut; feature: human-associated habitat; material: faeces | place: Denmark | collected 2008/2010 | reverse complement strand
GCAGCAGCCTCTGTCTTCGCCTCTCCCCCCTCTGTTTTGGCCGCCTCCGTGCCAGAAGCTCCAGAGCCCCCGCAGCCTGCCAAAGCAGAAGCAGTCATCGCCGTACATAAGAGAACGCTTAATAATTTCTTTTTCATGTTACCTTCCTCCTTGTTATGATTCCTTTGATGTCTCTATCTTACCATCTCCCGGAGGAAGACTTTTTAACAAATTTTTTAGAAACCTTGCACTATTTTTAGAACTTCCCATCTATACGGACAGCTCCTTCAGTTCTTTTAATATCTTCACCGTAAAATTCGTATAGCCGTCTTCCGTAACGGAGGCATAGACGCCGCATCCAGCCCCGTAGTAAATCCGGATCCGCTCTTCAATGTTATAAATTCCATAGCCCTTGCCCGGCGTGTTTAATATCTCCTCCAGCCGTTCCAGCTCCACCCGGGGACCGTTGTTTAAAATACTGAAGATGAGATGGCTGTCCTCATCCTCCAGCCGCACGATCAGCCGCCCCTTTCCGTCGATCTCCTCCTGATAGTTAATGCCATGCTCAATGGCATTTTCCACAATCGGCTGCAAAAGGAAGTTCGGCATGGAATATCCGAGAAGCGTCTCATCAAACTCATACTCTGCGTCGAAGCTGTTTTCATGGGTCATGCGCTGAAGCTCCACATACGATTTCACATTTTCCAGTTCGCTTCCCACGGTGGTAATCTGTTTTCCTCCATTTAAGCTGGTGCGGTAGAACTTAGCCAGCAGCCCCGTGAGATCGCTGATCTCGTCATTGCCGGTACGGATGGCCTTCCATTTGATGCTGGAAAGACAGTTATACAGGAAATGGGGATTGATCATGGCCTGAAGCGCCTTAAGCTCCATGGCCTTCTTTTCCAGTTCCGCCTTGTAGACCCGGTTGATCATCTCATTCAGCCGGTCGCACATGGTCTGCAGGCTCTTTGCCACGATCCCGATCTCGTCGGAATCGTTGTGGTTCAGTTCCAGATTAAAGTTGCCCTCCGCCACTTTCTCCGCGCTCTCCTTCAGTTCCAGAATCCTGCGGCTTAAAACCTTAGACAGGATACCGATCAGAAACAGGCTGACCGCCAGACACAGTCCCACGATCAGCAGCGTGGACTTCAGGATCTCATACAGCCGCCCTGTGATCTCGCTTTTCGTCACATAGTAGTAAAGGCGCCATCCGCTGGTGGTGATCTCCTCAGACATCAGAATATAGTCCCCCTGGTCGCCGTCGTGAAGCGTTCCCGCCTCTGCCCCCGTTAAGACGGACTGATCCGCCTGCTCCGTCCCCGTCTGCCTGGAATATATGGGCCTTCCCTCCGTATCCGCCAGAAGAATCCCGTTGTTTAAAAATGTATTACTGGAGATCGGCTCCAGGACCGACGCCGGATGGACGCTCAGCTTCAGCACACCGATGGGCTCTGATGCCGTCTGGGCGTCCAGAAGCGTCCTGGTTGCGAACATACTGCCGTCCTCATACGTCCACAGCGTCCCGAAATTCTTCTGATGATACTGGTACCACGATTCCTCACTGCTGCTGCCCACCGGTTTTAAAAAGCTTCCCACCTCCTGGCTCACATAGGGCGTGTAGATCTCGATCCCCTTCATATTGTAATCGCTGGTGATAAAATACCAGAAGATCGGCTCGACCACCTCGTTGAGCACCTGAGCCACCTCCACCTGGTTTCCCCTGCTGTTTTTCAGCACCTGGCGGAATTTTGCGTTATAAGACAGATATTTGATGTTGTCATTTTCCCTCTTCAGCGAGGTCTCCAAATCGGAGGCCATCAGCCGTACATTATTCCGTATGGTCTCCTCCGTCTGCCGCTCCATATTGCGTTTCGACACCGAATACGAGTACACTCCCAGCACCAGGATCGGAACGGTAATCAGCAGCAGATAGCTGATTACCAGTTTCTTCCGGATCGAGGCGCTTCCATAATACCACTTCAGCAATCGTTTCATCCTCATCCCTGCTGCTTTCCATTCTTCTCCCGGTACTGCCGGGGCGTCATTCCGTAATAGTTCTTAAACAGCCGGTTAAAATACGGCTGATTCTCATATCCGCAGGCCTTTGCCACCAGAACGATCTTCAGTTCCTCATCCTCCAGCAGCTTCCTGGCCTGTTCCATGCGGTAATCGGTAATATATTTGACCAGGTTTGCCCCGGTCTCCTTCTTAAACAGATAGCTCAAATAGGCCGGAGCCAGATTGACCCGCTCGGCGATATCTTCAAGTCCGATATCGCTCCTGTATTCATCCCTGACAATATTCTTGATCCGTTCCACGATCCTGGGACTGTCCCCCACGGCGTCCGTCCGTTTTGCCAGCACCTCATTTAAGACTGCCCGGAAATTCACCTCCAGCTCCTCGCCATCTTTGTAGGACAGCAGCCGTTCCACGCTCTCAAAGAGCCGTGGCTTGTCATTGACTCCATACTGGCTGTAAAATGCCGACAGAATATCGTAAAAGACATGATGCACATAGATCCGGCTGACCACATGGCCGCCCACCATCGTCTCCACCAGCTGATCTCCGTACAGGATCACAAGATCGTCGTTCCTGTCCCCAATCGCCTCGATCATCAGTTCCTTAATCCGCTCCACCTCCGCGGCATAATACTCCGAATTTAATACAATCTCAGACAGAAACGTGATCTCACCGCCCGTCCCATAGAAATTCTTCCGAATCTGGCTGATCTCCTCCATCTGCCGGTTCATCTCCTCCACCGTAGTAAATTCCCTGCTGACCACGATTGATATCTCAGTCCCCAGAAGCTGTCTGCCGTCCCTGGCCAGTTTCTCCAGCTGCTTCTGCAGCCCGCTTCCCACGATCCGGTTCTCATCGGCCAGAAGCACCACCGACGAATCGGGATACAGGTTCACATATTCGCATGGAATTCGGATATATGTATGCAGCAGCTTCAAAAAGACCTCCTCCTGCTGTTCAAAAATATTCCGCCCGCTCTCCAGGCTTATAAGCACCTTCCGTTCCTTTCCAATCGTCCGAAAATACTCCTCCAGCATCCCCAGATCAGACGCCGACACGCTCCCTCCTGTAAACACCTTATAAAACACCCGCTTCATGGAAGCTTCCTTCTGCTCCTGTTCCTGCTTTGACTCCTCTCTCTGCCTCTCCAGATCCCCGATCACCTTATTCATGACCTTCTCGAACTCGTCCAGTTCAATCGGTTTCAGTAGATAATCCACGGCGTTGGCCTCCATCGCCCTCTTCGCATACTCAAATTCCCCATACGCGCTGAAGATAATAATCCGGATATCCGGATTAAACTGAAACGTCTCCTTCGCCAGCTCCAGCCCATCCTTATAAGGCATCTTCACATCGGTAAACAGAATATCCACCGGGTTCCCCTTCAAATACTCAAGCGCCTTCTGCCCATTCTGCGCCTCCACCACCGAAAGCGGCAGCCTATATTTTTCAATCAGGAACCGGATTCCCTCCCTCTCCTGCGCCTCATCATCCACCAGCAAAATCCGAAACATAAAATCCTCCCTTTCCCCATCTCCATTTCTTACCAGCTTACCGCGTCTTCCCCCTCTTTGTCAATGTTTGAACGGTTACCAATGCTTCGGCAATACAAAAAAGACGGTAAAAGAGGGTAGTAAATCCTGGCCTCCAGGCCAACATTTACCACACTCTTTTACCGTCTTTTGCTTTAGTCTGCGGCGTATCCTGTTCTTATACTCTGGATAAATACTCCCCAGTACGTGTATCAATCTTAATCTTATCGCCCTGATCCACAAACAGCGGAACGTAAACGACTGCTCCGGTCTCTACGGTAGCCGGCTTTGTAGCGCCCTGTGCCGTATCACCCTTGAAGCCTGGCTCTGTATCAGTGATCTCCAGCTCTACGAATAACGGAGGCTCAACAGAGAACACCTTTCCATTGTAAGAACAAACCTTTAAAATGTCGTTCTCCTTCACAAACTTTAACGCGTCTCCGATTACTTCCGGGCTCAGTGCGATCTGCTCGTAAGTGTTCGTATCCATAAAGTTATGAAGATCGCCATCCGCATATAAATACTGCATGTCCACACGGTCAATTCTGGCCGCCGGGAACTTCTCTGTAGGACGGAAAGTACGCTCTACTACACCGCCGTTCACTACGTCTTTAATTTTAGTTCTGACAAATGCAGCACCCTTACCAGGTTTTACATGCTGGAACTCCATAATCTGATAAACATTACCATCAATCTCTAATGTGATACCGTTTCTAAAATCACCCGCTGATATCATAAATGATATTCCTCCTTGAAATTCTCTTAATCCTTTTTATTCTATACTATAATAATACCTTTTTCAACTATTTTTTTCATTTTCTGTATACACGCCGTTATTCACGGCCTGTCAAATAGTCCATGGCAAGGGCATAACCCTTCAGTCCCAGCCCCAGAACCTGGCCGTCGCAGACAGGCGCCGTAACAGAAGTATGCCTGAATTCTTCCCTTTTATGCACGTTGGAAATATGTACCTCCACCTTCGGAATCTCCACCGAGGAAAGGGCATCTCTCAACGCGTAGCTGTAATGGGTAAACGCGCCCGGATTGATGATAATGCCTTCCGTTCCGTTATAATACGCTTCCTGGATCTTATCGATTAAGCCGCCCTCGAAGTTACTCTGGTAAATATCCAGTTCATGTCCTTCTCTCTCCGCCTTCTCTTTCATCATACGGACAAGATATCCGTAATCCTCAGTGCCGTATACACCTTTTTCCCTGATTCCAAGAAAATTTAAATTCGGTCCATTTAAAAGAAGCAGCTTCATTCAAATCCCATCCTTTCTTCCAGCTCCGTCACAATCTCACCGACACTCCGTCCATTCACATCCACAATCAGTCCGGCAGCCTCCCGGTATATGGGGCCACGGGCCGCGATCAGCTCTTCCACACGCCGCGTCACGTCTCCGCCCTGAAGCAGCGGCCTTGTCGTATCTCCCTTCAGCCGTTTCAGCACGGTATCCGGATTCACCTCCAGATAAATCACGGTCCCAAGCTGTTTCAGCAGCCTTCTGTTTTCTTCCCGCAGGGGAAGCCCGCCTCCGACGGAAATGACCTTTTCCTGTGTATCGGAAAGAAGCGTCTGGAGAACCGCCGTCTCCGTCCTACGAAACTCGTCCTCGCCCTTCTGCGCAAATATCTCCGATATCGTCATGCCTGCCCGCTCTTCGATCAGCCAGTCAGTATCCACCATAGGGAGACCGTGCTTCTTTGCGTACCGTTCCCCGACCGTTGTCTTACCGGCCCCCATGAAGCCGATCAAAATCACGTTCTTCATCGCGCCGCCTCCAGTTCTTCCCGCATCAGCACTCTCGCACCGTCGATCATCTCTCTGGTAAACACGGTCTCCGGATTCCACAGCTCGTAGGCGATAACGCCCTGGTAAATCAGCATATCGAGCCCTCCCACGGCCTTGCCGCCGGCTGCCCGAACGTATTTCATAAATTTCGTCTCCATCGGCGTATACACAATGTCTACCGCCGTATCGATCTTTTTATAGAATTCCGCATCCTCCACCGGGGCGTGATCCACGTTCGGATGCATCCCTACGCTGGTGGTCTGAACCGCCAGGCAGGAGCTGCACTCCAGCCTTCCGTAATCGTCCAGGGCCATGGGAAGCATGACTCTGCGGCCGAACCGCTCATTGACGATCTCAGAAAGGGCCTCCGCCTTTTCCAAACTCCGGTTCAGAACATAAATCACAGACGCGCCTTCCTTCGCCAGCACGCAGGCTGCCGCCCTGGCCGCGCCGCCCGCTCCGAACAGGATGCAGGTGCGGTCCCGGATTTCGATTCCCGCCTCCGTCATGGCTCGTTTCAGTCCTGCCGCGTCCGTGTTATAGCCCTTGTAGCCGCCGTCTGTCCGCACCAGCGTGTTGACGGCACCGATGGCTTTTGCGTCCTCGTCGATATCCACCAGGTATTTCATGACCTCCTGCTTGTGAGGAACCGTGACGTTCATGCCGGTAAAATTAAGGGCGTAGGCTCCTTTTACCGCTTCCTCCACACGTCCCGGCTCCACCTTAAGCGGTACATAGACGAGATCTGTTCCTGTCTTTTCCGAGTAATAATTATGCATGAGCGGTGACATGGAGTGCTCCACCGGATACGCCATGACTCCGCATACTTTACTTTTTCCGCTTATCATACTGTCTCCTCTTTTTGTCCCTGCGATAAAAAAATAAGATAAGTGCCTCCGGATACCGTTTTAATACGATCTGAATCTCTTCCTTCGGATTGATCGGCTTCACCAGAAAGCTCCTGATTCCCGTCCGTTTGGCCCCGTAGACGTCGGTAAACAGCTGATCTCCCACGAATATCGTGCTGTTTAAGCTCGTCCCCATGAGCTCCATCGCCTTCTTATAATTCTTCACGCCCGGCTTTCCGCCCTTATAGATATAGTTAGAGCCGCCGACAGCTTCTGCAAAAGCTGCCACCCGCGGCTCTTTGTTATTGGAAAGCAGGCAGGTGTCCATGCCAAGCGCCCGCAGATGAGAAAACAAGCGCTTCGCTCTCTCATCCGCCGGCGCGTCATGGGGCACCAGGGTGTTGTCTACATCAAAGATTACGCCTCTGATTCCCTTTTTATAAAGGGCGTCATACGGAATGTCATACGCAGAGGCCACGTCTTCATCCGGATAAAATCTGTTAAACATACATCTTCCTACTTTTTCAATAATTTTCCGATCTCTTCCATGAACGTATTCACGTCCTTGAACTCACGATATACGGAGGCGAAACGGACATATGCGACCTCATCGACCTCCTGCAGCTTTTTCATAACAAGCTCTCCGATCGCGGAGCTGGAGACTTCCTTCTCTTCCATATTGAATATCTGTGTCTCGATCTCGTCCACCATGGAATCAATCTGCTGGGAAGAAACGGGACGCTTGTGGCAGGAATGAAGGATTCCTTTTTCCAGCTTGGAACGTTCATAGACTTCTCTGGACTCGTCCTTCTTAATAACCATCAGCGGGAGAGTCTCCAGTTTTTCATACGTTGTAAATCTCTTTCCGCATTTCTCACACTGCCTGCGGCGCCTGATGGAGCTGTTGTCATCCGCCGGTCTTGAATCAATGACCTTTGTATCTGCTTCATTACAAAATGGACATTTCACGTCGCTATCCTCCTGTTGGGCGATTTCTCTTACCTTCTTTTCAGAAATGAGAAATCCCACTGTTTTTTGTGCAGGACCCAAAACCGCGAAAAAAAGAATACACAGTTTTTCGCGGCTCCGGATCCGTTACTTTTTAATTATGTATATCATACCCCACAATCCGTAGATTCGCAAGCACATATTACACTATATCTTGCATTTTTCCTCAGCTTTTTCCAGATCTACTTTCACCAGGATAATATCTCTCCCCACCTGACAGATGTCACAGAAGGGAATGATGTACTCTTTTTCTCTGACCAGAAATCCACAGAAGCAGCCCGGCCCGGGAACGATGATCGCCAGAAGACAGCCCGTATCCATATCAAAATCCACGTCGCCCACATAACCAAGGCGTTTGCAGTCGCAGATGTTAATCACTTCTTTTTGTTTAAGATCTGAAATGCGCATAGCCTGCACCTTCTATATTCCTTAGTGTATTCTATGCGCATTTCCTATGTGTGATACAAATTATTACTCCGGTACATTTCCATAAAGGCCGTCACAGCTTCTGCCGTCATAAACCGGTTCCTCGTAATCATATGCTTCTTCCCGGCGCGATCCATCGCTCATATCGAGATAGAAGTGAATCATGGTCGTCTCTATATACGGTAAAATCCACAAAAACCCGATTCCAAACGATCCGAACCCCAGCAAATACATCCCGATCAGGCTGATTCCCAGATAAAACAGGCGGCCCTTGTTCCCTTTCATGAGCGCCGCGCTCTCCCGGAAGCAGCTGATCACCGTCCGCTCGGGGTCTTCCATCAGAAGGTAAACTGCCATTTTAAAATGCAGGCTATACACGACGATTCCGACTATCTGAAGCAGATACATCAGAAACTGAAGCGCTACCAGTATGGGGATATAACCCGTAATTCGTGAGGAAACGCTTACCACAAAATATGGGATTCCGATGATCATGCCAAATACCAGGTTGATAAAGTATACGCCTAAAAATCTTTGAGGCCTGTGAGTAAAGGCAAACAACATATCTCCCAGTGAATACGGCTGGCCTGTACACATATGGTAGAACATCCTTCGTATTCCGACCATTATGAGGTAAACCAAAAGGATCGCGATGAAATAAATCACCATCTCGATTGCCAGTGAGCGCATCCAGCCTCCCCGGTTGAAGCCGGGTTCGCCGATCCAGGAGAGTGTGCTGACTGCAGATATACCGATAAAAATCATAATAACGACGATCAGAAGGACGTACACAATCAGCATGGCGCCCACAGCTGTTCCATAATTGCCTGACAGCGTAAGCTTCGCACGTTTTTTCAGTTCCGTTGACGTTGTCTTCATTAAAAAGCACCTCCTGACAGAAGGGATGAACTCATCATTCCAAATAGAAATATCATTGCCATGGCCGCCAGAAACAGCGCGATAATCGAGGTAATGAGACCTGCCTTCGCATAGCCCTCCATCGTATCTCCCATTTTGGACAACAGCGCAAACAGGATTCCCAGGCTGCCAAAAATCACCCCGCCGTAACAGCAGCAGGATGTGACGATCCCGATGATCCCCATGGTCAGGGAAGCCAACGCCATGCTGCTCTGCTTTTGAGGCTGCGTATACGCAGGATTAGCCGCCTGCCGGTATTCGTCCCGGTAATAGCTGTTCTGGGGGGTGGGCTGCTGGTAGTTGGGCTGCTGGTAGTTGTTTTGCTGACGGTTGTCCTGCTGCCAGTCGCCCCTCTCACGGTTGTCCTGCTGCCAGTTATCGTTCTGCCTGTATTCTTCTCTGCCCCAGCTCTCATACTGTCTGCTTCCGGTATCCGGATATCCATTCAACTCATGGAAATCCGATCTCGTTCCGCTGTTCTGCGTGTCGTAACGGTCAGCTGCGTCTTCTGCTGCTGGTTCTTCTGCGGCAGCTGGCGAATCTTCTTCCACATCTGTAAATCTTTCTTCCATGGCTTTTGGTTCTGGTTCTGCGTTTGGTTCTGTGTTTGGTTCTGCGTTTGGTTCTGCTTCTGCATCCCCTGATCCTTCCGCTTCCAGTCCTTCAGCCAACGGTTTCCTTTCAGAATCAGGACCATCATATCCATACAGTCTATCTTCTTCCATATCCTGCCTCTCATTCTGTCTATTTGTAATCTGCATACATTTGTTTAATTATACAATAGGAATGATTATCCTGCAATCTTTTCTCCCACCTCATGAACTGTAATACAATAACCTCTTGTTTTTTTATCTCATTTAAGTCATACTGAAAGGAACACAGAAGCTTTATTTTATGTGATTTTACGTTTCGGACACACTAAAGAGATGAGCGGAGGAAACAAAGATGAAAGAATTAAATTCAACCGGAAAAAGAGAAAAGCTGGCGCGCCTTGGCATTATCATCATGGTAGTATCGCAGATTTTATATGTACTGTCCCAAATCAGCGGATATTTTCTGCGTGCTGCAAGTCTGAAGGACTTTTCGCCAGCCTCATATTTTAATGTAACTTATTTCCTGTCCTGCCTGTCTGTCATAGGTATCTGTCTGATTGCTGCCGGCATTTATAAAAGCCAAAATAACAGGTTGTTCTTTATCGGTTGTGCCTTCTTAGCGCTGCATACAATTCTTTCCCTGAGATCATTGCTGATTAATGGACTTGACAGGAACTCGCTTACTCTAAATTCCCAACTGTCATTAATCTGTGATTACTTATCGCACCTTGCCCTTATCGGTATAATTGCCTGCATGATTTTGTTTGTCCTGAAAAAGAGAGGGCGGATAGCCGGCGAAATATTCGCTGTAATAATCCTGTTTGCGAAGCTTCCTGGCATCTATCGTACGCTAATTCTGACTTTTTCGGAAGACTATGGGTCCATCAGAATAATTTTGCTGCACAATTCCCTGTTCACACTCTGCTCTATTCTTTTAATGGCTGGATTCTTATTCTGGTTTTACGCTCATGGTCTTTACCCGGAGACAGAATCGGCTTACAGCACCAGCCACGCTGAAGGAAAATGGTTTCTGATTGCCGGCAGCTTCTTTTTCCTGCTGACAGGAATTGCCGGTATTGTCCTTTGCTTTATTGGCTATATGGAAGGAATTGACTTCCTGATCTTTACCTTTTCTGCTATAACTCTGGTAATCGGCCTGTATGGTCTTGCGAACAGCCGCAGCCACCGACACGCAAAAACATGTACGGTCATAGGGGGAATTCAGGTACTCAATATGGCAGTCAGTCTGGTAATCCTGTTGTTCCAGCAGGATGGAGCCATATCCCTTTACTACTGGACAAGTACTGGCATCTCGATTCTTTTTTCACTGCTCTACGCTGTGGGAGGCCGGAAAAATATGTAACGATCTATACTTCCCTGTTACCAGGAGCCGCCCGCCAGACCCCTGCTCCGCCGCATTTCGCCAAAAAAAGAACAGCCCGCCAATAATCCGGCGGTACTGTTCCCATTTACATATCTTAGAATAACGGAACTACTGCACCCTGATACGTGTCTTCAATATACTTCTTTACGGTATCGCTTGTCAGCGCATCAATCAGAGCCAGAGTCGCGTCGGATTTCTCCTCGCCTGCGCGAACCGCTACGACGTTGCCGTATGTGGTGGCTGCGATCGACTGGGAATCCTCGGTAACCAGAGCATCTGTCACCTTTAAGCCTGCCTCGATGGCGTAGTTGCCGTTGATAACGGCGATGTCCACATCACCCAGGGAGCGCGGAAGCTGTGCGGCCTCGATTTCCATGATCTTTAAGTTCTTGTCATTCTTTACAATGTCATTCTTTGTTGCTTCCAGACCAACGCCTTCCTTTAACTCGATCAGGCCGTTGTCAGACAGGAGAAGAAGTGCTCTCGCCTCATTGGATACATCGTTCGGTACCGCTACCTGCGCTCCGTCCGCTAAATCTGCCAGGGAAGCGGTCTTTCCTGCATAGATTCCGAACGGTTCGTAGTGGATTGCACCTGCGGATACGAGATCCGTGCCGTTTTCCTGGTTGAACTGCTCTAAGTATGGGAAGTGCTGGAAGTAGTTGGCATCCAGATCACCGGATTCCAGCGCCAGATTCGGCTGTACGTAATCGGTGTACTCCTTGATTACCAGATCGTAACCCTTTTCCTTTAAAATGTCCTTGGCTGCCTTTAAGATCTCTGCGTGAGGTGCCGGGGAAGCTCCCACCACCAGCTTCTTTAATTCTCCGGCTGCTGCCGTTGTCTCATCGG
>OCAE01001347.1_pt1 | contig 11447 bp, 11 predicted proteins | sample 1495581 | NCBI WGS metagenome assembly OCAE01 (sample SAMEA2580278, study PRJEB22360) | human gut metagenome | biome: human gut; feature: human-associated habitat; material: faeces | place: Denmark | collected 2008/2010 | reverse complement strand
AATTTGGGCCCCCCAAGTTGCCCGTCCACCCCCTCCCCCGCCATATCGTCTGCCGTCAGAAGGTCATACTCAATTCCCTTCGGCTTGATAACCACCAGTCCGTTCCCGCGGTCAATCGCACTGACATTTCCCCACGTATAGATCACGAGCCCTCTCCGTACCAGTTCCAGATTACAGTCATACACCTGTTTTTTCAGTTCAGCTAAGTTCATACCCACCTCACACTATAAAAATGATTTAAACGGGATATTCGGTTCATCAGCCATGGCATCGCCGAATCCCCGCGGATACATATAGCGGGTACGGTCCCTGTCCTGGGGATACGTGTACTTTCCACCCACCTGCCATATGTAGGGATGGAACTCATACCCGAGACGTTCCTTTTTAAAGTTGTACAGCAGCTCGATTTCAGCCGGATCGGCCAGCATATTACACCAGATATCGTAGTGGAACGGAATCAGAACCTTTGTCCGTAAGTTCTCAGCCATTCTCAGGCAGTCGGCAGAAGTCATCTTATCCGTACAGCCCGGCGGATTCTCACCGAAGCTTGCCAGCGCCACATCGATGTCATAATCATTTCCGTGCTTCCGGTAATAATTGGAGAAATGGGAGTCTCCGCTGTGGTAAATCGTTCCTCCCGGCGTTTTGATCACGTAGTTTACGGCTCTGACATCCATGTCATCAGGCATTCTGCCTCTGATATCGCCCAGCGGCGGGTCTGTAATCAAGGCTGTCCGGTCAAAGGAGTCCACCGCGGTGATTTCCAGGTCCTTGATCTTTATGGTGTCCCCCGGCTTCACTACACGGATCCGCTCCTCCGGCACGCCCCAGCTCCGCCAGATATTTGCGCTGTATTCCGGTCCGATGAAGGGCACAGCCTTTGTATTCCTGCATACGGCCGCGGCTACATACTGATCAATATGGTCTCTGTGAAAATGTGTGGAGAGTACCGCGTCAATCTCGTGAATCTCAAAAGGATTCATAACCATCGGCACTACTCTGGTATTGGGCTGTATCTCACGGCTTCCGGTAATCCGCGTCATCTGGAAATCCCTTCCCTGTCCGTACGGATAAGGCCAGTTCCTGGTCTTTTTCCCTGTATTCAGCCACAAATCAATACAGATATTGGCACCTCCCGGCGTCTTTACCCACAGTCCGGTGCATCCCAGCCACCACATACAAAAATGATTGTCCGGCACAACGGTCTGTTCAATCTCTTCATTTAACCAGGTTCCCCATTCCGGGAAAACGTCTTTTGCCCACGTCTCCCATGTTATATCTTTAATATCCGGCATATTATGTCAACCTCCTTTATTTTTCTGCTGTTACTGTATATAATACGGCCTGTCCTCTCTCCCGGTCTGCGCTTAAAATTTCCGCCCCATTCTCATTGGGGCAGACACAGATCTGGCTCGGTCCGCCGTTTCCGATCGTAAGCCTGGCAGGATTTCTGCTGTCTTCTGTGAAATCAAACAGAGTAAGCTCCATCCCCTCTCTTCTGTGGCCGGTGATAAGGCATCTCTTTCCCGCGATTTCTCCGCACCAGAGCGCATGTCCGAATGTGACAGGCGTACTCCATACGGTCTGAAAGCCGCCTTCTGTCCATTTATTTACAGTCACCAGATTTCCATGAAATCCTTCTATGATCACAAGCTCATCCTGACCATCACCATCCAGGTCGCAGCACGCCACATCGCTGGCCTCCCTGCTTAAAAGCTTCTCGGTTTCCCATTTATCTTCTTTTCCAGCCGGCGGATATAATGCAAATACACCCTCCGAAGCCGCGATCAGTACTGCCTCCCTCCCACGAAATGAGGTCTGGCAGAATCCGTGATTCTTTGTCAGCCCCGTCAGAACAGGCTCCAGAGACACCGGCTCTGCCCTGTGATTCCCTGCTGTCTCCGCATAGGCTCCTGCATAGACTGCCCCCGGTTTGCTCCAGTCATCTTTATTCTCTTTCCCGCCGCATAAAGTGGCCGCCAGCAGGACCCTTCCCCACGAAAGATTCAGAAGCTCAAACCGGTGGAGATAGGGAATCTTCTGCACTGGTTCTGTCACATATCCATTTTCTTCCTTATGAGATCTTACAATTACCGATTCCGCCGCGTCAAATACCGGCCAGAAGCCCTGCGTCGCCAGAAGCTCCCCTTCCTTCCCGGTGGGACACAGTGTCATCGTGCCTCCCGGAAAACTCCATCGTTCGCTTACCCTGCCGTCCTCCAGATCGATTTGGACACATCGGCCCTCCCGGCCCTCCGAAGCCGCATAACACGTCTTAAAATGGCCCTGATCCACCACTCCGGCGATTGCATAGAGTTTGTCAAATTCAGCCAAAACCCTTTTTGTCACAGAAAACATACGACTTCCTCCCTGTTCTTTTATTTCATCAATCCCTTTACCCGCTCTACAACAGCCGCTGGGGTCAAATGGTAATACTCCAGCAGTTCCTCCGGTGATCCCGACTGGCCGAAGGTATCTTCCATTCCAACGAATCCCATTGGCACCGGGCAATGCTGTGCAAGCGTCACTGCGACTGCGGACCCCAGTCCGCCGCGTATTACGCCCTCCTCAATGACCACCGCCCTGCCGGTTCTGGATGCTGATTCCACAAGCAGCGCTTCATCAAGCGGTTTTATCGTCGGCAAGTGCAGCACTTCCGCCTCAATTCCCCCGGCTGCCAAATCGTCTGCTGCCTGCATGGCTGCAGCAAGTAAGGAACCAGTCACCACCAGAGTCACATCACGCCCGTTTCTCATGACAATGCCTTTACCGATCCTGAATTCATAGGACGATCTGTCAAATAAAACCGGCTGCGGCTGTCTTCCAAACCGGATATAGACAGGTCCGTCATAGAGTGCCATCGCCTTTACCGCCGCCTCCATCTCAACCGCATCGCCTGGATACAGCACCACCATATTGGGAATTGCTGCCATGATGGCCAGATCCTCCACCGCCTGATGGGTGGCCCCATCCCAGCCCACTGCAATTCCTCCGTGACTGCCGCAGATTTTCACATTCAGTTTGGGATACGCCACCGAATTGCGTATCTGTTCAAAGGCCCTGCCCGCGGCAAATATCGCAAAGGTACACGCAAATGGTATTTTCCCCGCAGCCGCCAGCCCCGCGGCCGTGTCGATCAAGTCTCCTTCCGCGATGCCCACATTGAAAAAACGTTCCGGAAAGGCTTTCTGGAATACAGAGCTCATGGTAGCCTTTGATAAATCCGCATCCAGAACAACAATGTCACGATTTTCTGCTCCGCACGCCGCCAATGCTCTGCCAAAGGCTTCCCTCGTCGCAATCATTTCCCCCATATTAATTTCCCTCCAGTTCTAAGAGTGCGCGTTCGGCCTGTTCCGGCGTCGGCGCACATCCATGCCAGGCGGCCTGATTCTCCATAAAGGAGACGCCCTTTCCCTTAATGGTATTTAAGATGATGCAGACCGGAGTTCCCCTGCTGCGTTTCGCCTCCTGAATTCCACCGAGAACCGCCTCCATGCTGTGCCCATCCACCGTGATCGTCCTCCAGCCAAACGCCTGGAATTTTGCCGCCAAATTCCGGTTTCCGATGACTTCCTCTATGGAGCCGTCTATCTGCAGATGATTGTAGTCTACAAATGCGATGACATGGTCCAGTCTATAATGGGATGCAGTCATGGCCGCCTCCCATACCTGCCCTTCCTCCGTCTCCCCATCTCCCATGAGACAGTAGGTGTAGAACTCTTTTTTATCCAGTCTTGCCCCCAGGGCGATTCCATTTGCAATGGAAAGTCCCTGTCCCAGCGATCCGGTGGACACATCGACACCCGGTGTCTTCTCCGCACAGGGATGCCCCTGAAGTATGGAACCAAGCGAACGGAGCGTGTCCATTTCCTTTACAGGGAAATACCCGCGCAGCGCCAATGCCGCGTACAGTGCCGGACAAGAATGTCCCTTGGACAGGACGAATCTGTCCCGCTCCTCCCAAAGAGGCTCCTCCGGCCTGATGTTCATCACTTCAAAATACAGAGCCGCCAATAAGTCTGCGCAAGATAACGCGCCACCCGGATGGCCGCTTCCCGCCCTGCTGACCGATGTAATAACCAGTTTTCTGATCTCTCCTGCCTTCTCCTCAAGCTGTCTGATATCGCTCATACTCATCCCCCTCTATCCTTTTACTGCTCCCGCCGTCATACCGGTTATGAGATTCTTCGAACACGCAAAGGTCACGATAAATGCCGGAATCGCTATAATGGTCGCCATTGCCATAATCTGTCCCCAATTGATTCCAAGGTCGCTGATCATCAGTGATACTGCGGCCGGAAGTGTCCTCGTGCTGCGGTTGCTTAAAATAATTGCCAGAAGGAATTCATTCCACGCCGTCCGGAACGTAAAGACGCTGGTCACGGAGATTCCCGGCTTAATAAGCGGAACCACAATCCCCCAAAGAATTCTCATATAGCTGCATCCGTCAATCGCGGCCGCTTCCTCCAGTTCAAAGGGTATCTCTTTAATAAATATAGAAAGCATCCAGACATTTAACGGGATCGTCAGCCCTAAATATGCCAGGACCAGTCCACTAAGGCCTCCGGTCAGTCCGAATTTGGTCCACAGTACATACATCGGCACCGCGACCACTACCGGCGGCACCATACGAATCAGCACCGTACCCATGGAAAGGAGGCCGGCCCCCCGAAAGTTAAATCTGGCCAGCGCATATCCCGACATGATGCACACCAGAATACTGACTGCCGTTGTGACAAGGGAGATGACGAGGCTGTTATAAAGGTACCGCGTAAAATTCAGTTCTGTCAGCACCGCGTGATAGTTAAAAAGCGCGGGGGCCGGCAGGAATTCCGGCGGCATATCAAATGCCTGGCTGCTGGTCTTAAAAGATGTGATTACCATAATATAGACAGGAAACAGAACCACTATGGCAATCAGAAGAACTACCAGCAGACGCAGCATAGTCCATAATGCAGAACGTGTCTTCATAATCGCTCTCCTCCCGTTAATGCTTGTCATCTGCTTCTTTGCCGCCCTTTACGAACACCGTCAGCAGAATCAGCAAAATCATCAGAATAATTGCAGTTGCAGACGCAGACCCCAGGTCCTGATTTACAAATGCGTCCTTGTAAATAGACATCGGAAGCGTCATCGTCGATATCCCGGGTCCACCGCCCGTCATGATAAATATGACCACCATGCTTCTCATGGATTCAATCATACGGAGAGTCAGTACCAGGCGTATGATATTCTTCATACACGGAAGTTTTACATGGACAAGCGTCTGGAAATAAGAAGCCCCGTCAACCACTGCCGCCTCCATCAAATCACTGGGAACGCTCTGCAGGCCCGATAGGAGAATTAAAAATACAAAAGGAGTCCACTGCCAGATCTCCGTGATGATTACAGACAGCAATGCCGTTCCCTCACTGGACAGCCACGTTCCCGCCGGCACTCCAATAAGGCCAAGCAGATAGTTCAGCATCCCAAAGTTAGCATCGTAGATATACTTCCAGATAACGCCTACCACCACAGGAGAGATCATGACTGGAAGCATGAAAATACTGCGGAAGAAACGGATGCCCGGCAGGTTCTTCTCCAGAAGAAGCGCTATGACCATTCCCAGAAGGAGCTGCACAAAGATAACAGATACCACGAAGATCAGCGTAGTCTTCATACTTGACCAGAACTGCGGATTTTGAAAGAGTGTTTTGAAATTATGCAGCCCTACAAAGGCAGGGGCATTTTTTAAATCTACCAGAGACCACTGGAAAAATCCGAGAATTAACCCATACAGGATGGGAAATCCCATAAAAATGGTCATTAAAATCACGGTAGGCGCCGAAAAAATGTATGGAGCAAGTCTTTTCGATATGCCTTTTTTCATTGAATATCCTCCTATGCACCTAAATGCCCGGCCTCCGGAAAAGCACCGCATGTACGCCGGACCAGCCGGGCATTTCTGTCATTTAGCCTATTTTATATATCCGCCTTCAACCATAATCTTTCTCACTGGCTCTTTGATCTCTTCCATAGCAGCTTTCGCGTCCTTTGCGCCTGTCATCACCTGATTGATCGCAACACCGAGAAGCTGTGACTGAATCCTTGTGATTTCCGGAATACCCGGACGCCAGTCCGGATTCGCATGGCTTACCGCTTCTTTTACCACTACAAACGCAGGCTGCGCTTCTAATACGTCCGGGTCACTGAAGGTGGAGAGTCTGGAAGGCGTCACCGCCTTAAGCGCCAGTTTTTTGTCTGTATCCTTGCTTGTCAGCCACTGAAGGAAGAGGAAAGCTGCCTTCTTATTCTGGGAATTAGCCGGAATTCCCACGGCAAATCCACCAGCCTCCGTCTCAAGATAGCCATCATCCGCCTTGGGCTGGAGCGCAAATCCAACCGTATCGGCCACCTTCGACTTCTCCGGATCCTGACACATTCCGATAAGCTTATCCCGGTCAATAATCATGGAGGTCAGCCCCTGAAGAAATGCATTGTCAGAGGCTCCCAGGTCAAAGCTCTCAGCACCTGGCGGCGAGTAGACCAGCATTTCTTTCATGAAATCCAGAGTCGCCAGAGAACCTTCATTATCAAAAGCCGGCTCCCAGTTATCATCAAACATCTCTGCTCCCAGCGATTTCCCCAGTGTAAACCAGCTGTGGCAGGAATCCGCACCGCTGGAGGTACGCATGGACAGCCCATACATATTTGGTTCCTTCTCATGAATAATACGGGCCGCTTCCATCACTTCCCCATAAGTCTCCGGGACCTTTATGTCATATTTTTCGAACAGATCCTTTCGATATGCCATAATCGATGTCTCCGTTCCAAACGGAAGTCCTACCAGTTTTGCATCCGGACCGTCTAAATAGTCCTTAACACCGTCCACTTTTCCGGCCAGTTCAAAAAAGGCAGGAGCGAAATCCTCAATATCGTATTCAGGATATGTAATAGAGGGATCTTCAAAATAGGGATCGAGCACTTCCAGTCCACCGGCACGGTTGTATTCCGACTTCCAGGAAACAATATAAGCCACTATGTCAAAATCGGAGTCCGGTTTGCTGAATTCAAGAAGCTGTTTATCATGCAGATTGTTATTAGCCAGCACATCCAACTCTACATTTATTCCCGTCAATTCCGTAAATTCCGGTATGTACTCCTTAACGGAATTCCAGTGCACGTTGTTGGGGACACTGGCAACTATGGTGGTACCGTCAAACTGTTTCCAGTCAAAGCTGCTCTCCTCCCCGGCGACGGTGGTTTCTGCCGCCTGCTCCTTTTCCGTCTGGGGTACCTGCTTAGTCTCCGTATTCCCCCCCTGATTGCTGCATCCAGTGCTGCCTAACAGCAGCATTGCACAAAGACCCATTGCAAGATTGCGTTGATGCATTTTTCTCATGTTGCTTCCTCCTTTTTTATTTTAATAAATAGGTATTTCTTTTTCGTTTAAGCAATATTTTCCCTTAGTTTCAAGATTTTCCAGTATTTACCAGCATAATTTTCGTTAAAATCTCGTTAAAATATTAAAATTATCTCTCTTTATAGTTTTTATAATAACACATATTTTTGCACAAGTCATTAGCGAATTACGCAAACGTTTTTGTATTTTATTTTCGTTTTCGTTTTATTTTCTTTATATTTTTTCGTTATTTTGCTTAATCATATTGCGTTTTTCCAGACATTTGTTATACTAAAAAAAGATAGTATGAAAGATACCGCTGCAGGGCGGAAGAATGGAGTGTGAGGAAATATGAAACTGAAAGACATTGCTCAGGAGGCCGGAGTATCCATATCTACGGTATCGCGTGTTCTCAATGACAAGCACACCAATGCCGCCAGCAAGGAAGTCCAGGAACGAATCTGGACGGTCGTTAGAAAATACGGATATGTCCCTAACGATTCAGCAAGAAATCTGCGCAAAAAAAATCAGGACGACACCCCTCTTAAGAAAAATGGGAACATCGCCTGTCTGTTTGCGCGTACAAGCGCCTTTACCGATATATTTTTTTCGTCACTGGCCCGCAGCATTGAGCAGGAGGTATTTAAACGGGGATACATCATAAAATATTCCTTCAGCGCCTTTGACATCGACAACACCAGTACGCTGAGTATGATCGAGGATAATCAGGTCGACGGAGTGGTAGTACTCGGACGCGGCGATAAGAAACTCTTTCAATTTTTAAAGAAACATTTTCGCTGTGTAGCCTATACCGGGCTGAATCCGGTAGATGCCAACTATGACCAGATTATCTGTGACGCCTACGGCGCGGGCTGCTGTGCCATGGAACATCTGCTGTCTCTGGGGCACACCAGCATTGGTTATATCGGAGACCGGGAAAATGAAAATTTATACCGTGCGTATGAGGACAGTCTGACCAAACACCATCTGCTGATATCAAAGAAGCTTGTAAACACAGTCAGGCATCTCTCCGGAGAGAGCGGGTACTTAGGCGCCCAGTCTCTCTTCGAAAAGAATCCCAATATGACAGCGCTCTTCTGCGGAAATGACATCACAGCTATCGGCGCCATGAAGGCAGCAAAGGAAGCGAAGATCCGGATTCCCGATGATCTGTCCCTGATCAGCATTGATGATATTGAGACCGTACAGTATTTATCGCCGATGCTCACAACCGTCCATGTGCCTGTGGATGAGATGGGGCAGATGGTCGCAAAAATCCTGATCGACAGGATTGAGGGAGAGCACACCATTCCCTTAAAGCTCTACCTGCCATTCTATCTGGCTGTCAGGGAAAGCTGCGACCGGCCTCCAGCGAAAAAAAGGTCTTAAGAATTGATATTTCCCCCAATATTCAGTATAATAGAAAAGCTGTGTATCCGTACGCCCTTTTCCAGGCTCCGGCCTTCGGCGTGTACACACGAGAAAAGAACATATTATTGGGGGAGATCTACTTATGAAAACGAACAACAAATGGGCCAGCAAGATGGGCTTTATCCTAGCTACCGCCGGCGCGGCCATCGGCCTTGGGAATCTATGGAAATTTCCGTATCTTATGGGGCGCAACGGCGGATTTCCGTTTCTGATCGCCTATCTGTTTTTTATCTGCATCCTGGGTGTTCCCGTTATGATTACGGAAATGTCCCTGGGAAGAAAGACCGGGAAGAATCCCGTTCTCGCGTATGATACAATTCATCCGCATGCCCGGATCGTCGGCTGCTTCGGCGTGCTTGCCGCCTTCGTCATCTTATCCTATTACGCCATTATCGGCGGCTGGATCATCAAATACTTTGCCAGCTATGCCACCACCTTTCAGCCGCCGGCCGATTTCGGTGCGTTTACGGCGAAGCCTGTGGAACCGCTGGTCTGGTTTTTCTTATTCATGCTGATTACCGGCCTGATCTGTTACTTCGGTGTCAGCGGAATCGAAAAGGCCAGTAAATTCATGATGCCTGCGCTGTTTATCATCCTGATAATTATTATTGTCCGCGGCGTCACTCTGCCGGGGAAGGGCTTGCGTTTATCTTCTCTCCGCGTTTCGATGCATTTAACATTACGTCCGTCAGCGCAGCGCTGGGACAGGTTTTCTACTCATTAAGCCTCTGTATGGGAATCACTATCACCTACGGAAGCTATCTAGACAGAGATATCAGCATTCCTAAAAGCTGCATCAACATCGCGGCCCTGGATACCGTAATCGCGGTTCTCGCGGGAATCGCCATTTTTCCTGCTGTATTTGCCAGCGGATTGGAGCCGGCCTCCGGTCCCAGCCTGATCTTCGTCACACTTCCAAAAGTGTTTGATGCACTGAAGGGCGGATCTATTTTCGCAACCCTTTTCTTTTTACTGGTATTTTTTGCAGCCGTGACGAGTGCTGTCGCCCTCCTGGAGGTATGTGCCTCCTTCGTCATGGGAACCTGGCACTGGAGCAGAAAAAAAGCCGTGCTTCTCTTAACCACGGCGATTTTCCTTCTTGGAATTCCCAGTTCCCTGTCCTTTGGGCCGCTGGCGGATATCTCCATACTGAACTATAACATTTTCGATTTCGTCTGCATGCTGACGGACAATATCTTCCTGCCTCTGGGCGGCATCTTCATGTGCTACTACGTCGCATGGAAATGGAATCCGGAAAAGCTGGTTGAGGAAATCGAACACGGCGGAGTGCGGTTTAAGCTGGCTAAAGCCTGGATTTTCCTGATCAAGTTTATTACGCCGGTGATGGTGGCGATCGTTACTATCACAGGATTTATCACGATCTACCATACTGTTACGGGCAAATAATCCATACTCCCCCGTTGACTGAATATTTACAAAAATGCAGGAATATATTTAACCATATCTGTTGGGACAAAATATGGAGGTTATATATGTGCACTGCAATCGCTGTTCAGACACCGCAAAGAGAAGTTTATTTTGGCCGTACCATGGATTTTTCTTATCCACTGGATCCAGAATTGTATTTTATTCCGAAAGGATATGAGTGGAAGAATCTTCTGAATACGCACAAAATCCGGAACCAATATAGTTTTATGGGGATTGGCCAGGATATTTCCAGGGTCTTCTTTGCGGACGGAGTGAATGAGATGGGATTTGCGGCCGCAGTTCTGTATTTCCCGGATTATGCCGCGTATGATCCCATCGCCGCCCCGGATTCGAAGGAAATCTCTGTGGCCGCCATCGAGCTTGTCGGATTTCTGCTGGGCCTGTGTGCTTCCGTGGATCATGCCGCCTCCCTGCTCCGGACCATCCGAATCGTGGGGGTAGAAGACTCCATTACGCATTCCATCGCCCCGCTCCACTGGATTTTGACGGATAAGAGCGGGAAATGTATGGTTGCGGAGAAGACAGCCTCCGGCCTTCATTTAATGGATAATCCCATGGGGGTACTGTCTAACAGCCCCGACCTCCCATGGCATCTGACGAACCTGCGCAACTTTATGAACGTGACTTCTGTTCAGACTCCTGAAAAAGAGTGGGATTCTGTCAGCCTTACGCCGTTCGGACAGGGCGGCGGCACCTTTGGACTTCCGGGTGACTTCACGCCTCCTTCGAGATTTGTGAGGGCGGCCTGGATGAAGAGCCATACTCCGATTCCGGAAAACAAACAGGAAGCCGTCAATACCTGTTTTCATATCATGAACAGCGTTACCATTCCGAAGGGCGCCGTCATGACCTCCCGCGGCACACCTGATTATACGCAGTATACTGCATTTATGAACCTTTCTACGCAGGAATATTTTTTTAGAACTTACGATAACAGCCGGGTTACGGCGGCGAGGCTCCCTGCGGCCACCGGCCGTGATTCCAGGGCTATGTCTCTGGGACGCATAAATAAACCGTCGGTGTTCGACCGGCGGGAGGTATAGTGGAGAGAGGTATCGGAGTTGGAGATGTCGAAGCGGGAGGTATCGGAGGCAGAGGTATCCATGGGGGCCGTATAATCGGTCGCTTCAGACTGCAGACAAACACAGTTTTTATAATTTTTTTGATAAATGTATAATATTTA
>OCAE01001346.1_pt1 | contig 11465 bp, 9 predicted proteins | sample 1495581 | NCBI WGS metagenome assembly OCAE01 (sample SAMEA2580278, study PRJEB22360) | human gut metagenome | biome: human gut; feature: human-associated habitat; material: faeces | place: Denmark | collected 2008/2010 | reverse complement strand
AAGGCGTAATGGGCGGCCGCCCCACCCCCCCCGCCGGAGGCCAGCGGCTCGGAAGCAACGCCCTCCGAGGATGGCACGGAACCGGCAAGCCCGTCCGCCGCCACATCTTCCACAGCAACCGGTTCTGAGATGCAGGGATACGGCTTTGCCGAAGCAGGGGCCAGGGAAGAGCTGGGAGAGGATGAACTGACGGATTTGGTGCAGAACGGAGACATTTCCACTCCGGGAGAGGCAGCCTCACCCGGCAGTCCGGATGACCCGAAAGATGCGGCAGGCCCCAGAATGACGGTACCGGCAGGCGGATTTTGTGTCGCATTTGCGGAGAGCGGTACGAATGCGCACGGAAAAATAGCACAGGTTCAGGCCTTTCTGGCCGATGGTGAGGAAAAGGTAATGTCAGGCGCAATCGGAACCTTTCATATTGCGGCCGATTACAGTGTAGTTGACGAAAAACTGCCGGAATACGCTTATTTCACGGTAAGATTCAAGATAGAGGATGATAAGGGCAATGACTACGGGAATGTAAAAGGCCCGGAAAGTGAGCCGAGCGCCAGGCCGGTTTCGTCCCTGAACAGTGAAAAACAAAGGGAATGGAAGGCCATCCACGAACTGCTGTTGGAATCTTCCGAATATGCGGACGCGGCGCAGTGTAATGACTGGCAGATGATAACGGCGGAAACGAACACCTATTTTTATTCCTCCGGGGCCGGATTAGCGGTATTCGGAATCAGGAACGGCGGGACCGCAATCACGGATCTTCCAATATTCTTTACCTTTGATAACTATATTACACCGATTGGTTCCGCAATTACGGCTACACCGGGAATCCTGAACAGGGAGGAGCTTAAAGAGGCATATGAGAGCAGCGCAGGCCCTGCTCACAGCGGAGATGCTGCCCTGATCGAAGGGGAAGCAGTCACAATGAGAAGCAATGCCCGGTACTGGTGGCATGATGTAAAGCTGTCCAATACCGGCAGTCTTGGCAATATGGCGGCAGGAACAAATGTGGGAAATGCTGACGGTGAAATTATTTACAAAATTTCAGCAGGAAAAGATTACAGAAGCGACGTGGGCCGCCTCTATACAAAATCTTATTCAGTCCTCGACGTTATTGCATTTGACGGGTTTGCCCTGGATATTTCCGGATATGGATTATCTGTTGATGCCTCAGTCAAAAAAGGGGAACTGTATCTGACAAAAGATGGCCGTAATGTGGCAAAGCTGATTGGACTGAAGCTTCCGGGAGGATATCATTCCGGTGAAGTAAAGGTGACGCCGGTTTACCAAAACAACGATTCTTCAACGAATATCATAACCGGTTTTGAAGTGCGCTACACGGCAGAAAACAAAACTTTGGCAACAGACGGGCCAAAAGATATGGCGGACATCGTAAGTGATGAGATGAATGTCTACCTGGGAATCGGTTCGGTTCTCAAAAAGGCGGCTGGCATCATTAAATATGACGGGAATGCAGCAGTTTCCGGCCGGAATCCGTCGGTGTCGTGCAAAGCGTATTTTGACGCCTATTCCATCATGTATGATGAGACGGCAGACAACACGGACCTGGAAAAGAACGACGGAGAAACAAATCATCACAGTGAAGCAGAAAATAACCTGACTGCAAATTCCGCTTATCCTCTGACGAAAGAGGCATATACAGACAGGGACTGCAAGGTTAAGGCAGAGGGGGAAAATAAGATATTCGAACCCGGCCGGGAAGTCCGTTATAAAATCAAGGTCAAAAATAATGGTTATGCAGAAGAACGGTTTGACATCGTGGACTCTCTTCCTGCGGGTCTTGACACTGCGTCGGTTAAGACATTAAAGGTGATGGTGGAAGGAAAACAGCTTCCGGCAGACGCTTTTACGGATCTTCCTGCCAATACGGCCGTTTCCCCGGCCGTCAAAGTATGGGGAAACATTCTGATTCCGTCCGGCGGGGAAGCAGTTGTCATATTTGAAGCCGCCTTTAAATCGAAAACAGAGTTTTCCGATAATAACATCAATACGACGCAGACCAATTCAGCCGGATGGTACCGCAGTTCAGATGTGCAGAGAGAAAAAAGCCTTGGCAGGGATGATGCGACGGTATTCGTGAACCTGAATACTTTACAAGAGAGCGATGTCACATTCAGGAAGACCATCGTAAATGCCGGAACAGGCGGCAGCCAGCCGGCAGTGGGCAGCGACGTGACATATAATCTCATGGCGGGATTAACCGGAGGCGTACACAATTCCCACTGGATCACGGTAAAAGACGAATGGCCCGGCTCCGTAACGTTAAAGGAAATCTCCAATATTCCTTCACAGGCAATTATCATCATAAAAGAGAATGGGACGGAGATTAAACGCTATGAGAATAAGGGAAACAGCGCGGCTTCCTGGAGCGCGTTCTCGCTTGCAGGGAAATCCGGAATTACCGTGGAAGCAAGAGTCTATCTCAAACCGGGTGTGACGGAGAATATTAAATTAAAGGGGAGGATTGAGGCCGAAGGCGAGATTACCAACCAGGCTCATGCAGGAGGCGGAGAAGGAGAGGGCTTCGATAAGCCGGGTAGCGCAACTCTTTATGCAATCGGAGCATCGATTGAGAAGAAAGCTTATTTTATCGGAGCATCGGAAAAGGGCAGTATTACAGAGCAGAACAGCAGGCGCCATCCTGTCGATCAGAGCGTTACGTTCCGGGCCGGAGACGTGGTATGTTATGAGATGACGCTTAAAAATACGGGTAATGACAGGTTTAAGGCTAATGTCTCGGACGACATATCAAACCTGTTCGGAGACGGAATCCGCCCGATTTATGCAAACGCGGATTTGGGTGAACCGGGATCTGTATTTATGAAGAAAACGGGAGCTAAGGGCTGGCTCAGTCTGACGCCCGGCCAGAGCGGGACAAAGGCATTGGATGAGAACGTGGAACTGGCAAAGGGGGAAAGTATTGTTTTCCGTATCTATCTTGAGATACCGGAGGGAGCATCGGTTCTGTTCCCCGAAAATACGGTCAGCGCTTCTCTGGCCTATGATAAGGAACCGGAGCGGAAATTTGCGATCAGGGCGTCCGCCTCAATTACAATTAACGAGGATGTCCAGAAGGCCTCGATTGATAAAGAGGTATACGCGGTCGCCAGGGAGCTGAAAGAAGAAGGGGGCCATGTCTATCTGAAGGGCGCCAAATGGAATAATCCGGTTCTTGGCAGCGGAACAGGACTGGCGGAAGACGAAACGACTCTCACTGTCGGAAAAGGAGATTATGTTTTCTACCGGATCACCATTAATAACGAAAGTGATGAAGAACCTCTCCGCATCTATGAAATCGAAGACTGGCTGCCCGCCGGAATGCAGTTTGAACGGTTTTATGAATTCAACGGTGCGGACCGGGGAAAGAAGATACCTGGGGCAGTAGGAGACAGCGATACGCTGGATCTGGGGATTAAAGAAAGAAGCAATAAGTTTTCCGGTAAAAACTGGCTGTATTATGAAGACGCGGCCGCAGGTAAATGGGGAACGGATGCAGAGGTGGCGGTGAGCCATGGAGCAAATTTTGCATCGATGAACAGCGGTAAGACAACTTACCGTGTCCGGCTTTACGATACGGATGCCATAAAGACAGGTTTGTCCCCCGTTCCATCGGTTAAACCGGGCGGAAGTGTGGTATACGGAATAATTGCAAAAGTCACGGGAGATCTTGACGGCATTAAGAAACTTACTAATACTACCGGTGTCATTGTTGACCAGACGGCGATTACGGATGAAGCATTCGACAGGCCGGTTTCTGATTTGAGCGGAGCAGTGGGCGGAAAATCTTATTCCGATGACTTATATAAGATTATAACCGCTTCCGCTGATGTCGCCGCGGCGGGAATTTATACTCCCGGTATCGGAAAGAGCCTGGCTCAGTACAATGCTTCGAATAATTGGTATGATTATAAACCGGACGGTAAAAATGACAATTTCCTTCCGAACAATCCGATGCGCTGGCAGGTGACCCTGTATAATGGAACCAACGGCCATATGACTAGAGGGCCGATTGAAAATTATACAATCAGGGATGTGTTCCCGGCCGGCCTGACTTACAACGAAGCCGATGCGGACGGAACCTATATTGTCACCTCGGGCGGGAAAAAGATACCCCTTCCGGAACCGGCTGTCGGACGCGAAGAGGGAAAGAATGTGACAGCCTCCTGGAAGATTGAGAAACAGTCTGAAGGATACCTGATAACGGGTGCAGACGGCCATACCGTGAAGACGAATGAAAACCTGGCCATTCCGGTAAAAGGCAAAATTACAGTCAGAATAGGTTCCAGGGCTGACGGCGACGGAACGGCTAAATATGGAACTTATGTGAACCAGGCTGATTTAATACCGGCCCGGGAATACAGTTATACGGCTGCCTGTGAAGGCACGCTGGTCAAAGAGGGCAATCAGCCTGTCTGTGTCCGTGCGGAGGCATCGGTCAATATTTTCTTCGGTGACGGAAAGACGGAGGCGTGGAAAGAAATCAGAGGCTCCTTCAACGGAACAGAGGGGACCGGCACCGGCACCGACAGCTCCCGCAATTCAATTATTGCCGATGCCGGAAGCGAAGTTACGTATACGCTCAACATCAGGAATCAGGTAGAAAAGGGGATTGAAAACCTGGTAATAGTGGATCGTATTCCGGCATTGAAGGATAACGGACTTGTAAACAACATGCAGCGAAATTCAGGTTTCAAAGTATCGTTTCCCGACTCGCCTGCAATCGAAGTCCGGATCAGGAAAGCGTCCGGACAAATGGTAAGACTTAAAGACGGAGATTATAATGTCACGTTTGCGGACTGGAACACGAAATTCGGCAAAGGCTCCGCATTGCCTGCAAGATATTGGGAACCGGACAGCGCGTCCGATTGGGAGTCCTCCGCCGCAGGCAGAGACACCTTCCGCATCGAGGTGGAAAATGACGCGTTAAAAGGACTTACGAACAATGATACGGTTATAGTAACCTTCAGCGCATTGCTTCCGAAGGCATCAGAACTGGATCTGAGCAATGAGCCGGTTGCGTGGAACACATTCGGATACGCATACAGGGCCGTCAACTCCACAAATAAGTCGACTATCACCGTGGAGCCGGCCAAAGTAGGCGTCCGGATACCAACGGCGTCCCTTGCGGTAACGAAAAAGATTGAAAGCCGGTTTGAGGAAGATAAGGCTCAGGCATTTACCTTCCGTCTAGAGAAAGAAGACGGGGCCAATACCGGGAAATGGGTGAGCGCAGGCGGGCAGCCCTATCAGCTTATCCCGGGAACCGGTGAAACCGCATCAGACGGGAAAACTGCGGAGAATGGGGAATTTACCCTGACCAATGGTCAGACTGCGAAATTTACGGTTCTGGCCGGCCGGAATTACCGGATTACCGAGAGAGACGGCGACGGATATTATGTGTCTGTCAGGGAATTCGGCGGCGGCGCCGGAGAGGACACCCTCTTCGATCCCGAGAATCCTCCGTCTGCCGTATTGAAAAATCCCTCGGACGGTAAGAGCTATTCCTGTACCTTCACAAATACAAGAAGCAGCTTTTTTCTGCCGGAAACAGGAGGTGCGGGAACCGACCATCTCCGCAGAAAGGGAGCCGGAATGATGCTTGCGTCGCTGTTCGTTCTGATCGGCTGCTTTACAGGAGGTTTGTCAGGGAGAAGGCGCAGAAAAGAAGACGTTAAACAGAGCCGGTTCCTGTGACAAGGAGAGACGGATGAAGAGAAAAGGAATTATCATATTGGCCGTCCTGGTACTGCTTGCCGGAGCCGGAATGTACTTTTATCCGGACATCAGCAATATGTATTACCAGGCAGCGGCGGCGTCCGATATCAAGGGGTATCAAAAGGGGGTCCGGGAGCTGAGTAAAACGCAGGAAGAGGAAATGCTTGCAAGGGCTGAAGTATATAACAGCCGGTTATCCGGCGCACTTTCGATGGATCCCTTCCGGACGGGAGGCGCTGATCCTTCGGAAGAAGATGAGGAGTATAATGCCCTGCTGAATATAAACGGAGTGATGGGCTATATAGATATTCCAAAGATTGATGTTTACCTGCCGGTTTATCACGGCACATCGGCGGAGGTATTGAAGAAAGGGGCGGGCCATTTATATGGTTCAGCCCTTCCTACAGGCGGGAGCGGGACACACAGCGTCATATCGGCACACAGGGGGCTGCCGTCCGCCAGGCTTTTTACGGATTTGGGAGAGATGGAGAAGGGGGACATATTTTATTTCCACATATTTGACCGGATTATGGCTTATCAGATAGATCAGATAGAAACGGTTCTTCCGACACAGCTGGAACTGCTCGATCCGGTGCCGGGCAGGGAATATATGACACTGTTTACCTGCACGCCGTATGGGATTAACAGCCACCGTCTTCTGGTGCGTGGGGTAAGGATTCCTTATGAGGTAACCTCCGATGGGACTTCGCAGGAAGCAATGGCCGCCATACACATCCGGTGAAGGGGGAGAAAAGGTAGAGGAGAAAAGAGGGAAACGCGATGAAACATAAAGGAATTGCAAAGAAGGCAGGCACATTTCTCATCACTGCAATACTCGCGGCGGCATTTGCAGTACAGACTGCGGCTGCTGTGCCGGCGGAGAGTGAGAAGGCCGCGCTTACAATACAGGCATCCTCAGATGGGACGGGAATAGCAGGTGTTGAGTGGTCTGTCTATCAGGTGGCTGAAATGCCGCAGGACGGAGTATTTATCCTGACAGGAGACTTTGCGGCTTCCGGACTGGACATTGACGGCCGGAATGATTCAAGCCAATCAGCCATGCAGAAAAATGCGGTAAAATCAGCTGCTTTTGTCTCTGAGAATAAGATAAAAGCAGCTGGCAGCGAAGTGACCGATAAAAATGGGAGGGCAAAGATAGGCGGTCTCGAACGGGGCCTGTACCTTGTAAGCCAGACCGGTACACCCGGGACGGACAGGATAGTGAAGTCGATGCCATTTTTTGCAGCACTGCCCATGATGGTGGACGAAGGCGGAAAAATGGTCATGAAATATGAGGTGACGGCAGCTCCGAAACTGGAAGTGGAACAACCGCCTGAAACAGAGGCGCCGTCAACGGAGACGCCGTCAACGGAGACGCCGTCAACGGAGACGCCGTCAACAGAAGCGCCGTCAACGGAAGAGACGGATAAACCCTCGACGGAAGCTCCGCCCACATCTTCTGCGGAGGAATCAACCGGGGAAACCGGCAGCGCTTCACAGCCGTCGCAGCCTCCATCAACCGGCTCAGGCGGTTCATCGGGCGGCCATGACCGGGACAGGGGAAATACTACGGTAATCATTGACAGCAATACGCCGCTGTCCAGTTTTCCGCAGGCAGATCCGCAGCTGGAGGAGATAGGGGATGAACCGGTGCCGCTGGCAGCTTTGCCCTCTCTTCCCAAAATGGGGGATATGGGAGCCGGGGCATATGCAACAGGCATGATGATTTCGATTCTGACAGGCTGCACCGCATTAATCCGCCGGAAAAAGTATACCGGAGGGAAAAAGTGATTTATGACCGACAAGATGAAACGACGGCTGTGTACGGCCGTATTTACACTCAGCCTCATCTCCATGGCGGTTTTTACAGTTATGTATGTAAAAACACAAAAAGAGTACCGCCACAGTGAAAGAGATATTGCGGCGGTAATGGAAATACGCGGAGCAATATCGCCCGCTCTTACAATAAACGAGAAGAGCCGGCTGGATGAGGCCTCCCTGAGAGCGGCAGAATATGAGTCGGCGCAGGAGCGCCGGGAAGGCTGCAGGCTTCTGAAGGAGATCAATCAGGATGTGGCGGCATGGATCACGATTACGGGAACACCCATTGATTACCCGGTAATGCAAACCCCGGACAGTCCGGATTATTACTACAGGAGGGGATTTGACGGCAGATATTCCGCATATGGGATGATTTATATGGATGCGGCCTGCCGGCTCCGGGAGGATGAAGCGCTTTACGAAGCGGAGGCAGAGGAAGGGAAGGCAAGTCCCAACTGCGTCATTTACGGACATCATATGAAAAACGGAACCATGTTTGCCTCACTGGAAAAATACGGTTCTGAGGAATATTATAAGGAACATCCGGAAATTTGTCTGGATACACCCGATTCGTCATCGGTATATGAGATAGTGGGAGTTGTCAGACTTCCGGCCGAGAAGCTGAGCAGCGGATTTGCGGCAGTGCTGGCAGCCAGAACACGGGAAGAATACGAAAGCTTTGTACAGTACATAAAAAAACATGCTGCCTATGATACGGGAATTACGGCCGAATGGCCTCAGCAGCTTATTACACTGACCACCTGTGAATACACACTAAAAGACGGCAGACTGCTGGTCGTGGCACGTAAAAAACGGTGAGAAATCCGCGTTGCGGACTTCTCACCGTTTTTTACGTGATTCCGGCTTTACATTAAGCGCATCTGCATCTGCTCCGGATCACTGCTGTAGCTGATACAGGTGTCACGGGATATTTTGCCTTCCCGCATAAGCCGCAGCAGGCTGTTATTCATGCTGATCATGCCCTCGGCCATACTGGTGGCGATTACATTATCTATCTGATGAATCTTGCCCTCCCGAACCATTGTGCGGATTGCATCATTCAGGAACATGATCTCAAAGGCGGGCACCATGCTTCCGGTGACGGTAGGGACGAGCTGCTGGGAGATGACGGCCTGGAGAACCATAGCCAGCTGGACGCGTATCTGCTGCTGCCCGTCGGGAGGGAATACATCGATGATACGGTCAATCGAATTGGCGGACCCGATGGTATGCAGGGTTGAAATCACCAAATGGCCGGTTTCCGCGGCGGTCATCGCGGTTTTAATCGTATCGAAATCCCTCATCTCGCCGAGCAGGATGACATCGGGAGCCTGCCGGAGGGAAGCCACCAGTCCATTTACATAACTGTCCGTATCCAGTCCAATCTCACGCTGGGTGACAACGGAACGGTTATGCCGGTGCAGATATTCAATCGGATCCTCCAAAGTAATAATGTGGCTGTTTCTCGTCCTGTTTATTTCATCGATAATACATGCCAGAGTGGTGGATTTTCCGCTGCCTGCGGCTCCGGTGACAAGGACAAGCCCTTTTTTCAGGTTTGCCGTCCGGATGACTTCCGGAGGGATGTTCATATCTTCCGGTCTGGGTATCTCAAAGTGAACAACACGGATGACGGCGGCCAGGGAGCCTCTCTGTTTCATGATACTCACGCGGAATCTGGCGACTCCTTTGATAGAACAGGAAAGATCGTCATCCCCGTAGGTATGCAGCTTATCCATACTTCTGTGGTTGCTGAGCTCATAAAGCGCAGTGATCAGAGCCTCCGAATCGGCGGGCATCAGTTTATTATCGTCGACTGGAATAATCTTACCATTTATTTTATAGGAGAGAGGAAGGCCGGGGATTATAAAAATGTCTGATGCATTTTTCTCCACGGCGTCAGTCAAAAACTTAAGCATGGTATATCTCCTTTCAAACCTTGTTCTTCATTATTCATCAGGGGCGATCCATACGGGAAGGCTGTCGTCTATCGCATAATCTTCACGATTGTAGACATAGCTTGCCAGAACCTCCCTGCTACTGCCGTCCAGTTCAATTCGGAGAGCCTGGCCGGCATTCATCGGTATTTCACAGTAGAGCCTGCCTGCCTCATCAACTCCTGACTCCGTTCCTTCAGGCATCAGTGAAGCTGCATCAGAAAGGGCCTCCTCCATGCTTTTGTTACCGTCAAGAGCCGAGACGGCAGCCTGGATGAACTCCTGGCCCATGGCATCGGCCTGATAGTAGGCGGTTACCGAATCTGCACGGCGTCTGGCCAGTACAAGGGCCGAATTCCCATCGCTCAGACTCAGGAGAGAGAAAACGGCGAGGCAGAGGATGATAAAAATAAGGATAATGGAGGCTGTGCCTATATTGATTCTGTTTTTCATGGAAGCCTCCTTTCAGCGGCCAGACTTCGGGCGCCGCTCAAGGTATAGATAGTTTCCATTCCTTTTCCTCTGATATCGCTGATCTCCACAGATACGTGAAGCAGTCCTTCTGCCGCGTATGAATTAATTTTCATAAAATAGGCAGCTTCCGGATCGGCCGGTTCACATATCTTCCAATATCTGTCAAAACCGGAATGTGTCTCACTGGGGGCAGACGCTTCGTCATATTCGGCAAAAGCAGTTTCAATTGCGTTCTCGGCGGCGAGAACGGCGTGGTTTAAGTTTTCCGCATTCTGGCTGAGCCGGTCGGCCTTTGCAAACGCAAGTACGAAAATACAGGCAGCCACTGCGAAAAAACCACATACCCACAGCATTTCCATCAGAAAAGCATAAGATGTCCGTTTTTTATTCATTCCTGCGGCCTCCTTTCGAACTGCTGCGAAGAAAGAGGCTGGCAGTTCTGGGGGAAGGCGTTTCCTCCAGGGTAATCTCAAGCATCGCTCCGTTCTTCTTATCGGCAATGGAGAAGGAAATGGGCTCACAGTCCATAATAGGAAGGCCGTCTTCTACGGTGAGGCCGCTTCCCTGCTCGGAAAACAGCTCCAGCAGTGAGCCGTCTTTTGTGTAAACCCAGGTTTCATACAGGATGCCGTCGTAATCGGAGGCCAGCACCAGGATGCTTTGCCCTTCAACCGTCCGGACACTGATGCTGCCGGTCCGATCGGACTGGCGTACTTTGTTCGTGATATAGCTCAATGCGGTGTCTGAGTAAAAAGCTGCGTCGTTTCTGGCGCGGATATTGCCGTATACGCGGCTGCCAATCAGAATAGTGAAGACGGAGCATAGAATAAATACAAGAAACAGCAGCATGGAAAAGATAAAATCCATGCCTTCCGAGGGACGCGATACAGTCTTTTTCATAGCTGCCCTCCCTGCTTTGCCTGCCCGGTCACGGGCAGAACCGTGATATCCGGCATAATGTTGGCGGCCCAGCCGTCGTAGAACACATTATAGCGTTCGCGGTCAATTACAATGCCGTAATTATCTTCCAGATATTCAACGCTGGGCGGATAACGGCCTTCAATGGAATAGCACTGGACGCTGGCCCTGCGGATGGCATCCGTCAGCATATTTAACTGATCCTCTTTTGTCCTGTTCTGCATGGCTCCCATGGAATAAAGGAAGAGATACAGGACAATAATGAGGAGGAGAAATGAAAACAGATATCCGGGCAGGGAACTCCTGTGTTTTGGAATTTCAATATGTAACATAGATATACACTCCTTATCGTTACAGTTGAGCCTTCAATGTCATTTAGTTAACACTATGAAGATTTAGTTAAGCAGGTGAGGACGCCACCGGTACGGCCAGCGGACGGGGTGGTGGGGGTGTATATGAGTCTTTCGTCCCGGGGGGAGATTGTCGTGGTTTGGGGCTGCGGGCGAAGATAAAGTCTGCGGAGCACGCTCCCGCTCTGTGAAATGCATCGCGCTGCTAAGCTCGGCAGGACCTCGCTAATCA
>OCAE01001339.1_pt1 | contig 11503 bp, 10 predicted proteins | sample 1495581 | NCBI WGS metagenome assembly OCAE01 (sample SAMEA2580278, study PRJEB22360) | human gut metagenome | biome: human gut; feature: human-associated habitat; material: faeces | place: Denmark | collected 2008/2010 | reverse complement strand
CGTCCGGCTGCCTGCTATGCATTACCGGAAGCGGATGCGGGCAGCGGCATAAAACGTACCCGTGCACCGCTGATCCGGATGGCGCAGGATCGTTTTCATACCCGCTGAGTGCATATAAAAAAACCGCTGCGCTCACGGACCGCAGCGGTTTTGTCATGTTATTACACGATTATTTTTTCAGTTTTGCGATCGCGGCTTCCACACCGGCACCGTATTCCGGATGCACCTGTTTAAACAGCGCTATCTGGCGTGCCTGAGTTGCTTCTGCGGCCTGCACCAGCTCACCGGCGATACGGGCAAACATACGCTGATGCTCGGCGTCGCTGAGTAATTCATACAGCGCGCGCGGCTGGCTGAAGTAATCGGTATCTTCACGGTGGTTCCAGTGGTCGGCGGCACCGTCAACAGACAGCGGTGGCTCACTGAAATCCGGCTGTTCCTGAAAGAGACCGGCACTGTTCGGTTCATACGTTTCCGCGTTACCGCTGTTGCCGTCGATACGCATTGCGCCGTCACGGTGATAGTTGTGGAACGGGCAGCGCGGTTTATTGACCGGGATCTGGTGGTGGTTGACCCCTAAACGGTAGCGGTGCGCATCGCCGTAGGAGAACAGACGCCCCTGCAACATTTTATCCGGTGAGAAACCAATGCCGGGAACCACGTTGGCCGGGCTGAATGCCACTTGTTCCACATCGGAGAAATAGTTTTCAGGGTTACGGTTCAGCTCGAAATAACCGACATCCATCAGCGGATAATCCGCATGCGGCCATACTTTGGTCAGATCAAACGGGTTATACGGGACTTTTGCCGCATCGGTTTCCGGCATCACCTGAATTTGCAGATTCCAGCGCGGATAATCGCCTTTCTCGATCGCATTGAACAGATCACGCTGTGAACTTTCACGATCTTTCCCGATTAACTGCTCTGCCTCATCATCCATCAGGTTGGCAATACCCTGCTGGCAGCGGAAGTGGAATTTCACCCAGAACCGCTCATTATCAGCGTTGATAAAGCTGTAGGTATGACTGCCGAAACCGTGCATATTGCGGTAGCTCTGCGGCAGACCACGGTCACTGACATCGATGGTCAGCTGGTGGAGGGATTCAGGCAGATGAGAGAAGAAATCCCACTTATACGCCATATTACGCAGGTTGGTGCGCGGGTCACGTTTTACCACGTGGTTCAGATCCGGGAATTTCAGCGGGTCACGCAGGTAGAACACCGGCGTGTTGTTACCGACCATATCCCAGTTACCTTCCTCGGTATAAAATTTCAGGGCAAAGCCGCGGATATCCCGCTCTGCATCTGCCGCGCCGCGCTCACCGGCCACGGTGGAGAAGCGGGCAAACATATCGGTTTTTTTGCCGATCTGAGAGAAAATTTTTGCGCGGGTAAAACGGGTAATATCATGGGTGACAGTAAATGTACCGAATGCACCGGAGCCTTTGGCGTGCATACGGCGCTCCGGGATCACTTCGCGATCGAAATGCGCCAGTTTTTCCAGAAACCACACATCCTGTAACAGCATAGGGCCGCGTTTTCCGGCGGTCATAACATTGTTGTTATCAACAACGGGGGCGCCCGCAGCTGTTGTTAATCCTTTCTTTTTCATCACATATCTCCAGTCGGTAAAGGGAAAAAGACACTGATTGCAGAAATCGGCGCGATGTGCAAAATCAGCATGGTAAATCATAAATTGTACTGAGCGTTGTTGTTTTTATCTGTATTTATGACTTGCTATAAAATATAGCACTGTCATAAAAAGAATGTATCGATTTGATGGATTGGCGTGACCTATTGATTGAATATATAGATAACTTTACATAAAAATCAGAATATTAACTTTCAAACAGTGACAGTTTCGGGGAAAATGCCCGAAACCCTGTCTGAATTTATGTGGTGGCAAAAATGAAAAAATATAAAGCAGCTGTGGCTGCAACACTAATGCTTGCGGCAGGTGCTGCAAATGCAATCTCGATGGACGTTGAAGCCGGTAAAAAATATACCGATATCAATGTCGGCGTAGGTGACCCGTACTCCGGTCTGTCATTTGACGGTAACTGGGCACGCAGTGATCATCAGGGGCAGTTAGGCGGCGCACGTGCCAAATTTGCCTTCCCGCTGGGCCCGGTTTCCGCCAGTGTCGGCGGTAAAGCCGTATACCTGGACCCGGACGTGGGTAAAAAAGGCATGGCCGTTGCACCGGGTGTTGGTGTGGCGTGGAGCATCCTGCCGTCCGTGCGTGTTTACGGTGAGTTTTACGGCGCGCCGTCAGGGCTGACTTCCGGTAATGATTCATACAAAGAAGCGGATGTGGGTGCGAACTGGACAGTATTTGCGCCGCTGAATGTGAAAGCCGGTTACCGAATGATTGAAGTTGAATCGAATAACGGTCATGAAAACCGTATCGCGGATGGCGCTTACCTGGGCGCGGGTCTGAGTTTCTGATCCCCCGTTTTACAGACAAAAAAAACCCGTTCACTGAACGGGTTTTTTTATATGGGAGAACCGTTATCAGGCGTGACGTTCACCGATAGGTAAAATTGTCCGGCCAAACTGCTCATTCAGTACTTCAGCCATTGCCAGATAAAATGCAGTCGCACCACATAAAATACCTTCATAACCGGCAAATTTCAGTAATGCAGCATTACCGGTAGCATTACCGATAACCAGCAGGGCGAATAAAATCACCAGTAAAAAGAAAACCGCGCGCAGTGTCAGGTTTGCTTTCAGTGTGGCAATAAACATAAAGAACGAGAAAATACCCCACAGTGCCAGATACATAGCCAGGAATTCATGGCTGGTTGCTTCGCCGAATCCCATTGACGGCATGACCAGGATACCGACCAGACTTATCCAGAAAAAGCCATACGATGTAAAGGCAGTGGCAGCGAAAGTATTTCCTTTCTTATATTCAAAAAGACCTGCGATGACCTGCGCAATGCCACCGTAGAAAATCCCCATGCTCAGAATAACAGAAGCCATCGGGAAGAATCCGGCATTGTGGACATTCAGCAGGATAGTCGTCATACCAAATCCCAGTAAGCCCAGCGGGCCTGGATTCGCGATACGGTCAGAGCTCATAGAACCTCAATCAGATATATAAAAAGAGAGACACGCTATTCAAAGGCGCGGATGATAAGGGGAAACGCGCAGGAATACAACTATAAAAAACTGTTTACTGCAGGGAGAATGTTAAATATTAATATTTTGTAAAACAAGATGTCTTGTTTACGACAGATTTGTTTAAAAACATAGCGAAACGAAAGCCTTTTTCTGCGGGGCGGAATAACCTGTTTATTTTACCGTTAATAAGTGTATTCAAATTATGATTAAGCGTAATTACGCGAAAGTATTTTATAATCTTATTAAATAAAGAGAACAGGGTAATAATAGAGCAGAGGGTGTTTATTCCTGTTACTAATAAAAATATAATTAACTATGGCAATAAAATTACGTATTATAGGTGTGATGTATATCGGTTAATACGTATATCCCAATATTATGTAAATACCCTTATTCCCACATAAAGAGTAAAGGAATAATGTGAACCACTGCTTGTTGACGGAGCGTTGAGATTTTATATGATTATAATAATCCATAAATGAGTACGACGAATTTATTTAATTTTATTTAATGCTTAAAAAAGGACGTTATTTATGCAGGTAAAAATTGATAAATTTATGTATTTTAATAGCGAAAAAGCACATATCGCATGATATAGTATTAACGAATAAACAACCAGAAAGTAACAATCCGCAGCAATGGTCACACGTGCTTTTCATAACTGTTTGATATTAGTAACTTTTCTGTGTTTTTAAAAAGTATTTTCCGGAATAATATGTTTTTCTTTGAACATTAAATGCAATGTGACGATAATAAATATCAAGGGACTTTTAGATAATTCTTACCGGAGAGCCAGTCAACAGCAGTGCCGGTATGTCTTAAGTAAAGATGGACAGGCTGTCGTTATATTAAAAATAAATAGGCACAAATATGATTTCAGAACGAGTTAGCGACGCATATGTTTATGGCGAAATTTGCCAGGCAATCGGCAGAGCCGCTGTCCTTTTATGCAAAAGTGGCGAGCCGGTGACTAAAGAAGCCATTCAGGTAATGCTGGAAATATATTGGGAACAACAGAATGATGATTTTATGAATGTCATCTATGAAAAGGCTATCAATGCACTGGATTGATGGTTATCAGTACTGATTTTGAATAAAGGAGAACTCAGCCGCATAGTCTTTCCCTTTTTGTGGTTGAGGTTCTCTTTTATAATGTCCGCATAATAATTATCTTTCGGGAGTGTCAGGTTTCATATGCGTGCTCTTTCTCAGCAGAGGTATGTATGAAATCATCACAATCCGGTTCGTTCCGTCTTTTTCTTACCCGTCATATCCGCCGTCGTATTTGTCAGCGCGGTTATGCACTGGCGCCTGAAATAAATGTACTGTGGCAGCAGCACGGCAGTTCTCTGACGTGGGGACGGCTGATATTATGGTGTCTTGTGGTGGCTGCGGGAATGTTATGGTTCTGAATGCAGTCAGAACAGAGAGAATAAAATCACCACCGGCAGTGACATCGGCCAGGTGAGCGCTATCAGCAGGCAACTGAGCAGGCGGAAAAACGGGTTCGGATCTTTTGTCAGAAAAAAAGTCAGAATGAATGAAAAAAGACCACCTGTTGCGTAGATAGTCAGTAAAATCTGTGCAGAGGACATAACGGTTACATTAGTTAAACTGAAGCGGGTAGTGTCCCTCACCCGGCATGATAAATCATGGCGGATCTGCTGCCGGCACCGGAATTTTTGTGATTTTCCGTGCCGGCAGTGGTGTTTTACAGCCCGGCTGATAAGAAAATGCTCCCGTGAGGGAGCAAAAATAAAGAAAAATAACGAAGAAATGCACGATTATCTGTTCTGATAATAATGGCTAATAACAAAATTACTATACGGTTATTCCTGTCTTTATGCTAAATACAAGGCGGGATCACATTTCATCAGTCGTAATCTGACAGGACAGGCAAAAAAATTGCCGATCAGCTGACCGGCAAAAAATATATTAAGAGCAATGTATACAATCCGGTATATAACAGATTATATAGCGATATGGTAGCGGAAACCGGTCAGCAGCGAAAGCTTTTTTTCACGAGAGTGTGCCGCAGAGCAAAGTTTGGCCCGGAATCAGTATCCGCCAGTGATGAACCGCGATGAGCGGGATACCCGGATTGCTCTTCTTATGCTGTGTTGCCGGTAACTGAAAGCAGGAATATTGCCCGGCAATAATGCCGGGATTTATTATTGATCAGAAATATGGGATTTTATTATTAAGTCTTCCGGTTACTTAAAATAGTAAATAAATAAAGTAACACACGCTTTTAAAATAACAGGCAACATATTTTTAGTTTTCAGACTAAATGTAATCATATGTTTTAATTTAGACGATAAAATAAATTATGGCGGTAAATTGAAAGAAGCACGTGATTTATCACGCCATAAAATAATATTATTCGTAACCACTTGTAATAAATGAAATTTTTTTAGTGTCGTTTTCGGCGTCTTTATTGAGTTAATAGATCGCGTTAAACGCTGTATTAAAGTGAAAAAGTAACGTTGATTAATAGAACGAAAAAAAGAAATAAAAAAATATACAGGGAAATATTTCTTATGGTAAAGTCTGGCTGATTCTTAATAAGAGGTGTCTTTTTTTTAAACAATTACCATCAGATATGACAATACGGATATTACCTGTCATTCGTTAAGGGGCTTATTCGCCGCAAATCAGCACAGCAATATAAGAGGTATAACTTTGACCGATATAATTAATACATTAAACGGACTGCTCTGGAACCACCTGCTCATCTATTTATTACTGGGTATCGGACTGTACTTCACATTTCGTACCGGATTTATCCAATTCCGTCACTTCGGACATATGTTCAGCGTGCTAAAGCACAGTAAGAAATCGGATAAATCCGGCATCTCGCCGTTCCAGGCGCTTTGTACAAGCCTGGCCGCGCGGGTCGGTACCGGAAACCTGACCGGGGTGGCGATCGCCCTGACTGCAGGTGGTCCCGGCGCTATTTTCTGGATGTGGGTGGTTGCCGTGATCGGGATGGCGACATCCTTTATCGAAAGCACACTTGCACAGCTCTATAAAACACGGGACGACCAGGGAAATTATCGCGGCGGGCCGGCGTATTATATGGAACGCGGATTGAAAGCCCGCTGGATGGGCGTGTTGTTCTCAATCTTTCTGATTATTGCGTTCGGACTGGTCTTTAATGCGGTTCAGGCCAATTCGATTGCCCAGGCGTCCAAAATGGCCTTTGGTGCGGATGCCGGTTATGTCGGTGCCGTGCTGGTGGTTATCTGCGGCGTGATCATTTTCGGCGGTCTGCGTTCGATTGCCCGTGTGGCGGAGCTGGTGGTACCGGTGATGGCGGTTGCGTATCTTATCCTCGCTTTCTGGGTGATGGGCCATTACGCAGAGCGTCTGCCGGATGTCTTTATGCTGATTATCAAAAGTGCCTTCGGGTTACAGGAAGCGGTTTCCGGCGCTGTTGGTTACGGTGTGGCACAGGCTATGATTAACGGCGTACAGCGCGGCCTGTTCTCGAATGAGGCCGGTATGGGTTCCGCGCCGAATGCCGCCGCTTCCGCAGCACCATTCCCGCCGCATCCGGTTTCGCAGGGGTATGTACAGATGCTGGGTGTCTTCATGGACACACTGGTTATCTGCAGTGCCACTGCAATGATTATTCTGTCCTCCGGTGTACTGGATAATCCGCAGGGGAATATTAACGGGATTGAAATTACACAGTTGGCGCTGAGCTCGGTTGTCGGCAGCTGGGGTTCCATCTTTGTGGCTGTCGCTATTTTCTTCTTCGCCTTTACCTCCATTATTGCTAATTATGCCTATGCAGAGAGCAATATGGTGTTCCTTGAACATAAACACACCAAAGGGCTGTTTGTGCTGCGTCTGGCGTCGCTGGGTATGGTGATGTTCGGGGCGTTGTCAGAAATGCCGCTGGTCTGGAAAATGGCAGATTTCTCGATGGGGCTGATGGCGGTGACGAATCTGATTGCGATTCTGTTGTTATCCGGCGTTGCATTTAAGCTGGCGAAAGATTATAACCAACAGCGCAAAACGGGGAAATTACCGCAGTTTGATATCAACCTTTATCCTGAAATCCGTAAACAGGTCGAAGACGGCATCTGGGAAGAAACGCCGGAATCGCTGGTTGAACAAAAAGTTAACTGATGATGACACCCGCGAAAGCGGGTGTTTTTCTGTATGGGAGAGAATAATGAACAATCCCCGGCTGAAACGGGCGAGGATAACCCGGTGTGATGTGCTTTGAACGCGGGTACATCACCACAGAATAGCGTTCTGTGGTAACGATTCATTCAATAATGAGATTTACCATGAAACAAAAACATTGGTCTGTCTGTGAACGGCTGCATGAAACCGTCACAAACCCGAATATTCATATCAAAGGTACGCACAGTTATTACAGCGATTGCTGGGATAACGGCTTTGAAGCCTCTGTTGTCCGCTATTTGCAGGGCGATGAAATCAGCCGTGACTGGCAACTCAGCTGGAAAGTGGATGAGCTGTATATCGGGGATTATGTCTGTATCGGGGCTGAAGCCGTGATCCTGATGGGGGGTAATCATACACACCGCCATGACTGGTTCAGCCTTTATCCGTTTCCGGATATGATTGATGAGGCTTATACCGGTAAAGGGGATACCCGTATCGGTGACGGTGCCTGGATAGGTATGCGGGCCATGATTATGCCCGGTGTGACTATCGGGGAGGGTGCGGTGATTGCCGCGAACAGTGTGGTTGTCCGCGATGTACCACCCTATGCCATTGTTGGCGGTAATCCGGCGTCCTTTATCCGCAGCCGGTTTGATGAAAATACCCTCAGCGAATTGCTGGCCCTGTCTCTTTATGACTGGCCGCAGGCGAAGTTTGATGCGCTGAAGCCACTGATTTGTTCGGCGGATCTTGCCGGACTGAAAGCGGCGTCAGAACGGTATGACAGGACAGAAAAACTCACTCAGTCATAACTGACTTATTGAATCCCCGCCGCGGCGGGTATTTTTTATCGTGCGTGTTCAGCCGTCTGTTGCAGAAAAACATCATGATGATTCACGTTCAGAGCATAGCACTGCCGCAGTGAAGTCGTCATAATACCCGCCCGTGATAGTATGTCCGTTGTGAATAATCCGGTGGACATATTTTCCGGTAAAGGGGCTGTGCCGGCATCGTGCCGGATAACATTGAACAGGATAAAGAAAGATGTGGCGTAGTGTGTGTCTGGTGTGTGTGCTGATACTGACAGGATGCAGTAATCAAAGCCGGTATATTGATCGTGGTGAGTTTATTGTTGACCAGCGGAATATCAAAGAACCGTGGTTATCCAAACCGAATAATTATCTGGTTTTTCATTATACCGCGCTGAATGATGAGGCATCACTGCGTGTGCTGACCGCCGGCGGGGTGAGTGTTCAGTATCTGGTACCGACAATCCCGGCTGTCCGCGATGGTAAACCGGTGGTATTGCAGCTGGTGCCGGAAGGCAGTGAAGCGTGGCATGCCGGAAAGAGTTACTGGCGCGGCGAAAGCAGCCTGAATAAAAGCTCAGTCGGGGTGGAGATTGTCAATCCGGGGACAGTGAAAATGTCTGTCGGGCAGCGTTGGGTGCCGTATCAGACCGCTCAGATAGATCTGATTGTGAAACTGGCACAGGATGTGATCGCCCGGCGTAATATTGCCCCGCAAAATGTGGTCGGGCACAGTGATATCGCGCCGCAGCGCAAACTGGATCCGGGACCGATGTTCCCGTGGGAATACCTGGCAAAACGCGGGATCGGTGCCTGGCCGGATGCGGCTGATGTGAAACGTTTTCTCGGCAACCGTCATCCGTCGGATAACATCAGCGTTGGAGAATTACAGCAGGCACTGAAAAAATACGGCTATGAAATGACAGTAACCGGTAAGGCGGACGGAAAAACCCGTAATGTGATTAAAGCGTTCCAGATGCATTTTCGCTCTCATAACGTTAACGGAGAAGCGGACGCGGAGACGCTGGCGCTGGTGAAAGCCCTTCTGAAAAAATACGGCGCACAATAACCCTGCTATCCGTCAGGTGATAAATTATCCTGTTTTGTTATGGTAAGGGCATTCACAGGAACGGTACAACAGGAGTGACAGAATGAAAAAACGCATTCTGATTGGCTTATCCGGTATTATTTGTCTCTTATTGATAACAATGGCGAAAGGTATGGCAGAAACACATAAAACTGAGATGGTCACTGCCGCAGAAAAGGGTGATCTTGTTACGGTTCAGCAGTTAATCGGAGAGGGCGGGGATATTGAGCAGCGTGATAACCGTCTGCGCACACCGTTGATGGCGGCAGTGCACGGTAACCGCATTATCGTGGCACGCTATCTGATTGAACAGGGCGCCGATGTGAATGCCGCAGATGCCATTATGGATACGCCGTATTTATATGCCGGCGCGCGCGGGTTACAGGATATTCTGGAAATGACGCTCAGTCACGGGGCAGACCTGAAAAGTACAAACCGTTATGGTGGCACGGCGCTGATCCCCGCGTCAGAGCGCGGGCATGTCAAAACAGTGAAGACGCTGATTGATGCCGGAGTGAATGTTAACCATGTCAATAATCTTGGCTGGACAGCGCTGATTGAAGCGATCATCCTCGGCGACGGCAGTCAGAAGTATGAGGATATTGTCTCGTTGCTGATTGAAGGCGGAGCGGATGTTAATCTGCCGGATGGCTCCGGAGATTCACCACTGACCCTGGCAAAACGTCATGGCTATCGTAATCTGGCCGCTGTTCTGGAACAGGCGGGAGCACACTGAACAGACGCACACCATGAATAACAGAAAAAAGCCCGGTCAGATGACCGGGCTTTTGTGTTTTTACGCAGTCACATCCGGTTGCGGTTTTGCCGGTCTCATATTACCGGCAATGAACGAGATGATAAAGGCAATCACCCCCGGCAGTAACCAGCCGAGTCCTTTCTTAAACAGCGGCATCCGGTCTAATATTGTCAGCACGTCTGTACTGAGCAGGCCGATGTTATTCAGGGTATCGAGAGCACTCATCATTACCAGTACCGCAACAGTAAAGCCGTAGGTAAAGCGCGGGTTACGCATTTTACGGCGCGCAAACTGGAGGAACACCAGTGCAACGGTGGTCGGGTAGATCAGCAGCAGCACCGGAACGGTGACGCGTAACAGGGTATCCAGGCCGAAGGTGGACACGATGGTGGTCAGCAGCGTGGACACCACCACCCAGAAACGGTAGTCCAGGCGCGGATTGAATGTCGCGAAGAAATCCGCACAGGCACTGGTCACGCCGACAAAGGTGGTCATACTGGCGAGCAGCACGATACCGCACATCAGCCAGGTACCGATTGCGCCGTAAAGGGCATTGACATAGCGGGAGAAAATCTGTCCGCCGTTGGTGGCTGTCTGTGACACCGCGTCACTGGTTGCCCCCAGATAGAACAGACAGATGTAGAGTGCAGCCAGCAGGCCGACCGCAATCAGCCCGGCTTTAATAGTGATAACCACCACCTCCTGCGGCGAGGTGATCCCGCGTGATGCCAGGGCGCGGGCAACAATGCCGCCGAATGCCATTGCCGACAGCACATCCATGGTCTGATAACCATCGATAATACCGGAGAAGAACGCAAAATCCACATACTGATTGATCGGTTCATTGATCGGTGACAACGGGGTGCGAATCACGGCGATACCCACCGCAACCAGCAGGAACAGCAGCGCCGGAGTCATAAACTTACCGATGGCACTGATCATCGTTCCCTGTTTAAGCATAAAAAACAGGGAAACGAAGTTAAACACAAAGGCAAAAATCAGATGGCTGGCGGTGCTTTTCTCAACGAAACCGAGCGGCAGAAAACCCAGTTCATACGCGGTGTTGGTGACACGCGGCATGGCGAATGTTGAGCCGAGGATCAGATAGAGCGCCACCCAGAATGTCACCGAAACCCAGCGCGGCAGATCGACAGAAAGCCGCTCACCACGGCCTTTGACCGCAACAGTAATCAGGGTGAGAAACGGCAGAACCACGCCGGTGACGATAAATCCGAGGGAGGTACTGAACCAGTCAGTACCCGAGTGATAACCCGCCATCGGCGGAAAAATGATATTGCCCGCACCCAGGAAAAGCGCAAAAACCATCATCCCGAGAACGAGCATGTCTTTTGTTGAAAACATAAAACAACCTGTACATGTTAAAATTAAATACTGTGATTTAGTTATTTTTTAAATGAAACCGTCAAAATAGTAACAAAATACAGGTTGATTAAAAGACGCTGAAGAGTAAACGGAACAAATTCCCTGATTAGGGGAATTTGAAAAAATATAATCCCGGTCACACAAACTTTTCTATGGCTGGCGCCCCCACCCCCCCCCCATTCGGGGGTGTTCTACAATATT
>OCAE01001338.1_pt1 | contig 11509 bp, 12 predicted proteins | sample 1495581 | NCBI WGS metagenome assembly OCAE01 (sample SAMEA2580278, study PRJEB22360) | human gut metagenome | biome: human gut; feature: human-associated habitat; material: faeces | place: Denmark | collected 2008/2010 | reverse complement strand
TCCACTCTATGGCGTAAGTTAAAAGAAATAGAAGATGATGTTTAAAAATAATACATACCTATATATATCAAAACGTTTTATGTTTAATTTTAATACATAAGACGTTTATTTGTTTTCAATAAAAAATACAATTATATGATAAAAAGAATCTTTGTAAGTGAAATTCTCGTCAATCGTACTTTTAATTATAAGTAATCTACAGCATTTCAATCGATTATTAAAAATAATCATGATAACTAAAGATACAAACTCTATATATTGGCATATTAATTGCTTTTATAATACCTATATAAAAATGAAAGGGAGTGATACTAGATGCACATCTTAAAATCAGTGAAAAAGATACCAGGAGGACTTATGGTCTGTCCCTTGTTATTGGGAGCACTATTTAATACAGTATGTCCACAAGCTCTTGAAATTGGAGGATTCACAACATCCTTATTTAAAACTGGTGCAATGAGTATACTTGCTCTATTTTGTCTATGCAATGGAGCTCAAATCAATATCAGACAAGCTGGTAAACCATTGACTAAAGGTATAGTACTTACAGCAACAAAATTTATAATTGGTGCAGTATTAGGTATTATTGTTAGTAAATTTATTGGACCTAAAGGTATAATTGGTATTACACCTCTTGCCATAGTTGCTACCATGACTAATTCAAATGGAGGTCTATTTGCTGCTCTTGCAGGTGAATATGGAGACTCCACAGATGTTGGAGCAATATCTATCTTATCTCTAAATGATGGTCCTTTTTTTACAATGCTTGCTTTTGGAGTAACTGGACTTGCAAATGTACCTATAATAGCACTATTTGCAGCACTTATACCAATACTACTTGGATTTATACTTGGTAACCTTGATGAAGATATACGAGAATTTCTTGCACCTGGTACAACATTATTAATTCCTTTCTTCGCTTTTCCTTTAGGAGCAGCATTAAACTTTAATCAAATTATAACTGCTGGACTACCTGGAGTTGTACTTGGTTTAGGAGTTACTATAATAACAGGTATGGGTGGGTACTTTGTAATGAAACTTATACGTGCAGAACATCCAGCAGTAGGTGCAGCTACAGGTACAACAGCCGGAAATGCAGCTGGTACTCCTGAAGCTTTAGCAGCTATAGACCCTACTCTAGCTACAATAGCAGCTGTTTCAACAGTACAGGTTGCTGCTGCTATTATTGTTACAGCAATATGTTGTCCAATGTTAGTTTCCTATCTAGATAAAAGAGAAAAAAAGAAAAAATCTATTTTTAAAACAAATAAAAATATTGAAGTAAATTAATACTTAAGGAGGTAAAATTAATGAATGCAATTATTCATGCAAATGAAAAAGATAATCTAGTTACATGTGTCAGACCTTTAGTTAAAGGTGAAAAAGTTTCAATTGATGGAAAATCTTACATAGTAAATGATAATATACCAGTCTTTCATAAGATGGCTACAGAAGATGTAAAAAAAGGTGATGTTGTATACAAATACGGTGAAATTATAGGAATTGCAACAGTTGACATAAAAACTGGTGACTATGTTCATGTACATAACATTGAAAGTACACGTGGTCGTGGAGATAAAAAATAGGAGGAAGTTAAAATGAAATTAATGGGTTATTTAAGAGAAAATGGTCAGTTTGGTATTCGTAATCATGTTTTAATTATTCCAACATCTGTATGTTCAAGTGAGACAGCTACAAGAATAGCATCACTTGTGCCTGGAGCAATAGCAATCCCTCATCAACATGGATGTTGTCAAATTGGTTCTGATATAGAGCTTACAGCAAAGACATTAATAGGATTTGGAAAAAATCCTAATGTTGCCGCAGTTTTAGTAGTTGGTCTTGGATGTGATGGTATTCAAGCAAAAGAATTAGCATCTGAAATAGCTACAACAGGAAAAAAGGTAGATTACGTTGTTATACAGGAATGTGGCGGAACATTAAAAACAGTTTCTAAGGGAGCTGAAATAGTAAGTAAAATGGCTCGTGAAGTATCAAAAGAAGTAAGAGTTGAATTTGGTATGAGTGAAATTACATTAGCACTTGAATGTGGTGGTTCTGACCCAACAAGTGGAATAGCTTCAAACCCTTCAATAGGCGTTGCATCAAACCTTCTTGTAGATGAAGGTGGAAGTAGCATACTAAGTGAAACTACAGAAGTAATTGGTGCAGAACATTTGTTGGCTACCCGTTTTGAAGATGAAGAAATGAAAGATAAGTTTCTTAAATTTGTAAGTGATGTAGAAAAAAGAGCAATTGCTATGGGAGAAGATTTACGTAGTGGTCAACCTACTCCAGGCAATAAAACTGGTGGACTTTCAACAATTGAAGAAAAGTCACTTGGGTGTATGTATAAGGCAGGCAATAAGCCATTCAAAGGTGCTCTTGAATATGCTGATATTGTACCTCCTGATAAAAAAGGATTATATTTTATGGATACTCCAGGTCAAGATATAGATTCTATCACTGGTATGGTAGCAGGTGGTGCACAAATTGTAATCTTTTCAACTGGTAGAGGTACTCCAACAGGAAGCCCTATTTCACCAGTTATTAAAATCACTGGGAATAGTGATACATACAACAAAATGCCAGACAATATCGATATAAATGCAGGTAGAATTATAACAGATGGTGCTAAAATAGCAGATATAGGTCAAGAAATATTTAATGAAATAATAGAAGTCTGTAATGGTAAACATACCAAAGCTGAAAGTCTTGGTCATAGAGAATTTGGCATTTACAGAATTTCATCTACATTTTAGATTGTAACAAAATATCTTTTATAAATATAATACTTATGTAGATACATAAGCTAAAAGTTCTTTCTAATACTATAAAAATTTTCTATACTGAAAAGGAACTGTATCAAAATTATTTTGAAAACAGTTCTTTTTTTAACCTCTTTTACTCAAAATATTATAAAATAAGATTTAAACAATAAACGTATCTTGATTAATCTCTAAGAAGACATAAATAAAGCTAAATGTAAAGTGGGATAAATAAAATTTAATATCTTTGTATGAAAAGATATTTGGTATAATATGTCTGAGAGAATTCTTATTTGTAAACAAATAAAGGATGGAGGATGAAACAAAAGAATGAACTTTGAAAACACAAAAAATAAAAAAATAATAGCTACTTTACTATTGACACTTCTTTTAATCGTGTCATTAACATGTGTCACTTTTATTATGAATCTAAATAAAGTAACACATAATGAAACAGAACGATATCTTGTAGAAGTTTCACAAGGTATTTCCACTACAATTAATGTGAAATGTAAAAGTATATTTAGGACACTATATTCTATGGGAGATACTTATTTTGAGATTAATGATAGTGAAAAAGAAGTCAATAGATACTTATCAAAAAAATTAAAATTATTTGAATTTGATTGGTTAGGTATTATAGATTCTAATGGAAATTTTGTAAGTGCCCTTAAAGATACAGGTAATGTTAAAGGACAAGACTTTTATAGAAAAGCCCTTCAAGGCAAAGAAACAATTACTCCTGTTAAATCACAATCTGGTACATATGGAATTTTATATTCTGTACCACTATACAATGGCGATAAAATTGTTGGAGCTGTTGCTGCTTGGAATACTATTGATACTATGAGAAATTTATTAAGTGTAGAAAGCTTTCATGGTGAAGGATTTTCCCAAATTATCGACCAAGATGGAAATTTTATTGTAAGTTCAGCAAACAAAAATGCTCCAAAAAATGTGGTAAATTTTTTTGACATGATTAAACACCAAGGAAAACAGGTTGATAAAAATAAACTTGAAGAAATGAAAATAAACTTAAAAAAGAACAAAACTGGTTCTATGTATTATACATTAAATGATGGTATTTCTAAGGCAATGCACTATCTTCCATTACAAGAAGAAAACTTATACCTCCTTTCAATTGTTCCAACAAAAACAGCAAGTGCACAGTTTGATTTACTTCTAAAAAAAGCAATCTTCATCAATATTTTAATTGTTATACTATTTTTATTGCTTATTATATTGATTATGTTTATAAATCAAAAAAACAGGGCACAACTTATAAAAATCGCCTATGTAGACTCTGTAACTAAAGGTTACAGTAAAGCACGTTTTGATATTGAAGCTAAAAAAATTATACAGTCATCTTCATCAGAAAGCTATTCATTGGTATCTATAAATATTCAGAAATTCAAACTTATTAATGATTCTTTTGGTAGTGAAGCAGGAGATAAAACATTAAAGTACATACATGATGTCATTAGTAATTATCTAGAACCAGGAGAATTGCTTTGTCGAGTTTCTAATGACCAGTTTAATGTACTTATTAAAACTATTCCTCAAAAAGAAATTCTTAAGTACATAGAAAATATCACCAATGATATTAATAGTTTCAATAAAAATGAAGAATGTAAATATTTTATAGCTCTATCTATAGGTGTATATAAAATTGATGACCCAAATCTACCTTTAGTTTCAATTCAAGACCGTGCAAATGTTGCACGAAAAAATAATAAAGGAAACATTGGAAATCATCCACTTTATACATGTGTTTTTTATAGTGATTTAGAGCGTTTAAAAATGATTAAAGAAAAAGAAATGGAAAATAGAATGGAGGAAGCATTAAATAATAACGAATTTATAGTATATCTTCAGCCTAAAATAAGCCTCAAAGATAATACTATTGTAGGTGCAGAAGCATTAGTAAGATGGCAAGACCCAAATAAAGGCCTTATACCACCAGACGAGTTTATTCCTTTCTTTGAAAAAAATGGTTTTATTACAAAACTCGACCACTATGTTTTTGAAAAAGTATGTAGTATGATAAGAAAATGGATAGATAATGGAGAAACTCCAATACCTGTTTCAGTTAATTTTTCACGTGCTAATTTAAATAATATAGATTTTTTAGAAAAATACAGAATGCTTCGTAATAAATACAACATTCCTGCTAAGCTCTTAGAAATTGAATTAACTGAAACACTTGTATTTGAAAATCTCCAAAAATTAATTAATATAATAGACCAAATCCATGAAGAAGGTTTTCAATGTTCACTAGATGACTTTGGAAGTGGATACTAAAAGTTGACACATTAAAACTTGACCGTGCTTTTTTTAGCTCACCTAATGCAGATAATATTGCTGAAAATCATGTAATAGAATCTATAGTTAATTTGGCAAAAAAATTAAATATGAATAGTATATCAGAAGGTGTTGAAACAATCTTGCAAATGGATTATCTTAAAAAAATTAATTGTGATATGATACAAGGATATGTTTTTTCAAAACCTCTACCTCAAGAAATATTTGAGAAAATGACTTTTGGAAAAAAACTAGAAGAAACCAGTATGGATAGTTCCGTTTAAATAAAATAAAAAACTTGTCTCTATAAAATAATTTTAATCATTTTATAAAGACAAGTCTTTTTATTTTCCAATTTAATTTTATTTTCTAAATTTCTTACACTCGGCTTGTTTTAAATTCCCTTTTTAAGAATAATAATACGATTATCATAGCAATAAAATCTGCAACTGGCTGTGCCAACCAAACACCATCTAAATTAAATTGAATTGGAAGTACAATGATTAATGGTATAAATAAAATAAATTGTCTTAAAAGAGTTAAAAACATTGAATGTTTAACTTTACTTATACACTGAAAATACACAGGTCCTACAATAGAAATCCCCATTATAGGCAATGTAATTAGATTTAGGCTTATACCTCTTACTGCTATATCCATCAAATCTGAATCTTTATTAAATATACCTACAAATACTTCTGGGAAAACTTGTACTACTAAAAATCCAAATGACAATATGACAACTGACACTATGATAGATAATATTAAAGTTTTCTTTGCACGCTCATATTGTTTTGCACCATAATTGTATGATATTATAGTTTGCATACCTTGATTCAATCCAAACACAGGCATCATAAACATCAATAAAATAGATGTAAGTGCTGTCATAGCTCCAATAGCTAAATCTCCACCATAAACCTTTAGAGAATTATTTGTAAACATGTGAGTTATACTTATAGCTACTTCCATAGCAAAAGGTGTCATTCCTATTGCAAATACCTTCTTTACTATATCTTTATTCAATTTTAAGTTACATTTTTTTAGTTTTAAATTGGACTTCCCTCTTATAAAATAATGTATTACCCAAAAAAATACTACTATTTGACAGAGTACTGTTGCTATAGCTGCTCCTTTTATACCTAAATTAAATACAAATATAAATATAGGGTCCAATATCAGGTTTAATACACATCCTACAATCATTGTCCTTGCTGCTAATTTTGGATTACCTTCTGCCCTAATTGCATTATTAAGAGAAAATGCAACTAAATTAAATATACTTCCAACCAATATGACACTCATATAGTCTTTTGCATAAAATATTGAATCTTTACTTGCACCCAAAATAAAAAGTATCTCTTCTAAGAAAACTAATCCTAATATAGTTATAATTAAAGAGATAATTATAGATAATGTCAAAGCATTACCTAATATCTTCTCTGCTTCTTCTCTATTTCTTTCCCCTAACTTTATAGACAATCTTGTGCTAGCACCTACTGATACCAACATTCCAAAAGCTATTATTAGAGTAAATACTGGCATAGTTACACCAAGACCTGCAATAGCTATAGAGCCAATACCTTCCATAGAACCAATAAAAGCTCTATCTACTACATTATAAAGTGAAGTTACCATCATTGCTATTATTGCAGGTATCGAATACCTAAATAATAAAATCCATATTTTTTCATGTCTTAATGCTTCTTGATTCTCCATGTTGTCACCATTTACACCATGTCATAAGTTATACAAATTGGTTTATTTGTTCTTGGGTCTGTTGCTATTTCTGCATCAATATTAAATAATTCTTTTAGATTATCCTTCGTCATAACATCATATGCATCACCTTCACAAACTATTTTACCTTTCTTAATACCTATCATGTGGTCAGCAAATCTTGCTGCATTATTAAGTTCATGTATTACCATGACAATAGTTCTTCCTTGTTTTTTATTTAGTTCATCTAATAATTTTAGTATCTCCAATTGATGTGCCAAATCTAAATATGTTGTAGGTTCATCCAGTAATAATATATCAGTTTCTTGTGCCAAAGCCATAGCTATCCATGCCCTTTGTCTTTGTCCTCCTGATAAATCTTCCATATTTCTATCCTTAAATTCTGCAATTCCAGTAACTTCTAAACTCCAATTTACAATCTCTCTGTCTTCTTTACTAGAATTACCAAATCCACTTTTATGAGGAAATCTTCCATAAGAAATTAATTCTGAAACGGTAAGACCACTAGGAGCTTGAGGGCTTTGTGGAAGTACAGCCATATCTTTTGCTATTTCTTTAGACTTCTTTTTGTAGATGTCCTCTCCATTTATATATATTTTCCCACTATTAGGGCTAATAATTCTACCTATAGTTTTAAGTATTGTCGATTTTCCACAACCATTAGCCCCTATGATGGTAGTTATTTTTCCTTTTGGTATATTTAAATTTAAATTTTTTATAATATCTGTGTTTCCATATGATACATTTAGATTCTTAGTATTTATACAGTTCATAACAACACCCTTTCCTAATCATTTACCAACATTAAATAAATAAAGTACGGCACTCCTATTATAGAAACTACTATACCTACTGGTATTTCTATAGGTGCTAGAAGATTTCTTGATATAGTATCTGCTATTAAAAGTAATAATGTTCCTATCAATGCTGATACTGGTATTAATCTTTTATGCTTTGGTCCTATTATTTTTCTACCTATATGTGGAGCTATTAAACCTAAAAATGAAATACTACCTGCTACTGCTGTCGATACACCAGATAAAATTACTGCATATATTATAAGTCTTCTTCTTTGTTTTTCTACATCTACACCAAGACTTATAGATACTTCATCACCCAAATTTAAAACATCTATATATTTAGATTTATAAATAGTTATACCCATAAAAATCACTATAAATGGAAGCACAGCTATTACATATTTCCAACTTGTTCCCCAAATGCTTCCTGATGTCCATGCCATAACCCTATTAAATTCTTGTGTTGTAAATTTCAATTGGAATATCGTCAAAATTGAAGTAAAAGCTATGTTTACACCTATACCAATAAGTAGTAATCTTGACGAATTTATACCACCTTTCCATGCAAGAGAATATATAAGAAATGCTCCAAATAAAGCTCCTATAAGTGCAACAATAGGCATTGTAAATACAGTCAAGTTACTCATACCTTCATATACATTACCATTCATAAGGTATATATAAACTACTACAAACAATGCAGCACCTGAATTTATTCCCAAAATTCCAGAATCAGCTAAATCATTCTTTGTAACTCCTTGAAGTATTACACCTGCTGTTGATAATGCAGAACCAACCAAAAGTGCTATTACTATTCTTGGTAATCTTAATTTAAATATTGCAATTTCATGATTACGCTGACCCTGCCCTAAAAAAGTCTTTATAACATCCATTGGTTCTATAGAAAATGAGCCCATATTTAAACTCAATAAAAAAGTGATAAAAATAAGCACCATTAAAATTGATATAACAAGTAATGTTTTAGAATTTATTTTTATAATATTTTTCATAGTACCTATTTCTCCCCCTTTCTAACAAGGTATATAAATATTGGCACTCCTATAAGTGCTGTTATAGAACCTACTGGTGTCTCATATGGAGGATTTATCATCCTACTTAATATATCTGTATATACAAGCAATACAGCTCCTAATACTAAAGAGCTCGGTATTATATACTTATAATCTGAACCTACTATTCCTTTAGCTATTTGAGGAACTATAAGACCTATAAAAATAATATTACCAGACACTGACACAGATGCTCCAGTCATTAATATTACAAGTACTATACATATAAATCTAACAAACTTAGTTTTTTGTCCTAATCCTATTGCCACTTCTTCTCCAAGACTTAATATAGTTATTCTTGGAGCCATAATAATAGCTAAAATAAATCCAATACCACCAGCTACAAATAGCAATTTTATACCTTCCCACTTCACTCCTACAAGCCCTCCTGATATCCAGAAACTTAATTGTTGAGATAGGTTAAAATACATAGATATTGCTGATGCCAAAGAAATTAGCAATGTACCAAGAGCGACTCCTGCAAGAGCTAATTTTACATTATTAACTCTTCCTCTTGATTTAGAACTTATAAAATATATAAATAATCCACTTATACTTGCTCCAATAAATGCAAACATCATTACACTAAAACTTCCATGTATAAGTTGAGGAAGTTTTTTTTGAAGTACCAGTGATATCGAAATTGCGAATGTAGCTCCTTGTGTAATTCCTATAACAGATGGTTCAGCTATAGGATTTCTCGTTATTCCTTGCATTATTGCCCCAGAAACTGCTAAAAACCCTCCAACAAGTGCAGCTGCTATTGCCCTTGGAAGTCTAACATCCTTTACTATTCTCATATTTATTCCATCTTCCATTTTTATCAAACTATCTATAACAGTTGATAGATTCATATCTTTTGCCCCAATAGTTATGGATAATACAATTCCAAATACAAGTACAACTATACTTACTAATATCAACAAATAAGTTATATTTTTTTTACTCAGCTTAGTCAATTATCCTACCTCCTTTTCCCTTTTAATCGTCAGTATAATATCATCTATTAAGTATTTTAATTTTAAGATTTATTAAAAATAGGTGTGAAAAATGAATATCATTATCTCACACCTACTAAGTTAAGAATTACTTTGTTAATTCATTTTTAACTGATTCTAATAATAACTCTTTTCCAATTGGATTGTATGATTGACTGAAAAATGGAGCAGCATCAAGTATTGTTACATTACCATCTTTTACTGCTCTTATTTGAGCCCAGATAGCACTATTTTCTAAATCTTTTTTATCTGCTTCTGTAGCAATTACAACTATATGGTCTGCATCTATATCTGTTAAACCTTCCATACTTACCATTGGTAGTGTTATTCCATCCTGTTTTGGCATATTCTTAGGTCTAGCTAATTTCATATCATCATTGATTAGAGTACCTATTCCACCATCACTAAATACCATAAATTGACCTGAACTTGCCAACACTGGTAAATAAGTTTTTTCTCCATTCTTTTCTATAACTTCCTTACCTAACTTTGTAGCTTTTTCATCATACTTCTGTAGCCAACTTTTATCTTCTTCTTCTTTGTCAAATAACTTTGAAACATCAGTTAACTTGCTTCTCCAGTCATTTGCATAATCTTTCATCATAACTACAGGAGCTATTTCTTTTAATTGGTCATATATTTTTTCTTGTCTTTGACTCATTATTATTAAATCAGGATTTACTTCTAATATAGCTTCCATATCCATAGTATCCATCATTGAGTGCCCAACTATCTTTACACCTTTAAGCTCTTCTCTTATGTAACTTGGTAATTTATCAGTTTCATATGAGTCTACATTTGCTGTTGCAACAGGCTTATAACCTGCTAATAATAGTTCTTCACTACTTCCTGATATATCAACTATTTTTTTAGGATTTGATGGTATCTTAACCTCTCCTTTAACAGATTGTACAACTCTTGTCTCTGATTTATCTTTATCCTCTGTATTCTTATCTGAACATGCTGTAACAAGTACTAACGTAGTTATAATAGATATAAATATTGCAAGTGATTTTATTTTTTTCATGATTACTTCTCCTACTTGTTTATTATACTTACATGATATTGATTATCATAAGCACATATTTATTATAGCATTTTTCTATTTTTAGTCAATATTATTTTGTAAAAGGATAAAAATTCCTAATTAATCTTAATTATATATAGCTTAGATAAGGTTTTCTTATATTAAACAGTATTTTTTTTAAGAATTGGACACAAATACAATGACTTTTCAGTTAAACAATGATAAAATGCAATTTATAGATAAGGAATTTAGTAGGGAGGATTCAAAACATGGTACATTTAGTATATTGTGATAATGCAGGAAAAAAAGGAGAAAAGGTCTTAGATAAAATCTTGGATGGAACAAAAACAATGGTTATTAGAGGTGCTGCTGGTAGAAAAATACCACATAGTAGAGTATTTGAAGATGAGTTACTTTATTTTATGGAAAAAGGAACTGCAAAAATATCTGCAAAAGCCACTGTTAAAAAGGTAGAAAACTATGTTAAATTAACAGAAGATGAAATTTCTAAAATTTTAAATGAAAATCAACCAAAATTAAATTTATCTGAAAAGCAAAAAGTTCGTTGGCATAAAAAATGTTTATGCTTAGTTGAATTTGAAAATGTTGAAGAAATAACACCTCTTGATTTTGACCATCAAGGAAATATGGATGATTGGCTTATTGTTGAAAAAATTGAAGATGTAGTTGTTGGTACTAGTATACCTTACAATTATGAGAAGTCTAAATTCTAAAGTATCAATAACATAATACTATATTGCTAAACTCTACTTAAATAAAAAAAGAGTGCATTTAATAATTATAA
>OCAE01001336.1_pt1 | contig 11518 bp, 6 predicted proteins | sample 1495581 | NCBI WGS metagenome assembly OCAE01 (sample SAMEA2580278, study PRJEB22360) | human gut metagenome | biome: human gut; feature: human-associated habitat; material: faeces | place: Denmark | collected 2008/2010 | reverse complement strand
CCCGCCAGCGCTTTTAGCGCATCTGGATCGCGGCTGTTGACCACCTTATCTGCCCCCATCGCCAGCACTTCCTGCTCTTTCGCCGGATTGGAGCTGAACGCGGTCACTTCGCAGCCCATCGCGTGTAACAGCTTAATGGCGATATGCCCCAGCCCGCCGATGCCGATCACCCCGACGCGGCTGGTGGCGGTGATGTGGTGCATCAGCAGCGGTTTAAACACCGTGATGCCGCCGCACAGTAATGGGCCAGCTGCCGCCAGATCGATACTCTCCGGCAGCGGGATCACCCACTGCCAGTCGGCCCGCAGCTTCTCGGCAAAGCCACCGCGATTAAGAATAGTGGGAACGGAACCTTCCAGGCAGTTGATCTGATTGCCGCTGATACAGGCGTCGCAGTGCCCGCAGCTGCGCGCCGTCCAGCCAATGCCGACGCGTTGACCAACCTTCAGGCCCTTATCCTGCGCCGCGCTGCCGAGAGCCGCCACGCGACCAATCACCTCATGCCCGGCAACCAGCGGATACTGAGAGAACCCCCATTTGTTGTCGATCATTGACAAATCAGAATGGCAGATACCGCAGTAATCGACCTGGACTTCGACATCTTCCGGCTTGAGCTCGCCTGCATCATATTCATAGAGTTCGAGTTCGCTGCCCGCCGCTTTTGCAGCGTAGCTTTTTATCATCGACATCGTGTTTCCCTCAGTGTGGTGTTGAACTGGAAGTGTAGAGCATGGGGAAACGGGCCGCTTCGCAGAAGGGGGGATTAAGAAGCGGGTAAACTGTGATGATGGTTACAGGTAAGAAAGGTAATGCTGAAATTTTCAACACTTAGCGAGCCAGACACACGCTGGCGCTTGCATGGTGGCGCACGACAGGTATAATCCACAACGTTTTCCGCATCCCTTCCGTGCCGGAGTGGCGAAATCGGTAGACGCAGTTGATTCAAAATCAACCGTAGAAATACGTGCCGGTTCGAGTCCGGCCTTCGGCACCATCGGAACATCAATAGACGTCAACGGACGTCTTTTTTGTGCCTGAAATCCAGTATCCGCAAGGCTTTCCTCGCTTTTTCACTCTACCTAAGTCAACCTGATTCAATCAACATCAACTTACTTATGCGGGTACAACTGCGGGTATATCCCGGTTCGATTATGTTTGTACCCACACAGAACCCTTGAAAGGATACTTACCATGGCTCTGAGTGATGTGAAGGTTCGTTCGGCTAAGCCTGAAGAAAAAGCCTATAAACTTACTGACGGCGACGGTATGGTTTTGCTGGTTCACCCTAACGGTTCTAAATACTGGCGGTTACGTTATCGCTTTGGCGGTAAGGAGAAGATGCTGGCGCTGGGGAAATATCCTGAAGTGTCGCTGGCGGATGCCCGGGCACGCCGGGATGAAGCCCGTAAGCTGTTAGCGAATGGTGTCGATCCCAGTGAGAACAAGAAAGCTGTTAAGGTAGAGCAGGAGCAAGAGGCGATAACGTTTGAAGTGGTCGCCAGAGACTGGCATGCCAGCAATCAGAAATGGTCTGCATCGCATAGCGCTCGTGTTTTGAAAAGCCTCGAAGATAATCTCTTTTCTGCCATCGGTAAGCGGAACATTGCAGAACTGAAAACGCGAGACCTACTTGTACCCATCAAAGCCGTAGAGTCATCAGGGCGTCTCGAAGTCGCCGCCCGTTTACAGCAGCGTACTACCGCGATTATGCGCTTTGCTGTGCAGAGTGGACTGATAGATTATAACCCAGCGCAGGAAATGGCAGGGGTGGTTGCTTCCGGAAACAGGCAACATCGACCGGCACTGGAATTAAAGTGTATCCCTGAACTACTTCAGAAAGTAGATAATTATACTGGTAGACCATTAACCCGCTGGGCAACGGAACTGACTCTGCTTATCTTTATTCGCTCTAGTGAATTACGGTTTGCCCGTTGGTCAGAAATTGATTTTGAAACATCAATGTGGACGATCCCGCCGGAACGAGAGCCCATTCCCGGCGTCAAACATTCTCACCGGGGATCAAAGATGCGTACGCCGCATTTGGTGCCGCTTTCAAAGCAGGCACTGGCGATCCTGAAACAGATCAAACAGTTTTGTGGAGAACAAGGGCTGATTTTTATTGGTGATCATGATCCACGTAAACCGATGAGTGAAAACACAGTGAATAAGGCGCTTCGGGTAATGGGCTATGACACGAAAGTCGAAGTCTGTGGTCATGGTTTTCGCACAATGGCGTGTAGTTCGTTGATAGAGTCAGGGCTGTGGTCGAGGGATGCGGTAGAGCGGCAGATGAGCCATATGGAGCGTAACTCTGTGCGGGCAGCCTATGTTCATAAGGCAGAGTTTATCGATGAACGTAAGTTGATGCTGCAATGGTGGGCGGACTTTCTGGATGCGAACCGGGAGAAGGGCATTACGCCGTTTGACTATGCAAAAATTAATCAGGGGAACTGTGGATAAATGGTTGGGCTGACGTGGGGGAACTTCTGGGTGCGACAATTTTGTATTAACACAAATTTAACCTAACAGCTTTATAGATTGAAACAAGTAAAATCTGACAGTCCGCTGTGAGCGTGAAGCGGACGCTCATTCTTTACATAATATTGGCAGTACCTTTCTTGTGCAGATCAATAACATTGCCTTACTGAAGGCTAAATTGATAAAAAGAGCCCGAATACTGATGATTTGGGCTCTATATTTCACCTATAAGTTACATCACTCCAGATTAGTCTTTTTCGGCTAATGGAAGTGGTGGTAATCCTAGTTCTTCGAGGAAAGTGTTATGAGTGAGAGTTGCACTCTTAATACTTTCTTCTAATGACACTAGCTTACTGTGGATATCTTTCAGATCTATTCTTTTTTCTGCCTGTGCTGTACTGACATAACGTGAGATATTCAGATTGAAACCGTTTCTCTCAATCTCTCCCATCGACACACGACGGGAATATCGATCTTCTTCTTTGCGGAATTGATAGCTCTCAACGATTTTGTTGATGTGTTCTGGCAGCAGATAATTCTGGCGTTTGCCTTTCTCGAAGTGTTCTGCGGCATTGATAAACAATACGTCATCTGACTTCTTGCAGCGTTTGAGCACCAGAATACAAACAGGTATGCCAGTCGAGAAGAACAGATTGGCAGGAAGACCAATGACTGTATCGATATGTCCATCTTTTAACAATTTGGTACGGATACGCTCTTCTGCACCGCCACGGAACAAAACGCCGTGCGGCAGAATAATAGCCATAACGCCATCATCACTGAGGAAGTGAAATCCGTGCAGAAGGAAGGCGAAATCAGCCGCTGATTTAGGAGCAAGACCATAGTTCTTGAAGCGGAAATCTTCACCTAATGCCTCAGTAGGCTCCCAGCGTAAACTGAAAGGCGGATTGGCTACGATGGCGTCGAACTGCATTTTCTTTGCAGGATTCATCTCATTGAGAATATTCCAATCATTCTCTAACGTATCACCGTGATGGATTTCAAACTCGGTATCTTTTACCCCATGCAACAGCATGTTCATTCGCGCAAGGTTATAGGTAGTGATATTTTTCTCTTGGCCAAATATTTTACCTATAGAGCCTCCTTTATCACTTAACCTGTTTCGTACATTCAATAGCAACGAGCCTGAGCCACAGGCGAAGTCCATCACTTGTTTAATTTTTTTCTTTGAACCAGTCGTTGGGTCTTGGCTGTCTAATGTAACAATTGCTGACAAGATGGTAGAAACTTGTTGAGGCGTATAAAACTCACCAGCTTTTTTTCCTGAACCTGCAGCAAACTGACCAATCAAGTATTCGTAGGCATCACCCAGATCGTCCCTTGCATTACTAAAACCAGAAATACCTTCGGCGATTTTTTGAATAATGGTACAGAGCTTGGCATTACGATCAGCAGGCTTTTTGCCGAGCTTTTCAGAGTGTAGGTTTATTTCCGAGAACAAGCCCTGGAATGTGCTGTTGAAGGATTTCTCTTCAATATATTTGAACCCTTTCCATAGTGTATCCAGCAAATCCGTATGCTGAGTACGTGCCATTTCGGCCACACTGCTCCACAGAAACGCAGGTTCAATAACATAATGTGTTTTAAGACGCATCTGCTTTTCAAAATCGGCAATATCAGCTTGGTTGTTCTGATACCAGATTGCTAGCGGTGTGCGACGATCGTTATCGCCCGGTTCGGGGTAATCCCTGCCCAATTCCTTCTTAGCGGCCTGTTCATAGTTATCGGACAGATAACGCAAGAATAGAAATGACAGCATGTAATCACGAAAGTCATCGGCATTCATCGCGCCGCGTAATTGATCAGCAATATCCCAGAGGGTTTTACCAAGCTGATTAAGTTGTTCTTTGGTCATGTAGTTATCTACCTTTAGGCATGATATCAGGCAAATCGAAGGTGTATCGCTCCAGAAACCCATTCAGAATGCTGTTGAAAAGTTGTTTGTTGTCTTCGGTAAGTTCTTTAGGATCAAACAATGAGTAATCCCCATGACTTAACAGGTTTAGGGCTCGTGAGAAAAGCACCTCATCCTCAATGCCGTGAATACAGCCAGAAAAGTCCTTAAAACCGAAAAATGCGGAGGTTTTTTCTAACACTCCGCGTAACACATTAAAATGGTTTGCATAGAGCCTACCTGCATCTGCGGCTTTCTTTAGTTCACTGAGCATGGCCACATGATGAAAAAACGGCGTATCTGTTGTGGATTGAAGGCTATAACCGTCGCCATTACGGCTGTATATGAAATAAGATTTATGCGGCTGCTTTTTTAACTCATTACACATAACGTTAAAAAACAGGCTGTGGTGTGACGATATGACCGTTTTCACTTTGCCGATTGAGTGTCTTAAGAGCTTCGCTAGATCAGAGCCTACGGCAATGGCATTGTTGTCATCTAACGATGATATAGGATCGTCGATATAGAAATATTTCACCCAGTTGTAGGCTTCTGCTCCATCAATCACCAATTCGCATATAGCCAGAAACACACACCAGATAAAGATATTCTCTTCACCACGCGAAATCTTGATATTGTCTTGCTCAATAGTCTCAGACTCTTCGGAATCCGGACGAAATCGCGGATTCTTTACCTGCTTGCTAAAGGTTACACTCCAGTTATCGTAATCAATCTTAAAGTTGAAGTTACTGTAGCGAGCTAGGTAGACGAAGATCTTTTCTTCAAGGGCCAGTTCTTTGAAGCCTTCAAAAAACTTGGAGTCTGAATTGATCTGTAACACCCGGTTTGCGTCATTCTCCAAGTCGTTATCCCAATGAAACAAATCCTCAGTAAACGCATTAAAGTAAAGGGTGTCTCTGTCTTGTCCTCTCTTACGTTTTCCTGCGTCTTTAAACTCCATTGATAGTCGGGTCTTGCCTGTTCCGTTATAAGCATATAATAGAACGAAATCGACACCACCATTGTCGTTTTGGCGCAGATCGTCTCTTATACGAGTAATGACGTTTCTTAGGCTATTGAAATTATTAATCTTTGGCTTTCCCGTCATAAAATCACCTCGTCAATGATAGGGAAAAGCCTCTGAATTAAGGCTTGCTTATGATTTTTAAGTTGATCAACCTGAACGGACTGAGCCGAAATCATGTCATCTATAGACGATAGAACATCTGCTATTGCATCTTGTTCCTTCTCCGAATTTGGAACATAAAACTCATATTTTTTGAGTTGATTACCATTTATTGAATTGATTGTAGCGCCAAGATCCGCTGCAACCTGCCTCTCGTATGCATACGTCTGAAAAAGCTGATAAATAAATTTTGAGCGATTTGACCTAAAGACAGTCATAAACGCTCCATGAGTACATTTTGGTATATTCTCGGGAATTAATGCATTTTTCCCAATTAGCGCTTTCGAGCCATTTCGTACACAAATCAAAATGTCACCGGGTCTAGAATAGTTAGCCCCTTTAATATCACTTCTTACAAACACATTATCTTCCAAAGAAATTTGGCCATTTTGAATGTTTGAGGACCTTAAAACTAGCAAACCTTCCTCACATACGTCTACTGGGCTATAGGTTAAACCTGAAACCAACTCTCCGAGGCTACTTAAAGTTACTTTGCACCATTTTCCATATGTCTTAAACTTTGGAAAGCGCAGCTTGGGTACTGCCTCACCTTCAGCTGGGAAGAGTTGTTGCATCAAACCTTTTTTATGGCCTTTGAGGGATTTGAGCTTTTGAGTATGTAGCGCGATCAGCTCATCAATAGAGGCAAGGCAATCGGCGATTTTTTGTTGTTCCAACTCAGATGGATTTGGAACAGGCATGGCCATAAACTCACCACTAGTAATACTCATACGGTCATGACGAGCGCCACTATTCGATACAGTTTGCAAATAGGCATGCCATTTAGACGACTTGAAAAACTGCTCGAAGAAATCATTTGTCTTGCTATTAAACCTAAAGACAGTGTACAGCGGAGACATTATCCCTTTGCCAACCTTATTCTTCGAGATTGGCCCTACTGGTGCCGTGGATGATATCCTCGGGTTATAGACGTAATCGCCTTTATCAACGATGTAGTAGCTTTCAAGATTCCCTTTAACAGCAATATCCTTGTCGAAATAATCTCGCTGGTCTACGACTCCATCAACCGCAGAATTAGTCAGTACACGAGTGATTTTTTCTCCCTTGTTCTTACTTGTTGACCTTTTTGCCACGGCATTCAATCGCACACACGGCCAGTTAGGCTCCTTTTCAAAATCAGGAAACCGTAACTCAGGAACCAATCCTTTCTTTTGCTTATTCATACGCATCTAATCCCGAAATCTCACGTCCATCGGCCTGTTTTTGTAAGTACGGTACTAAATCTTCCATCAAGTCCAGCTCTGCCAAACGACGCGTTTTCCAACCCAACCCCAAGGGGGCAAGTAGGTCTGTTAGCTGTTCGCCATCAAAAATCATGCGATCCAGAATACCATCCACGAAAGCTTGCAGCGATTGGGGTTGCAGCCCATGTTTCTCGGCCATTTGCGTTAATGCCTGCGTTGCTTTCTGGACTTTAAAATCTTGGTAGCCTTCGCGGATTTGCTTTTCACTTAGCGCTTCACCAGCCTTGAGGCTATTGATGTAGGCAATAATATCCTCACGCTCTTCCATCAAGTTAGCATTGGCGCTGATCAGGTCAATCAGCTCCTGGCGCGTCATCTTCTGCTTGCCAGTTTTTTGAGTGGATTTGGCAATTAGCCCCATGATGTAGTCATAATCAATAATGCTGGAAGCAAAAAGCACTAGATCAAACTCAAGCTGCTCCACCGATTCTTCGTTGTCATCACTTTTACCTTGTTTACGCTTTAGCTCCATAGCTGTGTCGAGGTAAATGGCTTTAAAGCCCCGCAGAGTATCTGTTGGCAGTTTTTGTTCGATGGCGGCTTTACTTTCTTCGTCTAGTTCAGTGTATTGCTCTAGCTGGGTTTTCAGCTTCTGCACTTCCTTAAAGTGGTTGATAAACTCGGCCTTGGCCGTATCGCCTTTCAGGTTGTGCACCTCAGATGGCTCGCAGCTTAAGCCTTTGGACTCCATAAAGGTTTGCAATTCGTCCACCTTTTTTTGGAATGCCTCAACCACTTTGGACGCTGGATCGACCAGCCAGATTTCTCGGGCTTTATCTTTCGCCCCACCAGAAAACAGCTCAATTGCTGCGTTCACTTCGTTTTCCTGATAACGGAAGTCCAGAATGTTGCCCCACGGTTTTGTGTCGTTCAGAACACGATTGGTGCGCGAGAATGCCTGGATAAGGCCGTGATGCTTCAGGTTTTTATCCACATAAAGAGTATTGAGGTATTTTGAGTCAAAACCGGTTAACAGCATGTCCACCACAATGGTAATGTCGATTTTGTTTTTACGAGGGTAATCAGTATTGCTGTACTTTTGGTCTTTAATGCGCTGCTGCACATCCTGATAGTAAAGGTCAAATTCGTTAATGGTGTGATTGGTGCCGTATTGCGCGTTATAGTCGGCAATAATCGCCATCAGGGCTGCCTTTTTCTTTTCTGGCTCTACCTGGTTGTCGGCACTTTCTTGGGGCAGGTCTTCCTGAAGCTGCTTAATGTCTGCCGCATTCTTGTTGCCGTTTACACTGCCACTGCCACTGCCACTGCCACTGCCACTGCCACTGCCATTGCCATTACCGTTACCCTCGTTCTCTCTAGCGATCTGAGCCGGGGGTGAGAATACACAGGCGATATTTAATGGCTCGAAATTTTCGTCTTCAGACTGCTTTTGTGCTTGAAGCGTTTTAAATAGCTCAAAGTAGTCGATGGCGTGATTGATCGATGCTGTTGCTAACACGGCATTAAAGCGGCGCTGATTTGTGGCGCTATCGTGTTTGTCGAGAATGGCTTTTATTACCGCTTCAGGTGGTGGCAGTTCTTTTTTCTTAGGCTTAGTTTGACCACCTTTACCACCGTCTTTCCCATAATAGTCAATGTGGAAACTCAGTACGTTTTTGTCCTCAATGGCGTGGGTGATGGTATAGGCGTGTAGCTCTTTTTCGAAAATATCTTCCGTGGTTTTGAAAGAGGCCAAGTTACCATTTACTTGCTGATAACTTGAATTTTCGTCAAAGATAGGTGTGCCGGTAAACCCAAACAATTGAGCTTTGGGGAAAAATTCTTTAATGGCTTTATGGTTCTCACCAAATTGAGAGCGGTGACATTCGTCGAAGATAAATACCACGCGCTTATCACGCAGCGGCTCCAAACGCTCTTTATAGGTCTGTTTGCCATTTTTCTGCTGAGCCTTGTTGCGTTTGCTATTTTCATCCAAGGCCAGACCAAGCTTTTGAATGGTAGTAACAATCACTTTATCGGCATAGTCTTCCGATAACATGCGGTGTACAAGCGCTTCTGTGTTAGTGTTTTGCTCTACACATCCTTCCTGGAATTTGTTGAATTCCTCTCGCGTTTGGCGATCGAGATCTTTGCGATCGACCACAAATAAGCATTTTTCAATATCGGGATTATCTTTCAATAGCGTAGAGGCTTTGAATGACGTTAGTGTTTTACCAGAGCCTGTGGTATGCCAGATATAGCCATTACCACGGTTCTGGTGAATAGCATCCACAATAGCTTTAACGGCATAGATTTGATACGGGCGCATGATGAGCATTTTTTGTTCGCTTTGCACTAGTACCATATAGCGGCTGATCAATTGACCCAAGGTACACTTTGACAAGAAGTCATTAGCAAATTCATGCAAATGAGCAATTTTCTTGTTGTTCTTATCTGCGTGCTGATAAATGGGCAGGAAACGCTCATCGGCATTAAAGCTGAAGTGCTCTTTGCGATTATTGGCGAAATAGCGCGTATCGTTACCATTACTGACGATAAATAACTGCATAAAGCAGAGTAGAGTATTAGTATACCCGTTGCCAATGTCGTTTTTATACTCAACAATTTGCTCCATCGCTCTGCGAGGACTGAGCTGTAGTGACTTCAGCTCAATCTGTACCAGTGGTAAGCCATTGAGCAATAGAATCACGTCATAGCGATGGTGACTGTTATCTGTGTTGATACGAAGCTGGCTAATTACTTCAAAGTCGTTTTTACACCAGTCTTTAAGATTAACCAGCATGTATTCCAACGGAGTGCCATCTTCACGGGTAAATTTCCCCTTTTCACGCAGCGCCTGGGCAGCCAAAAAGACATCCGCTGTGATGATCTCTTCACGGAGGCGGTTGAATTCTGCATCGGATAGGTTGACTCGGTTCAAAGCTTCGAACTTCTTACGGAAGTTCTGCTCCAAGCTAGCCTTGTCGCGAATGTCGCTGCGGTAGGTGTATTTGAGGTCTTGTAGCCTGGCGATTAAACCTTGCTCAATTTGTTGTTCTTTAGTCATGGGTTACGCCTAATGATTTTGACACGTCGTTGGCATAGGGTGTCTCTACAGGTGTCACGCTATTCATCCGTGAATTCAAGTATATCCGCCACTTCGCAAGCAAAGAGTTGACAGAGCTTATCCAATGCCTCAATGTCTATTTTTTGAGCTGTTTCCCTGTACATTAGGGTCACTGTATTGCGGCTAAGCCCTGTTTCTCGTAAAACGTCGGAAATCTTCATTTTCCGCTCCCCCATCAGGCGGGCGAGATGGCAACGTATCATATTTGTGCTCGGGGTTGGCGCTGTTTAAACTGATGTTAACCTTTTGAACTGTAAAAATTCAATTTAATCTTGAATTTTTATTGGTTGGGATGATTTTTAGACAGGAACTGGTCGAGGATGAGCTTTCACATGTGAAAGTAGGAATGTCACAGCTTGAAACCGTGGCTTGAGCCGTCTGGTAGTTCAACATGAACTTGGATTTTTCCTCCACATGATTCAACAATTTGTTTGAACTGCCGTAGACTATCGACCGTACAGCTATCAATTTGGTAACTTGCATCAGCAAAGCAGAATTTTCAAAATCGCCAAATGGAGTATCAACAACAGAGCCCTGATTAACCGTAGCGACATCACTTTCTGGCTGGGTGATGAGGCGGTTCAGAGCTGGTATGTGTCAGCAACGCCTTCTTCACGGGGACGACCTCAGCGCTACTCGCTCTGGCATAGATACCTCGCGGTACGTTTTAGTTCTTACGTCCGATCTAGGTACATAGCTCTATTATGGACTGACCCCACGACAGTAGACAGATTCTGTCCTCACGATGAGGCCTGTTCGAAGGCCTCCGGACTGACGCCGCCGAGGTGACTGTGGCGCCGGGCCCTGTTGTAGAACACTTCAATGTAATCGAAGATATCCGCCCGGGCCAGATCCCGGGTTTTGTATATTCTCTTCCTGATGCGTTCTTTTTTCAGTGAACTGAAGAACGATTCGGCCACCGCATTATCCCAGCAGTTGCCACGCCGGCTCATGCTCGGTGCCAGGTTATTGGCCCGGCAGAAGCGCTGCCAGTCGTCACTGCCGTACTGACTACCTTGATCGCTATGTACGATGACCTCGCCGTCTGGTTTTCGGCGCCAGACCGCCATCATCAGCGCGTCGAGTGCCAGTTCGCGTGAGAGAGTGGGCTTCATCGACCAGCCGACCACGTTACGGGCGAAGAGATCGATAACCACCGCCAGATACAGCCAGCCCTGCCAGGTGCGGAGTAGAGTAAGAGACAGGACGTAGTCGAACTATTTCCCTGTCTCTCCTCTCCGAACCGGACGTGCACCTTTCAGCGCATCCGGCTCTCCGTCTAAACGCTGGCGATCGCCATTGCCACTTCCGGATAACGCGATGTGTATGTATTTCTGGCTTCAACCCTCAGATAAGGATTACCTTCAGGCAGGCGCCAGCGGAACAACTTCTTGCCTTGCCCTACCAACCGATAAAGTATTTCACCATTGAGCTTCCCGTGGTTGGTTTTACCAAATAAGACCCACGTTTTACTCTGACCCGGTTTCGGTGATTTACACCACCACCTCATCAGGTATGCGATACCTTTACGATATTTTCGGGCCAGCCAGTGTGTAAATAGACCCGTTTTAGTTCCATGTATTTTTTGAGATCCCAGCCAAATGATT
>OCAE01001331.1_pt1 | contig 11549 bp, 7 predicted proteins | sample 1495581 | NCBI WGS metagenome assembly OCAE01 (sample SAMEA2580278, study PRJEB22360) | human gut metagenome | biome: human gut; feature: human-associated habitat; material: faeces | place: Denmark | collected 2008/2010 | reverse complement strand
TATGCCGGAGAGAGTCAGCAGCCGGAGTTACCGTTACTGCGGCAGGTTATCCGCCAGCATGATGAGGGAATGCCCGCCGTATTAACCGGTGAACATAATCTGACCTGTCCGCTGCCGTCGGAAAACGGTGATATTCATTATCAGCCGGGCCCGCCGGGGTTTATCCCGGGTATCCCGCTTTTTGCGGTGATCGACAGCGGTGAATATCACCGTCAGACCGGACAGCACCTTGTTCCGGTGCTGCTCGGCACTCACCTGCCGTGGCAGTCGCTGTATCAGGGGGAAACGCAGGAAAGTCTTGCCGACCGTGCGCCGTATCTGGTGCAAATCCGTGCGGATCGTGCGGGGAAACAGTTTCTGGCTCATTGTCAGAACCTGCCGGATAAAGCCGCCGCCGGGTTTTTTATCAGCAGCAGCAAACCCTTTCCGGAAATGCACCGGCAGTTACGCAGGATGACGTATCTGCGAAATCAGGTCACCGGCAGCTGGAGTTTTTTCCGGTTTTATGATGTCCGCCATTTTATTCCCTTTGCTGAATCACTGACGCACGGGCAGCTGCTCAGTGTCGCCGGGGGCGTGACGGCTTTTGCGGGGTACAGCCCGGCATATCCGGAGGGGGTGACCATCACCTTTTCTGCCGGTGTTACCGGTACGGGGCGGCGCGAAGCGCTGTTTATCAATGAGCGGCTTTACGGCCATTATGCCCGGCTGACCCTGATGAGTACCCTGGCAAAAACCCGGCAGCTGATTGAGCAGCACGGGGCCGGGTCCGCACCGGAACAGGACGGCGGTGAAACCGTCTCCGACAGTTATCTTATCCGTGAAGCCAACCTGAGCTTTCTGGCGGGAGTCACCCGGATGCAGGCATTAATGTACCGGTTATCCGCCCGTTATCTGTGCCGTCACGATACCGCGCTCTGGGAACGTGCCTGTGAGCATGCACGGCCTTATCAGCACAACCAGGTGTTATTTAATTATCATTGTTATGCCTTTTGTATACAGGCGCAGGGAGTCCCCGTATGACCGGAAATGTAAATTCTGATCCTTCAACCCCGGAAGAGAAACACCTCCGTAAAATGGTGGAGGCGGTTAATCAGGCCGCGCCGCGCAATTTACCGGCAGATGCAGTGATTTGCCCGTGTGAGAATGAGCACCGTCCGGTCTATCCGGTGCGTTATGCCTATTCGAATTTATTCGGCGATAAAACTGCCAAAGCGGCGATGCCGCCACCGGTAAAGAAACTGCTGGAGCTCTGCCCGGCACAACCGGACATTGAAATATATTCCCCTGAAATGTGTACTGTTGAAGATACGGGAGGGTACAGCGCACGTCTGCTGCGTTCAGGATGGGTTTATGTCTTTGAAGAGGGAGAATACCCGACCAGGACAGATACAGAGGGACAACTACTGATTTTTAAACACACGGTTACCTATGCACATAACGGGCGTGTTTATGATGAGACGGATAATTCAGAAGAAGCGGGAAAGGCGGTAAAAGGCGGAGACGCTGATGAATATTTTATACCACATGCCAGAATATATAACGCAGAGTCTCAGACTACTGAGCTTAAAGAACAATTTCCGTATTTACCTTACCTGCCGATAAAAAAAGATGTTATTACCGCACGGTTCTTTTTCAGTGATATACCTTTATCGGATTATACATTAAATAAAATGATTACTGACCCGGAGTTCCGTGCATCCTTTATGCAGGAAATTAATCTGGTGAATTTTGACGATAATCCTTACGCACTTGAATTGCGGGAAGAACATATCGATTATCTGGTGGAGGAATATAAGGATGAAGCACAACGATTTGTTTCATTTGTGGAACAGGCAAAAAATACAGGTGCAGATTTACCGGAAGGGAGTTATTTCTCAGAAATAACCAATACCCCTGATGTGTCAAAAGGCTCAGAATCGCTGCTTGCACAGGTCAAAGCCTCACTGGATGAGAATGAGAAAAGCAGCCTGGTGATATTACATGACCCGGTGGGTTATCAGAAAGATATACTTGCACTGTATTCTTTTGTGACAGCGGTGTATGCTGCATTTCAGCATCACTGGAGTTACCCTAATCAGGTCGGTCATCATCTTCTGGCGATAAAAACACATCTGGACCATCCCGACATTGTACATACGGGGAACGGATACCGGCTGAACGAACAATTTTTAGATAACATAGATATGCAGGGCTGGCAAACCTACTGGCCTCAGATTGAAAAGGGGTATGAAAAATTTGAGCAGCTTCAGCAAAATATCGTCCGGTTGTATGCGGATTTTTTAACAAATCATGAAATGATAAATAAAGCAGGTGGAATTAAAAATTATATTGATCATGTTTTTTTAATTCAGGAACAATATGAGACAGGGGATTTCCGGCACCGTGAGTTTTTTGAGGAAGTCATACGGTACAGTACATTTCATGAGCTGTTATTATCGCCGCTAAACAGTTCAAAAGCAGGATTACAGACATTAAACCTCATATTTTCAGTTGATAAACCGGAAGGTGAGATTTGGAAAGCGATATCCGACATTATGATCACTTTGATCAGTGAGGAAAAACTGAGGGATGGCGGGGCCTATTATTTCAAAGACCATATTCTTCCTTCGCTACAGTCGACACTTCTGATTTGCTGGGATGCGTTGGGATATGCTTTTGCAGTAACCCATGAGCAATTAAAAAAAACAGCGGGAAATATACGTAATATCACACAGGCAGGGATTGATCATCTGGCAAAAAAAATACTGCCTGCATTTTTAGATGTTTTTGGTATCCGGGTAGATATGAAGACGCTTCAGCCAATGTCCGGAAAGAAATTTATGAGTTGGATGGATTCATTAAACGGAAAGACAGCACCGGTTAAAAACGCTACCGGCCAGATGAGAAAATTACTGGATTGGGATACAGCACTAAGAAATCCGAAAGTAACGAATGCGATTAATACTATTCAGTATCACTACATATCAACAGGACTGCCTGTTGATAAAGAAACATTTAAAAATACGTTGAGTTTAAGTGCATCACTTTATTCAATGCTGACGGGTATGCTCGGGTTATATACAGCTAAAATGACAGAGTATGATAAAAATGATCCGCTGAATACTGGTGCGGTAAATATTTTTCGCATGCAAATGGTCGTTTATTTTGTCAGTACAGCAGAAGGGGTTATTGCAACCCGTCAGGCGGCAGGTTTTTATATGAATCGGGTCACTTACCCGCCGCTCAGACACATTCTGATGAAAATCCGTTTACCGGAAGTTACATCAGGGCTGGGCAAACTGGTCGTTAAAAATATTGGCTATGTTGTTGCATTACTGACGATAGCATTACCGATAACCGAAGGTATAGCAGAACTGGATAAAAAAAATCACGTGGCTGCAGGAGCAAAATTTACAGAATCTGCGGCAACACTTGCACTGAGTATTGGTGTGGCGGGGGTCGGGAAGGCTAACGCCATTATCAGGGGAGCAGAGATGCTCAGCACCAACCTGGTAATTCGATTTGTGACTATTTATGCGTGGGAAATTGTCCTTGGTGCCGTTTTAGTTCTTGTAGGTAGCGCTATAGTATATTATTTGTTCAAAACCGATAATTTTGAAGAGTTGCTGAAAAATTGCTTCTGGGGAAATGGGACTAAGTACTTTGCAGGAGGGTATGAATATGATGGAAATAAAGATATATCAAGACCGCCTAATAAAAGCGATCAATTAGATAAATATATATCTAATTTTGAAAAATACACAAAATATTATAAAATGGAATTGCAGGAATTTTTAAATTTATTTTTTACGCCACAAATGAAAATTACGGCTAAGCCTAAAGTTACAACGCAGCTGAAAAAGGGAATAGATAAAGCCCCGTATATGATTCATTATCAATTCAGATTGGCTAATTTTCAGTGTGGTCTCTCGGATATTGAGTATCAGCTGGTAAAAATAAAACCGACAGTAATGTATGCATCTCAAATGCCCGTAGAGCATCTTCCTCCGGAACCGGATATTATTCACCGGCGTAATGGATATAAGTATATTGCGTCCGATAATCACACCTTCAGCCTGGCATTCGAACAGGCGCTCATGGCAGCACTTCAGAACACGTTACTGCAGGATGGTGAATTTAAGTTTAGTTTTGAAGTGGATGCGGGAATGCACATCAGTGACCCGTTAAAAAATAATTCTGTCCCGTCTCTTTTTTGGTATTATCTGATTGACCGTATTAAAGGCGATATTGCCCCGCTGCGTTACAGAAACGGGAATTTACAGAACAAAATTTATGGTCTTATTGATGATAAGGGAATGGAATGAGCAACCCGTTTACAGTGTCAAAACATCCGTCACAACTGAAAACCACACGTCTGGCGGATGAAAGTCATCAATATGATGATCCGCTGCCGCTGAAGGATCTGGTTTTTTTGCAAAGTATCAATAAACACGAGTGCAGAATAAAATCATCACAAGTCAATAGCCGGATATCGAATACGTTTCCGATGTTTGTGGTATTGCTGGTGATGATGTTTTATACAGGTTTTGTTTTTTTTGAAGGTCATATTTCTAAAAAAGAATATATAGAACAAAGGGCTCATGAATTAGAAAAAAAATATAAGGGAAACTATGGGAGATTTGACTTTATAAAAAAATATGAACCTTTTTTTGGTAGGGAAAATATCAGTTGGTGGGATTACGCTAAGGCATATAATTCAGGTCTATTTTTTATTGGTAGTGAATACGACAAATATTATATTATCGGATGGTTAATTTTCTTCCCAGGAGGATTATATATCTTAGGCTCCTTGAATTTCTTTGTTCCGATGACCTGGCTGGTTGCGGATCGAAAACGGGGGATCCTGTATTCTTACGTGGACGGAATTGTGACAGCGGTGCGGTATGAGGATGCTCAATTTGGTTATGCGGGCAGGATGCTGGTGTTTAAATTATTTTATATCCATCCGGAAACCGGAAAATTAGGAACACATATTTACCGGCCCAATATTTCTCACTATACCGGCTTCCTTCTGAGCAGTGATACGGAAAATCACCGTTTTATCACCTTCTTAAATGCCTATATGACAGAGGGCCGTGATGCCGTCTCACCGGCAGATTATCAGACACGTAACCCACTGTTCTGTTTTGCGAAAAACCCGTTACCGGAGAACTTTGAACAACAGGTTGCGCAGATTCTGGCAAAGTTTGATAACAGGAAGCAACGTCATGCGTAGTCTTGTGAATGGCCGTAAGATCATTTTAAAAAATGATACCACCAATACCGGAGGTACCGTTCTCCGGGGTTCTTCTGTTGCGAAACAAACGGAGGGGGTTGCCTGTGTGGGTGATCCGGTATATTGCCCGTCGTGTAAACAGACGGGGGTAATCGCGGAAGGTGACAGTTTGATAAAAATAAACGGTATACCGGTTGCTTTGGAAGGCCATAAAGTGACATGCGGATGCTCCGGTGGGTGCCTGCTGGTTGCAGCGGGTTAATTACAGAGATATGAACGAAAAATATTCTGTTCCGTCTGTGTACGGTGATGATCGGGTTAACGGGGATATTTCCCCGTTTAACATCGATGGTTGTATTGACGAAGAAGGCACCGCATGACCAGTTTATATACCGCAACCAGGCATCCTGAGCAGCTGGAGACAACATTATTAACCGGGGAAAGTCACACCTATGATGACCCTTTAGAACCCCGCAAACTGGTGTTTTTAGATGCGGTGAATGAGCAGCGTTGTGTGATTAACTCACCGCAGCGTAACAGTCAGTTAACTAACATAATTCCTTTTTTTATCGCTATCCTGATTATGGCTTGTTATACACTATTTAGTTTTGCTGATAATCATCTTGGAAAGAAAGCATCAATGGAACGAATGTCTAAGTACTTGCAAGATCAATATAATTACTTATCTGAGGATGAAAAAAGAAACGATAGTGCTATTATTCTTTATTCTCCTTTTTTCTATAAAGAGAAAATAAGTTGGTGGGAATATATAAAATCCTATAATTCTGGAAAATATTATATTAATGGTCAGAATGAAAAATATCTTGTTATAGGCTGGCTTATCCTCTTCCCGGGGGCGTTATGGTTATTTGGGTATCTGGCTTTCTTTGTTCCTCCGGCACACCTTATTGCCGACAGACAACGGGGTATTCTGTACAGCTACGGTATGGGAAAAGTATATGTAACCCGTTATGAAGAGGCGCAAATCGGGTCAGCCGGTAAAATGCCCGCTATCAAACTTTATGGTCTTGACCAGAAATCCGGTGAACTGAAAACAATTCTCTTCCGGCCGAATGTCTCGCATTATTCGGCTTTTCTGACCAGTACGGACAGCGAAAACCACCGTTTTATTACATTCCTCAATGCCTATATGCAGCAGGGACGTGATGCTGTTTCAGCCTCGGATTATCAGGCGCGTAAACCATTCCTGTCATTTGGTAAAAATCCGCTTCCCGACAATTTTGAGCAACAGGTTACACAAATTCTGGCAAAGTTGGATAACAGGAAGCAACGTCATGCGTAGTCAGGTGAATGCCTGTAAAGCGACATGCGGATGTTCCGGCGGATGAGTGCTGGCCGCAGCGGGGTAAGTCGCTGGAGGTAACACCGGATTCTTTTTTTATCGTCATATTCAGTATGACTGATTATTTATCAGATTTTATTGAACAAGAGACATTTGTAATGTTTGAATTTTTTATGGGAACAATGTTCCCGGCTAAGCTAAAAACGCAAAAAATCACGTCTTGCCGGGAAGACTATCGTCTTACGGGTTCCCCGGAAGACAGCCCGTATTTGCTGAAGATAAATCAGGAACAATGTCAAATAAAGTCCACTAACTTTAAGCATCGAAAGGTTGTCTCAATTCCTTTATTTTTGGTTGTCTTTGCTACTTTTATTTTTTTGATGAATTCTTTTTTCGAGAGTCATCATTCAAATTATGAGTCATTTATTTCAGATGTTGAAATATATAAAGAGTATGATGAAAACTCAATAGATCCACTTGAGGGTACAGAACGGTATCGTCCTTTTTTTGATAAAGAACCCGGCGTATTTGATTATGTAATATCTTACTACTCCGGGAATTTTTATGCAGGAACAAAGTATTCAATATATTTAACAATACTACTGGCATTAGGATTTGGTTATTGCCTGTATATTACGGGTAAATCAGTTTTTTGGGGACCTTACCCCATTTTGGTCTTAGACAGAAAACGTCAAATTTTGTATACATGGGAAAATAACAAAGTCTATATGGCCCGCTATAAAGATGCCGGATATGCAACACCAAATAATAATTTATTTATAAAATTGTTTTCGTTTAATACCGAAAAAAACAGACTGGACACGATTTTGTTTCAACCGAATTCATCCGATCACAGTAGCTTATTTCTCAGTGAGAAATATGAAAATAATGCATTTATTAATTTCATTAACACGTATATGCAAAAAGGGCGTGATGCCATTACAGATCATAATTTCGAATGTGAGCCATTGACGCTGTATTTTGGCAGCTATAATCCCCCGGCGGATGCTGACAGCCAAATAGCGAATACAATAGACATGCTGGATAAAGAAACGGGTTCTGATGCGTAGTCAGAATATATTTCCCGGCAGGGTGTTCTCTGCCGGAAAATATATTCATAACATCAGCGCGTTTCCGGTAATTTAAAAACGGAGACCATCTGTGCGAGCTGTTCTGCTTCACTTTTCAGAAGCTGTGTCCGCGAGACGGCATTATCAATTAAAGTGGCATTCTGCTGCACGGTGGTATCCATTTCGGTGACTGCCATGGTAACCTCAGCCAGCCCTTTACTTTGTTCCTCTCCCGCAACCCGGAGATCACTCATCAGCTGTCTGACTTTCAGGACATCCTCCACCAACTGATTCAGTGTTTCACCGGATTCATGCACCTGGCTGCTGCCTGTTTTAATATTCTGAACAGACTCGTCAATCAGAACTTTAATCTCACGGGCTGCCCGGGCACTGCGCTGAGCCAGAGACCTGACTTCAGTCGCAACAACGGCAAAACCCCGGCCTGAATTACCCGCCCTCGCAGCCTCTACCGCCGCATTCAGGGCCAAAATATTGGTCTGAAATGCGATACTGTCGATGACTGACACAATTTCAAACATCCGCCCGGATGACGTACTGACATTGCTCATTGTTGATATAACATTATGCATCATATCCCCGCAACGGCTTGCGGTTTGTGCGGTGGTTTCTGCCAGTTTATCGGCCATGTGTGTGTTGTCACTGTTCTGACGCACGGTGACATTCAGCTCCTCCATTGCCGCCGCACTTTGCTCCAGGGCTGCGGCCTGTTGTGTCACCCGGACTGATAACTCGTTATTATTATCGGCCAGACTGACGGTATTTTCCGCGACAACAGCGCTGCTGCTGCGTACGGTCAGCAGCATCGATGATATTTTGTCCGCAAACAGATTGAATGCCCGTGAGATATCCGATATTTCATCATTACCGGCTATCGCCATACGCTTCGTCAGGTCGCCTTCTCCGCGGGCAATATCATCGAGTGCGTTATATGTCTCATTCAGGCGGGTGATCAGACGACGGACTGCTAACCAGGAGCCCAGCAATAACAGCGTCATAACCGGCAGCAGAACTTCCAGCACATCCTGCATCATGATGTTCGCCAGACCGGTTACCCGGCTTTCCGGCGTGGCAAGGCCGATAACCCATCCGGTATCTGCCATCGGGAACAGCATCACCTGTGACGATGTATTCAGCTGTCCGTCGTGATCAATGCGGATGCTGCCGGGAGCGGATTGCTCAGAATCCTGCAGCTTCAGGCCGGTGCCAGCCAGCCGGATTGGGCGGCCAGCTCATCAAAGGTTTTAAATTTTTTACTGTCATCACCGGGAAAATAAATCAGCTGCCCGTGACGGTCTGTCACAAAGGCGTAGCCGCCGGTGCTGTTGCCGTATTGCTGCATAATGGCGGCAATATTATCCAGGCGGATATCTGTTGTGACGACACCGGAAAATTTCCCGCCCGTTTTATACGGCACACTGCAGGTTACCATATTCACACCGGAAACCGTGTCGCTGTAAACATCTGACCATAAACAGCGTTCTGTCGATTCGTCCTGTGCATTTTGGTACCAGCTTTCATTATGATAATTATCGGTACTGTCTTTATTATACTCATCAGAAAAGATCAGTTCCCCGGCCGGATTTCGTGCCCAGAAAAAGCTGCGTTTCTCAATTCCGGGTGTGAATGCCCCCGGTTCCGGCCAGATCCCGCCACCGGTGATCAGGTTGTTACTTTCAATCAGGTTAGGCGGGATATAACGGTACAGCGCCTCATCATTGGGCAGAACCTCTGCCATGCGCGCCAGGCTGACAGTATTTCCGCCGGTGTGAGATAAAATGGTACTGACTCTGGAGGTCAGGCCATGTCCGGTTTCTTCAATTAATGCGGTATTAATTTCCACCACACGGGGCTGCCCGCGCCACAGCATAACAATAATAATAATCGCAGTGGTGACAGCAAGGAGCAGAATACCACCGATCGTCAGACGAGTTGAAATACGGGACGGATACCAACGCATAAAAAACTCCGGAAATAATAAAATTTACATATACTATAAATTTGGCTGGTCTGAGCAGAGTCCTGCTATATTTTAACGATTGCCCGGTTATTGGCTGAGATGCCCCGGGTTTACTATTGCAGAGACTCTCTGAATAAAAAACGGAACTAAAGCTGTCAGTCAGAATAGGGTACTTTGCTGAAAATTATTTCCTTATGGTGTTTTTTTAAGTGAAAGATAAGATGATTTCTTTTTATAACAGGAATATACAACACATGAAATTGCTTGTTTTATGTTACTGTTATTATTCATTCCTGTTATCAGAAATATATTTTTTTATTTTTCATATTGTTATTGTTTTTTTTAAATATTCACTTAGTGATTTTGACAGAATTAACAGCAAAAATGAGGGGTTATTCATCATTTGAGGTGGTCTTCAGCCGGGTTTTTCCGGAGTGCGGCCTGACGTCATATCTGCGTTAATAGCCGCTTTTTATTTTATAGTACCTGTTTTGCGGGCAGGTACACGTACAGTATGGTACCGGTTCCGTATAATGATACGGAACGTATCCGGACATCCATGCCTTCCGTATTCGGGCTGGCCTCACTCGCTATCGATACTGCCGCTGTCACTGCTCTTGTCATATTTATGAGTTAAATCATCAGGATAGCGGTGAACGATAACAACGAATGATCATGTGGGGTTATTTTTTGGTTATTGATCCCGCAAAATAACATCCGGCTGAATAAATTACCGGAAAATACAGGATTGGCTGTTGTTATCTGCTGTATTTAAGTCTCTTCAAAAAATTGAATTACTTCTGAAATCTCAGGGTTATAATCCGGAAAACCGATTCAGTTACTTTCCGTATTCATTCCATGGATGTCATCAGTATTATTATTTCAGCGGGTAAATCCTCCGTTGATGTCGCGCTTTATACCTTATTACCGATTATGGTCGTGATGCTGATCATAATGAAATACCTCTCTGTCAGAGGCGTGCTGGATGTGATCGTCCGCTGGCTGGCACCTTTACTCAAACCGTTCGGCTTAACCGGGATGAGTGCATTTGCGCTGATCCAGATAAACTTTGTCAGTTTTGCCGCACCGCTGGCAACACTCGCGATTATGGATAAGCGGGGGGTATCTGATCGCCATATGGCGGCAACCCTGGCAATGTGTTTTGCTATGGGGCAGGGGAATGTGTTTTATCCGCTGATGCCGTTCGGGCTGCACTGGACAACGTCCATTATTGTTTCTGTTGCCGGGGGATTGTGTGCGGCGGCTTTTACCTGGCATGTCACCGGCCGCCGGTTATCGGCGACAGAGACCGCGGACTCAGAGCCGCTGCCGGATGCGGAGCAGAATAATCAGGGAATTCTGTCGGTTATCAACAGTGCGGGGGCGGATGCTATCCGTCTGGCACTCGGGGCTATCCCGATGCTGATCCTGTCATTATCCATTGTCGGATTAATGCAGGCCGCCGGGGTGATTGAATGGCTGCACCATATTCTGATGCCGGTACTGAATGTTATGCATATTCCGGACAGTTTTGTGCTGCCCGCCCTGGTGAAATGCGTGGCCGGCGGGACGGCGTATTTCGGGGTGATGTCTGATCTGGTACAGCAGGGCGCGGTAACTGCTAATCAGATTAATGCATCAGCCGGGTTACTGATCCAGACATTTGATTTACCGGGGATCGGCATTTTTCTCGGTATCAGTTCGCGGTTTGTCCGCTTATTCCGTTATGTGATCCCGGCAGCACTGATCGGTATTCTCATCCGCACGGTTTTGCATATAGTATTATTTTAAGCCGGAGGGGAAACCGGTTTCCTCTCCGGCACAGACAGGACAGTTACCATCCGCAGATATTGGTTTCTTCATCCATATCGTAGCCGCGGATAATATTAATCAGATCCTTGACGATTTGCGCCGCGTTTTCAGCATCGGCTAACTCAGCGGCGGGATCCACGTCTTTTTCCCCTTATATCCTGACCGAGG
>OCAE01001327.1_pt1 | contig 11577 bp, 14 predicted proteins | sample 1495581 | NCBI WGS metagenome assembly OCAE01 (sample SAMEA2580278, study PRJEB22360) | human gut metagenome | biome: human gut; feature: human-associated habitat; material: faeces | place: Denmark | collected 2008/2010 | reverse complement strand
CTTTTTTTCTTCTGCGCATTCCGCCTGGTCTTCTCATCTTAGCGCCATCTGGTCTGTCTGTTTTATTAAATGCCATTGGTGTTGTCCTCCTTTATTATTAACCATGGAACATCCTAGTTAAATGGAAGTCCTTCGTCCTCCACTCCATCAGGAATGTTCATAAACCCATCACCAATCGCACTGGTAGGAGCCGGTCTCTGAGAAGGAGCTGCCTGGGCATATCCTCCCATTTCAGACGCCGCACCCTTACTGTCTGCGAATTCCTGGTCATCCAAAATGACCTCGGTGGTGTATACTTTCTGACCTTCCTTATTTACATAGCTACCTGTCTGGATTCTGCCTGACACAAGCACCCGCATTCCCTGACGGAAATACTTCTCGGCGAACTCGGCAGCGCGGTCAAATGCAACACAGTTGATAAAATCGGCTGTCTGCTGCTCCGCGGAGCTGTCCTGGCCCCTGCGTCCCCTTCTGTCCACTGCAAGGGTGTACCTGGCTATAGCCATGGAACGCTCTCCCTGTGAATATCTGACTTCCGGGTCTCTTGTCAATCTTCCCATTAAGATAACTCTGTTCATACGGTCACACTTCCTTTTTCTCTCCCGCCATAGGCGGTCTGGGTATCCCTTATGCCTCTGCCTTAACGCATAAGTATCTGATCACTGGTTCCATAATACGAATGTGAGCCTCTACTTCATTCGGGCATACAGAATCAGACTCGAACTGGATGAAGTAGTAGTAAGCTTCGTGCATCTTCTGAATTTCATAAGCAAGTCTCTTCTTGCCCCATTCATCTACATTTGTTACAGTGCCGCCGAAACGGGTAATGTAACCCTTTACCTTTTCGATTGCTGCTGCACGCTGCTCGTCTTCCAGCTTCACATTCAGAACAACGGTTAATTCATACTTGTTCATCTTGCTTTACCTCCTTGTGGTCTCTGGCCCCTGCTTTCAGTAACAGGAGCAAGGATATAATATGTCACGGAGTATTATTTTAACAAATTCCCTGGACAAATGCAAGATGTTTTTTTGTTTTCTTTCATTTTTATGACGGATTTCGCGGTATCTCCAGGGGGCGGCTGCTTAGGAATCCTCTTTTGCCTTGGTAAGTCCTCTGGTATTTTTCTCCACCAGCCTGCGGGCAATCATGATTTGATGTCCGCACCCCATGCATTTAAGCCGGAAATCAGCTCCCACCCTGAGGATTTCCCACTGGCTGCTGCCGCAGGGATGGGTCTTTTTGAGCTTTACTATGTCCCCTACTTCATAATTCAACTTTTCATTCATGCCATATCTCCATTTCTGTATATGGGTCTGGCCGCTGCCTGTCACCCTTTCAGTATGCCTTCTATGTCAGCCAGCTCTTCACAGCTGAATGCCGGGCTGTCAAGGGCCTTTGCGTTATCCTCCAGCTGGGCAATACTGCTGGCCCCTATGAGAACGCTGGTGACTTCCTTCCTGCGAAGCACCCAGGCCAGGGCCATCTGGGCCAGGGACTGTCCGCGCTCCCCTGCCATTTTGTTCAGAGCCCTGATTTTTACCAGCTTGTCCTCTGTCAGATATCTGCCGCCCACAGTGGTCCCTTCCTTTGAAGCCCTGGATCCTTCCGGTATCCCATCCAGATATCTGCCCGTCAGGGCGCCCTGTGCCAGGGGGCTGTAGCATATGCAGCCCACGCCCTCACGGTCCAGAAGCTCGAAAAGGCCGTCCTCCGCCCAGCGCTCGAACATATTGTACCGCGGCTGGTGAAGCAGACAGGGGGTTTTGTTCTCCCTCAGTATGCGGATGGCTGCCTCTGCTTCCTCTGCCTGATAATTGGAAATCCCCACATACAGCGCTTTTCCCTGGCGCACCATGTCTGACAGGGCACCCATGGTCTCCTCCAGGGGTGTCTCAGGGTCAGGACGGTGATGGTAAAATACATCCACGTACTCCAGTCCCATACGCTTTAGGCTGGAATCCAGACTGGCCATAAGGTACTTCCTCGATCCCCAGTTGCCGTATGGTCCCGGCCAGAAATCAAACCCTGCCTTTGTGGAGATAAACAGCTCATCCCTGTACCTTCCCAGACCGTCCCGGAGAGCGGAACCAAAATTTTCCTCCGCCTTTCCCACCGCCGGAAATCCATAGTTATTTGCCAGGTCAAAATGGGTGATACCCATATCAAATGCCCTGAAAAGAACAGCCTCCTGTTCCTCCAGGCTCTTTTCCAGTCCAAAATTCTGCCACAGTCCCAGGGATATTCTTGGAAGCAGGACACCGCTTCTGCCGCTGCGTTTATATTCCATGCTGCCGTATCTGTTCTCTGCCGCCTGATACATCTGTGATACCTTCCTTTCCTAATCAACCACAGTCCCAAGGACCTCTCCAATCGGATCGCTGATAACCAGATCCGCCTGGGAATCCCTTGAGGTGGCCGCTTTATTGATGAGCACCAGTTTATGGCCTCTGTAGTAGTCAATCAGTCCTGCCGCAGGATACACCACCAGGGATGTCCCTCCTATGATGAGTATGTCCGCATGTCTGATATAGTCCACGGATTTCTGCAGTGTCCTGTCATCCAGCCCTTCCTCATACAGGACCACGTCGGGTTTAATCACACCGCCGCAGCTGCAATGAGGCACGCCATCGCTCTTTACAACGTAGTCCAGATCATAAAACTGTCCGCATCTGGTACAGTAATTCCTATGTACACTGCCGTGAAGCTCCAGCACCTCCCTGCTTCCCGCCATCTGGTGGAGGCCGTCAATGTTCTGGGTAATGACCGCCTTAAGCTTCCCCCTCTCCTCCAGCCGGGCCAGGGCCTTGTGGGCCTGGTTTGGGACAGCATCGGTAAACAGCATCCTGTCCTTATAAAATCGGTAGAATTCCTCCGGATACCGCATATAAAAGCTATGGCTTATGATGGTCTCAGGCGGGTACTTATACTGCTGGTTATAGAGCCCGTCCACACTGCGGAAATCCGGAATCCCGCTTTCCGTGGATACTCCGGCTCCGCCAAAGAACACAATGTTATCACTGCCGCCAATCCATTCCTTTAACTGCTGCCATTTTTCGTTCATAACATTACCCCTTCCTGCCTCTGCAACCCATGCCTTATCTATAGACTTATCTATAAGCCTTATCTTGCAGCCTTATCTATAGCCTTATCTACACCACCTCATCCAGATACACGCCGTCCAGGACCTGCACATATGCGCACCAGAAAGGCACTCCATTTTGTTCCCCCTCTGCCAGCTCCTCCAGGGCGCTGTATCCAAACAGCCAGGATGCCAGCTGTTCTATGGTAATATCCAAAACCTCTGTGGAAACCAGCGTCCCCGGATAATCCGGCTCCTCTGCGCATTCCCCGGTATGAATCTTTGGCAGGGATACCCCTTTCTTTGTAAGGGAGGATCCGTTTCCGTCAATTTTCCATCTCCACAAACCGCTGTTGCCCGGTATCAGCGGGTCATGGATATTGACCATCACATCCATGGCAGGACAGGGACACCCTTCATCCAGGACAATGGCCTCCATAAAGGAGCGCACATCGGTAATGCGGGCCATGATTGCCGGTCTGGGCGCATGCTGGCCGCTGGCCGGTTCCAGCCATCTGTCCCTGCCCGCATACAGGAACCTCTGCTCCTGCTTCTCACGCCCCCAAAAGGCCTGGAACGCCTGCAATGACCCCGACACATCATACCATCCATATACGCTTCCCGCCTCGCTGTCTAACTCCGACTGAAGCATCTCCATATAATCCCGGTCGCGCAACGCATAGACCTGGTACCTGGAGGAGAGCCAGTGGTTCATCCATCCGGCCAGCGAGGAACAGAGATTTCCGTCCAGCCGAAGTTCCCGCCTCTGAAGGCATTCCTTTGCCTCAGATCCCAGTCTGTACTGAGGCTGGTCAAATATATACCGGAACCCAAAGGGCCTGTAGATATCCGGCGAGGCCGGCATGAGGTAGCAGAAGGGCTTCCTGTCCTGATGCATGTCCCCCAGCATCTTCATGAGCACATCCCTCATATGTCCGCGGTGGCGGCTGGCGGCAGGCGGAGGCCCGCCCCTATGGTGAGGCTGTCGGCAGCCGTAGCCACGCCCACGATATAATCCAGCTTCCACATCTTCTTTCCCATATTGATCCTGTATGGGTTCATATGGGCCATGGTGACGATACGGCCTGTGCCGTCCTCCTTCACTAGTACGGAGCTCTGTAGTATTTTTTTATCAAAATAATAGTCTGCAAATTCCCGGGAATCCTCCGGAAACGCTTCCTGCCAAAGGGGCCTGCACGCCCCGAACTCACTTTTCTCCAAATACCGGATCATCGTTCCCTCACCATATATTTTCTAGCAAATCCAATGGGACAATAGCTCATCTTGGCCTTTCTCAGTCCCTCCATGCCCACATCGTCCTCCCTGTTCACCAGTTCAGCCTCAGGAAATTCATTGATTAGGAACTGCTGGTTGATAAACTGGTACAGACCTCTGATTTCAGGGTTGGCCTTCTCAATATGAATGACAGCCATATTCTCACGCACATTCAGGCTTCCAATGGTAAACGCCTCCAGCTGGCCGTCGATATATACCCCGGCCATCCTCACGTAGAGGCTGGAACAGTTTTTAAGTATATCGTGGATCCCTGCCACCTCATAATCCAGGGACAGCTCCATGGCGCCCACTTCCTCCTTGTGCTGCCTCCAGCGCTCCATAAACTGCCACACCTCATGACGGTCGGAGCAGCACAGACGCCTGTACTCATACCGGCCTTCATAGGTGCGCTTAAAGCCGTTCAGGTGGTTTCTCTTCTTGACAAACTTCTTTCCCTCCAGCTTTCTCAGCTCCTCGCCGCTGTAGAGGTAGTCCTTTAAATCCACCTGTTCCTCCACCTCAAAAAGGGCCGGATCCAGGTTCAGGCACTGTACCGCTTCCTCATCGGCCAGGGAGATATAAAAAGGCTTGTGAAGCACACCCGAAAAATAATCCACCATCTGCTGAAAAAAGTAAGGCAGGTCCTCCTCCCTGCACAGAGGCATGGCCGTGGAAACCTGGCCGTCCTTTTCCATAAGCCACAAAACAGCTCTTCCCTCGCTCACCGCGCACTGTACATGATAATAGTCCTTCCACAAAAAACTGTCCAGAAACACACTGTCACATGTTTTATTGGGCCTCAGCCCGTAAAAAGGCCGAAGCCTGTCTATATCCCCGGCCACCACCGGCTTAAATTCCAATTCCATAGCATAGCACCTTCTTTTCATTTAACTTCTGATAGTATACCATAAAACCGGGTTCTATAACAGTTTTTTTGCATCACAGGAAAAAGACCTGGAAGCCGTCTTGTTTCCAGATCTCTTTCACTTTCCGGACCTCATTTTTCCAAAACCGCCGGCCTCTTCCGGCAGGAACCTCCCTTACAGTCCCTGGGCAATCTCTTTCACCAGCAGCAGCCTCTGCCCCGGTTTCACCTGGTCGTCCGCCAGCTCGTTGGTGGATATGATATTGCCCACTGTTGTATGGAATTTTTTTGCGATTTCCCACAGGCTGTCTCCCGGCTGTACGATGTATCCCACGATTCCCGGCAGCTCCTGGAGCTTCTGCAGATCCATGGGATGGATGGCTGCCCCTGTAATCACCGGTTCGCACACCGGCTGCAGAACCAGAAAGTCCAGGGCAATCACTGCCTTCACTTCCACCATGTCCCCGCCCATCATCACGGCGCTGAGCTGTTCCAGCCCTGCATCCAGCTGGTACACGCTGTCCTCCCGGATTCCTCTGGCCTCCGCCACGCAGTGGAAGGGCACCTGCTCCACAGAGGACTGGACCGGTGACGTGTCATCGCTGGTGAGATATAAAAGGGTCACTTCCAGCACACCGTCAATCTCCAGGCAGTCATCCCCGATTTCCACCTCATCCAGTTTGATGGTGCCCTCGTTGTGGCAAATCTGGAGAATCCGCTCAGCCTGGGGCAGACTCAGCTTCTCTGCCACCTTGGATTTGCACACATTCCTGGTCAGTATCTGGTCAAAACAGGCGTCTGAACGGTTCAGCTCTATCTCCCGGTTGTTGGAGTACATATCGCTTAAAAGCTCGACCTCCTCCTCCTCGTAGAGCTTGATATCCAGCTCCAGCACCGCGTCCACATCCATTTCCCGCATTTCCCCGTCGTAATCAGGCTTGGCTTCCATGTCCTTATGGGCCAGGCGCACTGTCACCATGGGGATTTGGTCCTCCTTCACATCACCCATTTCCATGTCCCCTGAAAATGGTATGGTCTCCTCCAGCCACTGGACAGGCATATTTTCATCCTCTGCCCCGTAAATAACAAAAACACTGAGTTCGCCGTCCAGATGGAGCCTTCCGTCCAGTGGTTTAGCGGTCACGTCCCGCAGCTTCATTTCCCGCCATAACAGCTGGCCTATGTTGGGCTTGCCTCCGGTAAGGCTCAGTTCCTCCTTAATCCGGTATGTATCCTTGCGCCTGACAGCAATGGCAGCCGCGTTGGCCGTGCGCTTAAGCGTCTCCACCTGCACCTGTCCCGCTCCGTCCGTGTCAGACATGCCGGCCCCTGCGGGACGGCTGTTATTTTCCATGTCCACATCCACAGCAGCTTCCACGTCCCTCAGGGTCTCCACCCGCACCTGAAGGGTAATGATGGCCTGGACTCCCAGCTTCCTGGAATTAATCATATCCGTGTTCAGGTCTTCCAACATCCAGTTAAGCCCCACGTAATCCTTTTCCTCCAGGCCCTGGACATTGACAACCTCCTCAAAGGGAATATTGCCGCCCAGGGTCTGGAGCCCGCCGCTCTCCTTGCGGTACAGCACCTGGAATTCCAGCTTCCCCTTTACCGCCACCTTATCCCCCTGGTTCTTCACTGTCTCAATCTGTATTTCGCCGGTGTCCAGCATGACCTGCTCCATATCATCCAGGGTATCCGGTACAATAAAGTCATCGTCCAGGGTAATCTGCGTGGTCACGTTGCCCTTCCATTGGTTCATATGTATCTGCTTCTTTATCAATTCCATAAAAAACACCTGCCATCTCTCATAGTCTTTTAGAAAAATCTATGCGGGCAGCAGGTGATTTATGCTCTTTTTCTATCTTTCATCGTATTCGTCCATAAAGTGGCGGCGCACCCCGTCCTTCACATAGCCAAGGCAGGCATCCAGGTTGATGTTCTCCACGCTTTTCATGATATTGGCGTCTATGAAGGGGCTGGTCTTTCTGAGGGAGCGGATAAGCTCCTTCATCTCCTGGCGCTTGGAGGTGTGCACGATATCAGCCGCCTCCCCTGCCATGCCCCTTGCAGCCTGTTCCTTTGCAATCCGCTCCGTAAACCGGCAGGCACACTGGAGGAAATGCAGACCGTTGTAATCCTTCCAGTCCAGTATATCCTCTTCCTTTACATAGTACAGGGGACGGATTAATTCCATGCCCTGGAAATTCGTGCTGTGAAGCTTGGGCATCATGGTATTAATCTGGCCTCCGTAAAGGATTCCCATAAGAATAGTCTCAATCACATCGTCAAAATGATGTCCCAGTGCTATCTTATTGCACCCCAGCTCCCTGGCATGGGCGTACAGATACCCTCTTCTCATTCTGGCGCACAGGTAGCAGGGGGACTGCTCCACGTCCACCACAATGTCAAATATATCCGAGTCAAAGATGCGCACCGGTATATTCATAAGGGCTGCATTATCTTCAATCAGCTTCCTGTTGTCCGGATTGTATCCGGGATCCATGACAATGAACTCCAGCTCAAAATCCGTCCGGCTCTGCCGCTTTAACTGCTGGAGGCATTTGGCCAGAAGCATGGAATCCTTTCCGCCGGATATACAGACAGCCACCTTGTCGCCGTCCTTTATCATCTCATAATCCTGAAGCCCCTTCACAAAGGGGCGCCATATTTCCTTGCGGAACTGTTTTATGATGCTCCGCTCTATATTTACATGGGGTGCTTCCTGTTTCATTTGCCGTGTATCTTCTCCTGGGTAGGTTATTTTTCAGACCGGGCCTCTTTTAAGGCGCCCTTAAGGAAATCAATCTCCTTCTCCATCTGTTCCATCCGCCGTTTCATTGTCTCGTATTCCTCCAGCGTCAGGCTTTTCTTTTCCTTTGGTATGGTAACCCCATCCTTTTTGATTGGACGGGCAGGTATGCCCACGGCGGTCACATTGTCCTCCCGCGGGTTTCGCAAAACTGCCCGTTTTGTCCTCCAGCGGCTTCAGCAAAACTGCATTGGCTGCAATGGAGCAGTTATCCCCCACCTCAAAGGCGCCCAGAATCTTGGCGCCTGCTCCTACCATCACATTGTTGCCCAGGGTGGGATGGCGTTTGCCCTTCTTGGTTCCCACGCCGCCCAGGGTAACCCCCTGGTAAATGGTGCAGTTATCGCCCACCACTGCGGTCTCTCCGATAACCACTCCGCATCCATGGTCAATCAGGATGCCCCGGCCCAGCCGGGCGCCGGGATGAATCTCGATAAGGGTGAAAAAACGGGCAATCTGTGAAATCAGCCTGGCCACAAAAAACATCCTGTGATTATAGAACCAGTGGGCAAACCGGTGCCATATAAGGGCGTGGATTCCCTGGTACAGAAGAAATACCTCCAGGGCGTTGCGGGCAGCGGGGTCACGTTCCTGTACGGCCTTTATGTCAAGCCATATGTCCTTGAATATCATATTTACTCCAGCCTTTCTTTAACAAGTTAATACAACGCTACGGTAATACGACATTTTCCTAAAAAGATTAAATATCGTATAGTATAGCATATGATATTCAAATTAAAAAGAGCTTTTTACAGTTTGCGCCCTGTTTCATACCTCTTTTCAGGCTTTTGCCTCCCCCCGGCCCGGTTATGCTACTGGAATACCACAGGATTTTCCAGATACTCTGTCCTGATTACAATATATGGAAAAGACTGTTCCGCACCGGCATTCTCCCCCTTTTCTGGGCCCTTAAGCTCCGTATTTACCACAATAGAGTTGTCGGTCAGATAGAGCTCATTGACGCTGATGCTGTAGCCGCCTGTGGGCTGTACGCCGTATCCCACCGCTATGTACAGATTCTGTTCATCACTGTATGTGAGCTTAAACGGCTGCTGCTGTTTTTCAGCAATCAGATTCTTAAGCTCATCCGGCACATCCATATCGCCTGCCACTGTGAAATCCAGGTCCCTGACCTTATCCCCGCTGTCCTTTGACGCGGAGCAGCCGGCCAGCCACAGGGTCATGGCAAACAGCATCATGAGCCCAAGGTACACTTTACCCTTAATAGTTCCTTTCATGTTAAAACCTCCCGGAATATATGATACAATTACTATCAATATATTCCGGGAGGCCCTGATTATGCGTTTAAACACATGTTTGCGTATATTCTGACTTTATAATAGTCAAACCGATATTATATGGTGTTATACGATTTTGCGGATCCATCCCTCAGGCGCTTCGATGGTTCCCATCTGAATGCCTGTAAGGGTATCATACAGCTTCTTGGTAACAGGTCCCATGGCGTCCATGCCGCTTGGGAAGCAGATTTCCTTTCCGTGGTCCACAATCCTGCCCACCGGGGAGATAACGGCTGCTGTTCCGCACAGTCCGCACTCTGCGAACTCATCCAGTTCAGAAAGCTTCACAGGCCTCTGGGTTACCTTAAGGCCCAGATAATGCTCTGCCACGTACACAAGAGAGCGTCTTGTGATGGATGGAAGGATGGAATCAGACTTAGGTGTCACCACCTCGCCGTCCTTGGTGACAAACAGGAAATTGGCTCCGCCCGTCTCCTCAATATAGGTTCTGGTACCGGGATCCAGGAACACGTTCTCGTCATATCCGGCGGCATGGGCCGTGACAGACGCGTGAAGGCTCATGGCGTAGTTCAGTCCGGCCTTTACGTGGCCTGTACCGTTGGGCGCTGCCCGGTCAAAATCGCTGACGCAAAGAGTCAGAGGTTTGGCTCCGCCCTTAAAGTAAGGGCCTACAGGCGTTCCAAAAAGCCTGAACTGGTACTCCTGGGAGGGCTTAACGCCAATGACAGGGCCTGTGGCAAACATATAGGGCCTGAGGTAGAGGGTGGCTCCGCTTCCGAATGGAGGTACCCAGGCTGCATTGGCCTTCACCACCTGGTCCACTGCCTCCAGGAATCGCTCCTTCGGGAAGGGCGGCATCTCCAGCCTCCTGGCCGAATCCATCATACGCTCCGCGTTCAGATCAGGGCGGAACGTGACAATGCTTCCATCCTCAGTGGTATAAGCCTTAAGTCCTTCAAAAATCTCCTGGCAGTACTGAAGGATGCCCGCGCATTCATTAATCACCACATTGGGGTCAGAGGTCATCCCGCCCTCGTCCCATGCTCCGTCTTTATAATTCGCCACATAGCGCTTGTCCGTCGGCATATAGGAAAATCCGATATTTCCCCAGTCCAGGTCTTTCTTTTCCATAGTCTGTTCCTCCATTCGGGTAGATATAAGATGTATTTTGAACACAATTATAATCGTATTAATCCTCAAAATCAATGGGTTCCTTGCAAATATACTATACAATTCCTGCATATCAGCCATAACCTCAGCCGGAATTCATACATGCAAAAACACTCTCAGGCCGCATTGCGAATCCCACAAAACTGTGTTAAGTTATAAAATAGGAATAAACCAACACAAGGAGATGTACATACATGGCCAAGAAAAATGCCCGCAACACCCGCGGAAAGATTGTAAATGCAGCATGGCAGCTGTTCTATGAACAGGGCTATGAAGATACCACAGTGGAGGAAATCATAGAACTCTCCCATACATCCAAGGGATCCTTTTACCACTATTTCGACGGAAAGGATGCTCTTTTGAGCACGCTGAGCCTGCTCTTTGATGAAAAATACGAAGAACTCATGGATACCCTTACACCGGAAATGTCGGCCATGGACAAACTTCTCTTTCTAAACAGCGAGCTCTTCGGCATGATTGAAAACAGCATATCCCTGGACCTGCTGGCCCGCCTGCTCTCCACCCAGCTGGTAACCAGCGGTGAAAAGCACCTGCTGGACCACAACCGCACCTACTATAAGCTGCTCCGCAGAATCATCGCCCAGGGCCAGGAATCCGGCGAGCTGAATGCCGAAACCAGTGTCAATGAGATGGTTAAGCTTTACGCCCTGTCAGAACGCGCCCTGTTATACGACTGGTGTCTGTGCGCCGGCGAATACTCCCTGCGCAGGTACAGCGCCTCAGTCATGCCTGCGTTCCTGAGCCATTTCCTGCCGCGGCGGGGATGATTGCAGGAGACCGGAGATGAAGCCTTTATATGTATAAAAAATTTTTCTTATATATTTTTCAAGTATCGTCTAGTCTATTTTTATTATAAATACGTTGTTTTATTTATATTTTTTAATAATTAGTCTAGTATGTAGTCTATACTTCGTTCTGTATTGCGTTCCCCTTAACCCCATGCTATAATGTCAGCATTATGTCCGTTTTCCGCAAAGGAACGCATAACAGGAGGGTAAAAATGAGTACTGGACAAATAGGAATCCTGGCAGCCATCATCGTGTATCTGGCAGCCATGGTATATGTAGGTTTTTATTTCAGCAAAAAGGGCGGCGG